>Ga0194063_10002552_pt1 | contig 11276 bp, 12 predicted proteins | sample SepL3720m_MetaG_FD_155459 | JGI IMG/M metagenome (GOLD analysis project Ga0194063, IMG submission 155459) | Anoxic zone freshwater microbial communities from boreal shield lake in IISD Experimental Lakes Area, Ontario, Canada - Sep2016-L373-20m | ecosystem: Environmental > Aquatic > Freshwater... | reverse complement strand
GCGAGGTGACCTCAATGGCACTGAGACTGGCGATGAAGATGTTCTGCATGGCAAAGGCCAGGCTGGCCGGCATCCCGATCGGCGCCTGCCCGGCCAGACTGCCGGGATCCAGTTGCAAGAGGAGGCTGAAGATCAGCACCTCCACCAGATAGAAGCTCCCCAGTGCCGCCAGAAAGAGTGGTCAGGGCGTGCGTTGATGGCCAAGCTCGGCTAGGCGACGGCGCATCGGGCTCATGACGGCAGGGGCAGCGGAGGACAGCCAGCGCCATGATCTCCAAAGGGCTGGACACCACGGGCCCAGAGGCAAACCGTCAAAGGGACCATGGCTGCCCTGCAGCAGGTCAAGCCTCGACCAACGACGATCGGCATCAGTTTCAGCCTCCGGCAAGGGGCAACTCAGCTCCGCCCGGGCGCCAGTCCGCCGCTGATCTCGAGCGTGGAGCAGCCTGAAGGGCATCGATACGGGCCCACCCGATCAGGGACAGGGACGAGGTCTCACAACCACGATCATGGACGAAAAACATCGATCACGCCTCAATGATTCAAGCGTGATTTCAGCCTGGGGGAAGGCAACGGATGCCGCAGCCAACACCTGAGCATCAAGACAGAGACCTCTGCCGCCATAGCGCTGGAGCCAACTGAAAACATTGCCCACGAGCCCATCTCACACCGGCCATGGGAGCGGCGCATGAGGTTGATCAGATACCGATCTGCATCAGCCCATGGCCAGCAGGCCCTGGATCTATGGCGATAAAATATAGTCCCATCTCAATAATGCATGCTGCAGCCGGGCCCGGGTTTCACGCCGCAGCCGCTCTGGCTTTGATTCACAAAAAGGGCAAACCAATGCGGCCCAGTTCACGGAACAGCCCAATGACAATCTGAACAATGACAATCTGAACACTGCCCATCAGACAGTCCAGGCCACAAAGCCCTGGTTGGCGACACTGAAGCCCCACATCGGGCTGGATTTCATAAATCATTTCAATGCAAACTCTTTGTCATGCGCATCGCCAAAGATCAGATTCCCGCCAAGATCAACGTCCCCGGTGCCGTTGCACGTGTCGCCACCAACTTCGGTGACGCCACCGGTTTCGGCAAGATGGGAGGTGAATACTTCTCCCTCGGTGCCGGCACAGACATTGCACCACTCCTGAAGGGTCTCAAGGACGACGCCTGCCACGCGCCGCACTGGGGCTACATGATCTCCGGGGAACTCGTGGTGACCTACACCGACGGCAAGGTCGATATCTGCAGAGAGAACGACCTTTTTTACTGGCCGCCCGGACACAGCGTGCGTTCGGTCAAAGACTCCGAGGTCATTCTGTTCAGCCCGCAGTGCGAACACGCCCTTGCGATGGACCACATGCTGAAGGCGATGGACGGCTGAGTTCAAAACCAGAGCTGGGAAGCGCTCAGGTGAAGTCAGTCGCTTGAGCGCGATGCCCAAGGCCTGAGCTCAGGATGCAGCGGCCGGGAGTTGCCCAACGTGGACAGCAGACCACATCCTTGCCCTCGGCCGCTGATCTTGAACGCTTGGCAAGCTTTGCTCAAGGCAGCTCAAATCAAGGCGGCTCAAATCTATTGCTTTCATGTCTGTCATTCCCCGCCACGAGACTGGGCAAGACAGATGTCGTCCTCCTTTTCGCCAGGGCGGCCCCTTGAAGGCTGAAAAAGTCTGACCATCGACTGAACCTTGCGCGACGGTGCCTACACCAGGATCAGCGTGGAGGATGAAATGCCTCCTCAACAAACACATCCACCCGCCCGAGCTGCAGGAGACGGAGGTGAAAATGGTGCTGGCTCAAGCGGCACGGCTGTGTGCTTTGTTTTGTGTTTTGTGTGCGGAATGGGAGTGAGCCCATGTGACCTTGAGACACCGGTGGCACTGGTAAGAGCAGCCGCATCGATCCCTTGTCCACCCGTGCCGTCTATACCTTCTCCGGCTTTCCTGGCGCCCCGGCGCTGCATCTCTACCTCCACCATGACGGCTATCCCACCGGTGCCGCCTGGCGGTTCGCCACAACTCTGCGCGCCGACGCTGAAGCTTCCGGCTTCCTGTCCGCCTTCCTGAGCACCCAGGCCAAGGCGGAACCGCTGGCCTGCCCACAACAGGCCGCTGATGCCGACTACCGCTACCTGGTGCAGCTGCTCCCCGGCACTGATGCCGATGTGCAGGTGCAGTGCTGGCGGCGGATCCCGGGGGGCGACGGCTGGAATCTCCGCTGCGGGCCGATGGGGCTGGCGGCGTTCATCCGGCGCTTCCTGCCCGGTGAGCAGCTTTGATCCCTGCCAGCCCCGTCACCCGGCAGACCGGCTCCAGCTCGGCCAACCGATGGCGAGCGAAACCATCCCTGTCCTTGATGGCCTGGTCAGCGGCGCTCGTTGGCCTCGCTCAGCGGGCAGGGGCGGAGCTGGTTGAAGCGCGAGAAGTCGATCACTAGCTGCGGTTGCCGCGTGTCCAGCAAGTCCACAAAGCAGGCTCCATAGACGAGTTGGGCCGCCGCATAGCTGGTGCGGGCATGGATCGGACGCTCGAGGGTGGCATCGATGCCACTGAAGGCCACCACGATCTCGCCGTTGGCGGCAGCCAGTTGCGCCGGGCCCAGCTGCTGCAGGGGGCTGTCGGCATCGATCGGATGCATGGCCGTCCAGGTGAGCAGAAAAGCGATCCCCTCATCGCGCATCAGGGCCAGGGGCAACAGGCGCCGCATCGTGTGGCCCTCGCTGCTGTGCTCATCAATCGCCAGAACCACCTTCAGATGGGCATCCAGAATCGTGTTGCGGCGTTCGTTGGCGAGCCGGAAGGTCAAGGTGGGGACGCCGTTATAGGGATGGACCACCGCCCGTTCAGAGAAGCGGATCCTGGCGGTGCTGCGCGAAAAGCGGGCAAACACCAGCCCCGTGGACATGGCGACAAAGATCAGCCCCGTCAGCGATTCGGCCGTGACCAGCAGATTCACCACCAGACTGGTGGGATGCAGGACGCCGTACCCGATCGAACCGAGGGTCTGGACGCTGAAGAAAAAGGCCTCAACAGGGTTGGCACGACCCCCGATCGAGCCACTGATGCCACCTGGATCCAGCAGATACAGCGCTGTGAACAGGCCATTGATCGCCAGGTAGGCCAGGCACAACAACGTGTAGAACAGCGGCCAGGGCACCGCCAGCATCAGGTGATAGGGCTCGCGCCAGAGGCGCTGCCAGCTCATCTCAGTGGCCGCCGACAGGATGCCGGCCTGCATGCGCACCGGTTCTCCAGTCGCTGGGCTTCGCAGGGCTCCCCGGCTCTTCAGCCCTCGCATCGCTTGCACTCCCGGCATCCACAAGTCAAGTTTCGAGCCTCCTGCCGCCGCCGGCTCCGGCTGGGTCGGTGCCGGGGAACAGCCGCCGCCGCAGCCACAGCGACACGTAGACCAGGGCCACCAGCACCGGCACCTCAATCAGTGGACCGATCACCCCCGCCAGGGCCTGACCGGAGGTGACACCCCAGACACTGACGCTGACGGCGATGGCGAGCTCGAAGTTGTTGCCGGCCGCCGTGAAGGCCAGGGTGGCGCACTGGCCGTAGGCGAGACCGCTGCGCTGACCGAGGCTGAAGGCCAGGCCCCACATCACGGCGAAATAGAGCAGCAAGGGCAGCGCCACCCGCAACACCAACAGCGGTGTCGAGGTGATCACCTCCCCCTGCAGGGCGAACATCACCACGATCGTGAACAAAAGGCCAACCAGAGACCAGGGGCTCAGGCGCGGCAGAAAACGTTGCTCATACCAGCGCCGTCCCTTGAGGCGCAGGCCGATGCGGCGGATCAGGTAACCCAGCACCAGGGGAATACCAAGAAAAATCAGCACCGCTTTGCCGATTTCCGCAGTAGAGAAACTGACAATCTGCCCCTGCAGACCCAACCAGCGCGGCAACTGTTGCAGATAGAGATTGGCCAACAATGCATAACCCAGTACCTGCAGAATCGCGTTGATCGCCACCAGCAGGGCAGCGGATTCCCGGTCACCTGCGGCCAAGTCGATCCAGATCAGCACCATGGCGATGCAGGGGGCGATGCCGATCAGAATCACACCCGTGCGCAGCTCCGGCTGATCGGCCAGGCACAACCAGGCGAGGCTGAACATCAGCAGCGGCCCCACGCCCCACACCAGCAGCAGACAGAGGGGCAGCAGGCCACCACGCTTGAGGCCGCGGCCCAACTCCTCGTAGCGGACCTTGGCCAGGACCGGCACCATCATCAACAGCAAGCCCAGGGCGATCGGCAGGGAGGTCTGCCCCAGCTTCACCGCATCGAGAGCCCCCTGCAGCCAAGGGAAAAGGCGTCCGAGCAGCAGGCCGGCGGCCATCGCCAGCAAAATCCACAGCGGCAGGAAGCGATCGAGCAGCGACAACCTGGCGAGAATCGTGGCTTCGGCCGCCGACTGGGGCGCGCCTGCAGGCAGCTCGAACATGGCGACAGCAACAAGAGGGTGGAACGAAGCTCTGGGGATCGAAACTGGAGGCGGCACCCCTGGGCGAAGGTTGAGGGCGCAAGTCGGGACAGCGCTGCGCCAAGCATGCTTCGGATGATGGCGTTGGTGGCCTGGGCCTGTTACAAGGCGGTCCATCCAGGCTGCTCTGGTGGCTGATCGGCAACTTGAGACCAGCGGAGATCGTGCCGATCTGATCGGCAACGGCAAGGCCCTCACGACGTCGATCGCAGCAGTGACCCATCGCTTGCTTGGATGATCTCCGATTCGGATTCGATACAGCGAAGCCCATGGATGAAGGGCTGGATGGACGATCCAGACCGGCAGCATGTCCAGCGGGATACCCTGTAATCTCCCTGATCTGACCAGCGGGAAACACGTCGCGGAGGACTCGTCAACCCTCGCAAGATCAGCGACCACAAGTCCATGGAAGAACCGCAAGAGCTCATCGGCTCCCGATGATCAACCCAACCAGGCGCTCATCCCGACGAGGCAAGTCAGGAACTGAAGCCACTGGAATCAGGCAGCGCTTCCCAGGCCGCCAGCTCTTCCGCCAGGGCGGCGTGGCGTTGGATGGCCTGATCCATGAACAGGGCCGTGCGGATCGTGGTGTCGGGGTCCTGCATGAAGCCGTGCATGGCCACACCCGCGGTGATGCAGCGCAGGGCGGCCAATTGCTGATCGCGATGCGCCTCTGCCAACGGGTAATCCCGTACTCCCCGTGCGACCAACTCCTGATGCCAGGCGCCCAGCAGTTCCGCATGGCAACCGCGCCGCTGGGCCACCGGCTCACTGCCGCCGATCAGGAAGGCCAGGTCGATGCTGCCCAGGCTGCGGCAGGCCCAGGACCAGTCCAGGATGATGGCCTCCGGATCGGCTTCCGGACCGTCGAACAGCAGGTTGTCGGCGCGCAGATCGCCATGCACCAGCGTCCAGGGGCGTAGCGCGAGGGCCGCATCAAGGGCCTCCCCCTGCTCCAGCACCGCTCGCACCAGCTGGGTGACCCTGGGGCCGAAACGAACGCTGTAGGTCTGGAAAAACGAGTCCACCAGATCAGCTCTGGGATTCTGAAACCAGAAGCTGTGCAGCGGCAGCCACGACTGTTGCTCGAGATGGGGATCCATCCAGAACTCCGCCTGCAGGGCAGCCAGCCGCTGCAGGCTCCTCAGCGTCTCGGCATGCGAGAGCCCCAGCAGCTGATCGCCGGCGCGCAGATGGGTCAGATCCTCCATCAGCAACCAGCACGGCTCACTGCCCTGACTGGCATAGATGATCGGTTGGTGATCCTTCAGTCGCGGCACACAGTGGGTATAGACGCCGACTTCACGGCCAAAGGCATTGTGAAGCCGGCTGAGCTCATTGAAGGCCTGATTCGAGGTCTCACTCTTGAGCACCACCGTGGCGGGACCACTGCCGGCGGGCTCGCAGGTGAGATGCAGCTTCCAGGTGGTGGACTGGAAGCCCCGGCTCGGTCCCATCGGCTGGATCTCGAGGCTGGCAATGGTGGTCCCCAGCACGTCGCCGATCCAACCGGCTTCCGGCAGCTTGACCGTGTTGGCCGCCAAGGGGGAGAGGGAATCCGGATGCAAACGATTACCTCATCGATGTCTGGAACCCTAAGCGCTGAGCGTGATCTGGCTTGCGCCTGCATCGCCGGATCTGCAGCCATCCCCAGCCTGATCCAGCCAATCCCCCTGATCGAAGCGGCGGCGACATCCGGGCCTGGGAACGGCGCCATGGCCGCATCCCGGCTGGACGACAACGAAACCACCGGCATGCGCAAACGCTCGGCCCGTTGCGACAAGGCGAAAGGCAAGCTGTGCTTCAACTGAGCTTGAATTGAGCTTCAGCGGTAGACACCACTCAGCCCACGAAGCGGCCGTAGAGCCAGCGCACGAATCCACCCACCACCGGCACAGGCGCAAAGGTGGGGCCGACGAAATCGAAATAGTCGCGATGGTCGCTGATCTTGCCGTCCTCGTTGAACTTCAGGCGAGTCGTGCCGGGATAGATGAACAGCAGACCCTTGATCTTCATGCCCATCTCCCACTCCACAAAGGCTGTCCTGCCTTCGATCGCGATTGCCGCCGGCGTCAGATAGACGCCATCGCAGCGCTGCAGCAGACCCTCCTGGGCCTTGATGTAGGCCGCCAGACCACTGTGCTCCTGGGTGGGGTCCTGAAAGTGCACATCCTCGGCATAGGCCGCCCGCCACTGGGCCTCAGTCGGTGCCGGCGCGCCGTAGGGCTTGGTGAACAGGTCCTTGAGGCTGGCGGCATCCACGGCGTCGGGGCGATTTGGCTGGCGGCACGCTATCGGCAGTTCCGGCTCAACCGCTGCTCAGGCAGGCCCCGATCAGCCACAGGGCGAGGCGGGCCTGCCGCAGCCGGCGGCCAGGTCCCCCAGCCAGCTCTGCAGCTCGCCGATCGCCTCAGCCCGCAGGCGGTAGTAAGTCCAGCGGCCCTCCTCCCGGGCCTCCAGCAGGCCGGCCTCCTTCAACACCTTGAGATGAAAGGAGAGCTTCGACTGGGCCAGGCCCAGCAGATCGGTGAGCTCGCAGACGCAGCGCTCGCCGCCGCTGAGGGCCTCGATCACCCGTAGGCGCAGGGGATCCGCGAGGGCCTTGAGCAAGGCGCGGGCCTGGTCACGTTGCAGTCGGTGCTCCAGAACACCACCGCCGGTCAGGGCGGTTGATCCATCAACTCTCATTGATCTATTTTGAGCCGGCGATGCGGCGGCCTCGGCCATCCTGCAATGAAGATCGGCATCAACGGCTTTGGGCGCATCGGCCGCCTGGTGTTCCGAGCGCTCTGGGAGCGGCCGGGCAACCGCTCCGCGGCAGCCGGGGGCTACGAACTGGTACACGTCAATGACCCCGGCGGTGATGCCGCCACCGCCGCCCATCTGCTGGCCTTCGATTCCGTGCATGGCCGCTGGCAACAGGCGGTTCAGGCCGACAACCGTGGCTTCTCTGTCGGCAGCACGCCCATCAGCTACAGCCAGGAGACGGACCCCACCGCCGTGCCCTGGCGCCAGGCCGGTGTGGAGATGGTGCTCGAATGCAGCGGCAAGTTCAAGACCCCATCAACCCTGCAGCCCTACTTCGACCGTGTGGGCCTGCGGCGCGTGATCGTGGCCTGCCCGGTGCAGGGACAGATTGCCGGCGAGGAGGCACTGAATGTGGTCTTCGGCATCAACCACCAGCTCTATGAGCCCGATCGCCATCGGCTGCTGACGGCCGCCTCCTGCACCACCAATTGCCTGGCGCCGGTGGTCAAGGTGGTGCACGAAAGCTTTGGCATTCGCCACGGCGCGATCACGACGCTCCACGACGTCACCAACACCCAGGTGGTGGTGGATGCCTTGAAATCCGACCTGCGCCGCTCCCGCTCCTGCCTGCAGAGCCTGATCCCCACCAGCACCGGCTCGGCCAGGGCGATCGGCCTGATCTTCCCGGAGCTGCAAGGCAAGCTGAATGGCCATGCCGTGCGGGTGCCGCTGCTGAACGCCTCGCTCACCGATGCGGTGTTCGAACTGGAGCGCAAGGTCAGCGTCGAAGAGGTGAATGGCGCCTTTGAAGCCGCCGCCAACGGCGACCTGGCAGGAATCCTCGGCTACGAAACCCGGCCGCTGGTGTCGGTGGACTACGTCAACGACGCTCGCAGCGCCATCGTCGATGGCCTCTCGACGATGGTGATCAACGGCACCCAGCTCAAGGTCTATGCCTGGTACGACAACGAGTGGGGCTACAGCTGCCGCCTGGCGGATCTGGTGAGCCACGTGGCTCTGCTTGAGGAGCGCTGAGGCAGCACGATGCCTGCAGAACACGGGTTTCATCCAAGCCATTCAGATCAAGACCACTCAGATCAAGATCATTCAGATCAAATCACTGCAGCCCAAGGCAGTTCAGATCCAGGCCATCCTGATCAGGCACCAGGGGCACAGCCAGCGCGCCGAACGCTCTCCGCCCTGCAGCAGTACGCCATCGTCACGGCCAACTACTGGGCCTTCACCCTCACCGATGGGGCGTTGCGGATGCTGGTGGTGTTCCACTTTCATGCACTCGGCTACAGCACCCTCGAAATAGCCCTGCTGTTTCTGTTCTACGAATTCTTCGGCATCCTCACCAATCTCTACGGCGGCTGGCTCGGGGGGCGCTTCGGGCTGCGGCTCACGCTCTGGACGGGCACATTGCTGCAGGTGGCGGCCCTGTTGATGCTGATCCCCGTGGCCGATTCCTGGCCGAAGTGGTGGAGCGTGGCCTACGTGATGGCGGCCCAGGCGATCAGCGGCATCGCCAAGGACCTCAACAAGATGAGCGCCAAAAGCGCCATCAAAACCGTGGTGCCGGAAACGCCGGCCAACCACCAGCAGGGCGAACAGCAATTGTTCCGCTGGGTGGCAATGCTCACCGGCTCCAAGAACGCCCTCAAGGGGGTGGGCTTCTTCCTCGGTGGTGTGCTGCTGGCCACGATCGGCTTCAATGCCGCCGTGGCGTGGATGGCCGCCGCTCTGCTGTTGGCCTTTTGCTGCACCCTGGTGCTGCCCGCCGACATGGGCCGCATGAAACAGAAACCCGCCTTCAGCGCCCTGTTCGCCAGGAGCCGCGGCATCAATGTCTTGTCGCTGGCGCGCTTCTTTCTGTTCGGCGCCCGGGATGTCTGGTTCGTGGTGGCGCTGCCGGTGTTCCTCGAGGCCGCCCTGGGCTGGAGGTTCTGGGAAGTGGGCGGCGCCCTGGGCCTGTGGGTGATCGGCTACGGGATCGTGCAGGCCTCAGCGCCGGCATTGCGGCGCGCCTGGGGCCAGAGTGCACCCCCCGGTGTGGCGGCGGTGCAATTCTGGAGCGCCGTGCTCACCGCCATCCCCGCCCTGATCGCCCTGGCGCTCTGGCGTCAGGTGGCCCAGCCCGGTGTGGCGGTGGTGGGGGGTCTGGCGGTGTTCGGGGTGGTGTTCGCCATCAATTCCTCGATTCACAGTTACATGATCCTGGCCTACACCGATGCCGAATCGGTGAGCCTCAACGTCGGCTTCTATTACATGGCCAATGCCGCCGGCCGGCTTGTGGGCACCTTGCTCTCGGGTGGCATGTTCCTGTTGGGCGGCCTGCAGGCCTGCCTCTGGACCTCGGCGCTGCTGGTGGCCGCCGCCGCTCTGGTGAGCACCCAGTTGCCGGCCCCAGCCAGGCACCTGGACAGCAGCAGCCGCCAGCCAGCGGGCGGCTGAGCCGCACGGTGGCGACTCACGCTCGCGACGCTGGAGCAGCGTCCACATCCATCGGCATCGCCGGCTTGGACTGGCCCTGATCCGGCGCCTGGCTCAGCCCAGTCCGCCGCTGGCCAGCAACAGAAAACCCCCAGGTTGTTCACCTGAGGGTTGCCTGCGACTCTCAGAATTGAGAGGCTTTGGAGTTGGTGGCGGGGGCGAGATTTGAACTCGCGACCTTCGGGTTATGAGCCCGACGAGCTACCAGACTGCTCTACCCCGCGTCGACCTGCTTACTGTACCAGCCGGCCTTCACCCCCCCCTTGGCGGGGGGGATACCCGCGTCGTCTCAGGTGAAGCGCAGTTCACCGATCACATCGAGGCGCAGATGGTCGGCAGGCCTGAGATGGTGCGCTCGCAGCTCCTCGAGGCTGGCGGGGGTGAGCCAGTCCAGCTGCTCGAGCAGATGCAGGGCCACAGCGTGCTTGGCACGGCTGGCACCGTCCTCCACCTTGATCGCCACCCCCAGGCCTTCGCCGATGCGGCTGAGGCACTGAATGCCTTCGGCTCCACCCTTGCTGAGCACCTGGCCATGGCCGAGGCGCATCAGCTCGGTGTCAAAGCGCCCCGAGCCGGCGATCAGGGCCGGATGGGCCAGCATCGCCCGGCTGATCTGTTCGAGATCCGGCTGGGCGCTGGCGCCCAGGTGGGCGTACAGCAGCGCCATCTGGGCCAGCTGCAGCTGCAGTGTCGGGGCACCGCAGTCGTCGCGGGCGCTGACCAGCTCCGCTGCCGGCAGCCCCAGCAGTTCTCCCACCCGCTTGATCACCTCCTGCTGCAGGGGGTGAGCGACTTGCAGATAGCTCTCCAGCGGCCAGTGCAGCTGACGGCAGCTGGCCAGAAAGGCGGCGTGCTTGCCCGAGCAGTTGTGCTCCAGCGGGCTGTGGCCGCCTGGGGGGATCGGACAATGCAGCCGCTCCGCGTCCAGTTCCGCCCCCCAGAGCAGGCGGAAGGCCTCGCGGGCATGGGCGGCGGTACCGGCGTGGGAGGCACAGGCGATCGCCAGGCCGCGATCACCACAGCCGCCCCTCTCCATGGCGCCACTGTTGACGAAAACCGTGGCCTGGAACGGCTTGAGCGCCGAGCGGATGAAGCTGAGCTGCTGGGCGTCACCGGAGCGCATCAGCACGCGGCCGCGCTGGTCGCAGACCACCGCATGCACCCGGTGCTGGGATTCGACGATGCCATTGCGCAGGAGCCTCACCTCCAGCGGTGGAATCACCAGTCGGCCGGAGCCGGGGAAGCTGGAGGTCGTCTGGGCCATGGCGGAATCGGGAGCTGGCGCCGTTCGGGCTCAGAAAGCCTGGCAGAGTCCCGTACCGGCCAGCAGCAGAGCGACCGTGAGCAGGATCACCCGCTGCAGGCGCTGCAACACCGGCTTCACCTGGTGGGTGGCCACCAGCAGATCCTGTTGGCGCCAGGCCACCGGTTTCTGCCAGATCTGACCGTCGTACCAGCCGGATTCCTCATAGGCCACCTCGATCGCCACCAGCCGCCGCTGCACATAGCTCCAGCCAAGCCACTGGCGCAGCAGCAGAAAC
>Ga0194063_10002551_pt1 | contig 11277 bp, 11 predicted proteins | sample SepL3720m_MetaG_FD_155459 | JGI IMG/M metagenome (GOLD analysis project Ga0194063, IMG submission 155459) | Anoxic zone freshwater microbial communities from boreal shield lake in IISD Experimental Lakes Area, Ontario, Canada - Sep2016-L373-20m | ecosystem: Environmental > Aquatic > Freshwater... | reverse complement strand
GGCAATCAAGTCGCCGAGATCACGCATGGACTTCTGGGTTGCCGCCGTATCCTGCCCCTTGCTCTTCAGGATGCCGATTTCCTTCGAGACCACATTGCGCTGGTTCTTGAGGTTTTCCACCTCGGTCACCAGTTTCCGGCGCCCGGCGTCATCCGACACCACGGCGTCCAGGATTTCCGTACCCGCGCCACGGGCCGCCAACCCCTGCCGGACCTTGTCCTCATGATCACGAATCAATTTGATGTCCAACATAGAAACCCCTCTTATTTTGTTCAGAAAAGTGCCGTCATGCTAGCGAAGCCACCGCTTCGATGCAATGGCGGAGTCTTTCGCATTTGAAATCGGTGATTAGAATTTCAGACTCATGGGCGAGCGAATAGTGATCCGGCGGGCACGGGAGTCGGACAGTATCTCGAAAGAGAGATGGAGGGTGTCGGCGGGGAAAATATCCTCCGCCCGCTCGGCCCATTCAACGGCCGTGACGCCATCGGAGTCAAAATAATCCTCCATCCCCAGCATCAGCGCATCCAGCGAGTCACGCAGGCGATAGAGATCGACATGAACCAGGGGGCGTATTCCCTTATATTCGTGCACCAGCGTGAAAGTCGGACTGGTCACGGGGCGGTCAATTCCCAACGCAGCAGCCAATCCCTGGACAAAGCAGGTTTTTCCGCTTCCCAGATCCCCCTGCAAGGCCAGAACCAAGCGTCCCGGAACCTGTTTAAGCAAGTGGCGGGCCAGTTTATGGGTGTCACCGACACTATGTGATTCAACTGTTAAAATGTTCATAGCCGTGCATGTTCAACTCCGTTCTAAGGCCTTCCTCTTCAAGTTCCAACCTGCCCGTCTTATTCGTCATCGTTCCAATCCGGGTGCAGCGAAGAGAAAACCGCTTTCGCCAGGCAGCCTCAAATTCGACCGTCTTCCGGCGGGGAATCGCGAGGAGCAACTCGAAGTCCTCCCCATCCGTTAGAGCATGCTCCAAAGGTGAGCGCTTGCCTCGACATCGTCCTGCCGCGCGAGAAATGGGCACCCGGCTGATCTCGATCACCGCGCCGGTTCCGCTCGCGGCCGTCATCCGCCGCAGATCGGTGGCGAGGCCATCGCTGAGATCCATCATCGCCGTCGCCCAACCTTGTCCCGCCAACCATTGCCCCTCGGTGAGCCGGGGTTCAAACCGCAGGTGACGGCCCGATCCGCTTCCCCCGAGTGAACCCGTGACATAGATACCATCGCCGGAGCGAGCGCCGGAGCGCAGGACGGCTTTCCCCCGCTTCACGCGTCCCACGGCAAAGACATGAAGTTCCAGCGTTTTTCCCCTCGCGGTATCCCCGCCGACCACGGCTACACCCTGGCGTCGGGCAAGTCGCGAGATCCCCCGGTAAAGTCCTTCGAGACGCGCCACCGGAGTCGAGGCCGGCGCCACCAGATCGACCAGGATCCAGAGCGGTTCCCCCCCCATGGCCGCAATGTCGCTTAATACCCGGCCCAGCGCCTTCCATCCCACGTCAGACGCCTTGGATCGGGCCGTGAAATGAACCCCCTCAATCACCGGGTCGCTTTTCAACAGGTAATCAAATGGATCTCGGTGGCCGGTGCGCACGACGGCGCAGTCGTCGCCAATCCCGGCCACCACATCCGCCCGCCCCGGCACCAGTCGCGCCAGCCGCCGGATCAGTTGGTCTTCTCCGATGTGTTTCACGGATAGACCCGCCCCATCGTTCTCGGGAATGGAATCGTTTCCCGCACATGCTTGATTCCGCAGAGCCAGGCTACGGTTCGCTCAACGCCAAGCCCGAACCCGCCATGCGGAACGCTGCCATACCGGCGCAGATCCAGATACCAGGCATAGTCCTCGGGACGCAGGCCCTTCGCCTTCATACTGGCCGAAATGACATCAGGATCCTCCTCGCGCTGACTTCCCCCGATGATTTCGCCGTAACCCGACGGCGCCAGCAGGTCAAAGTTTTTCACTACGCGTGGATCCGAAGGCGATACCTTCATGTAAAACGCCTTGGCATCCCGGGGATAGTCGGTGACAAATACCGGCCGTTCGAACTGGCGCGACACCAGGGTTTCATCACTCCCCCCCAGGTCCTCGCCCCACTTAAACGACTGTGCCAGCTTGATGTGTTCAGGACGCACCTTGATCTCCTGATCCAACTCAGAGACAGATTCACGAAGTTCGCGGATTCTCGCCTCCAACCGTTCCTGTTGCCAGCCATTTTTGGCGGTCTTCAGCGCCTCTTCGGCCTCTGCCATATCCGTCATCATAACGTGCAGACGGCCCTTCTCCTCTTCCAGTTCCTGCTCCAATTTTGCGCGAAGACCGTCACTGCGGAGGAGATCTCCGGCCTCCGAATAGGTGATCCTTGGAAAGGGTTTCACAATGGACTCAAGGGCCGCCACATCCCGGCCGAGGAACTCAAGGTCGGCCCGGTTTTTTTCCAGCACGTCGGCCAGAATGGCGCAAATCATATCCTCCGCCAGCGCCATCACCTCTTCGACATCGGCAAACGCCACCTCCGGTTCCACCATCCAGAACTCCGTCAGGTGCCGACGGGTCTTTGATTTCTCGGCCCGGAAAGTCGGCCCGAAGCAATACACCTTCCCCATCGCCATGCAGGCGCTTTCGAGATAGAGTTGTCCGGTCTGCGTCAGAAACACGGTCTCGCCAAAATAATCAACCGGGAACAGGGACTGCCTGTCTTCCCCCGCGCCGGGGACAAGGATCGGCATATCCACCAGCGTGAATCCCTTGCCGTCAAAATAATTCCGAATGGCGCGAATGACCGTATGACGCACCCTCAAGAGGGCGACCGGCCTCTGTGATCGCAGCCAGAGGTGCCGGTGATCCATCAGGAAATCCACGCCATGCGCCTTTCTGCTGATGGGATACTCCTGCGCCACCTGAAGGGTCTCAACCTCCGAAACAGCCAACTCCGCGCCACCCGGGGCCCGCTCGTCAATACGAACCACCCCAACAACAATGAGGGACGACTCCTGGGTAAGCGCGCCGGCTGCCTTAAAGGCGCCCGCGGCAGCGGCCTCCACCACGCACTGGCAAAGTCCCGTTCCATCGCGGATCTGCAGGAACACTACCTTCCCGCTACCCCTCTTGCCCTGAAGCCATCCACGCAACCGCACCGTCTGCCCTGCCCTGGCCTTCAGGCCCGCTATCTCAACCACCGGAATTGTTTCCACCACACGCCTCCTTGAAATCAAAATCCAGCATCCCTTATATCATGTCTAAACGCGCTGGGGAAGAGACATGGGATAGAGGGATGGGGAAAGTGTCTTGCAGGGCCTATCGCGCCACGATATCCTTTGCCGGATGAAAACCGTCTCAGAACCGAAACCCGTATATCTTCTGGCGGGAGGACCGGGAAGCAAACGATCCGGACCTGACGAATTGCTTCAGATCATGTTCGACGAGGTCGGCATAGCGGCGCCATCAATCGCGTATGTCGGCGCCGCCAGTGACGATGATCCAGGTTTTTTCACGCGGCTCTCGGCCTTGTTCAAGCACTCCGGCGCCGACACCGTGACACTGGCCGCCACGGCTTCGCCGCGCGCCGACCTGATCCAGACCTCAGAGATTCTGGAGCAGGCCGATCTGGTGTTCATCACAGGCGGTGATGTTGAGGCCGGAATGTCACTCCTTCACAAACGCTCCATGATTCCTCTTCTGCGACGACTTTACACCTCCGGCAAGCCCTTTTTCGGACTGTCCGCAGGAAGCATCATGCTCGCCCAATCCTGGGTGCGATGGACCGACCCCGATGATGACCGGACAGCAGAAGCGTTCGATTGCCTTGGATTTGCCCCGATTCTCTGCGACATGCACGCCGAGTCGGATCATTGGGCAGAGTTACAGGCCCTTTTGAAGTTCCAACCCGAAGGCGCCATCGGGTATGGCATTCCCAGTAACGCCGCGTTGCGCATTGATCCTCAAGGCAGGCTAAAACCACTCCGGGATGAGGTTGTCCGTTACCAATGGCAGGGGCATAAGGTGAAGCCGTTGGATTCACTGAAACCGTGAAGCGAGAGCTGTCTTTCAGCGACCGGGGGCGAGCACCTCGGGAGGCATGATCGTTACCTTGATAGTGAGTTCACCCGTATTGTCACTTCGGGCCGTCTTGCCGGTCACCTCATTGATGTCAAAATAGAGGAGGCCTCGATCAGCGGCCTTGATTTTCGTTGCCTGACCGACCACTACCGGGGCGCTCTCTTTTCCAATTCGAGCCAGGAACGCGCCATAATTGGCGCCGGGAACCTGTCGCAAGGCGGGATCCGCATAATGTCGATAGGTGGGCACGGAGGCTGGATACCCGTCGGCGGAGCAGTGTTCACCCTTCGCTCCGCAGGACCATTCTCCTTCCGCCCGGATTGTGATCATGGAGTCCTTCTGGACAATGACCCCCGTTGGATACCATTGATTCACATCGGCAGACAGCGAAAGGGTTTTGGATAGCACCCTCGGATCGGGAAGAAATTTCCACTTCACTGATCGGTTTGTCGTAAACATTTCATTGCTCAGAATCATCGGGACATATCCCGTCAAGGCCAATTCCACTGAATGCATACCGACTGGAATGGGAACTCGGCAGGGAGATTTTATGTCCTTCACGAGTTCGCCATCCACCACCACAGAAGCCCCCGGCGGCGCCGTCGCCACGGACAGAAACAGCGGGGGAATGGATTTCATGATTTCCGCAGAGTCAAACTCGGGCGCGGCGTCGGGGTTTAGAAAGGCCGCAGCCCCTTCGTCCGCCCCAACCTGCAAATCGAACGCATGGGAACTGGGGTATTTGGCCGACACCAAACGGATCGTGAGATTATAGTCATTATCACCCGAAGGCCATTCAATGACTTCGACTCCCTCTTTCCCCGCACAACTTTTCAATCGAATCGGCACGGCGGGACGTTGTGGATACTTATATAACGCCTGGTACTCGACGCGGGAGTTACTCCCTGTAATCGGATTTGTATTCTGAACGGCATTCGTCCCGGTCTTCATCTGGCCCAGTGGAATGGCGACGACATCCATGCTCATGGCCACACCACGCCCATGGGCTATGGTAGCCCACTTCCGGGCCGTTCCGAACGATCCAAGCACTTCCGGCAGGGCTCCGGCGACCGATCCTGAGGGCTTGTCGCCCCCTCCTGTTTTATCCGTTTGCAATGCCGGAACGGGGTCATATTTCCCCTCCGCCCAACTCTGAAATTCCTGCTTCATCTCATCGGCAACGACATCACCCTTCCAGTCCGGGCGACTCTTGACAGCCAGCGCCCTGAACCGGTCAAGGAAGTCCTTCTGTAAAACGGTTCTAGCCGTATCGAAATCACCATCAATCTTTTTCCCGGCAGTCGCGAACTCGGCCACAACGGTTTCCAGTTCACGCCGCACTTTGACCGGCAATTTGACGGTTCCGGTTGCGTTCAGGTTGGTCAGAATCCCCTCGAAGATCAACTTGGCATTGTTGGCTACCGCCATCCCCGTCACATTTCTGGTTTTCGACTTTTCCTTAAGCATCACTTCAGAATTCTCGAGGTTGATCTGGATCAGACTGACCAGAGCGGTCGTCCGGGTGGTTTGAATCGCTTCCATGGCTTTCGTGAAGGCCGCCTTGAGCGCGGTGAAATCGGGGGCGGAATAATCAATCGCCGGTTTGGGAGACGCCTCGGCGCATAACCCGGCCTGGGCGGTGGCGAATGCCAACAGGCAAAGACAGACTTTCAGAAACCTCTGCGACCTTTGCACCACTACTCCCGGGCATTCTTGACGCCAGTTTGTTCTCCGCCTGTGGCCGTCGGCTTATACAGCCCTTTGGCCTCAAATTCATACCACCACACCACGACGCCCCCCCTCACCGCAGAAACCTTGATGCGCGAGATGGTGACCGGATACTTTGGATTAAAGGCCGTGGAACCATACATCTCGCTCAGTTTGGCCATGTCAACGGGAACTCTGAAACTGATATTCACATCCAGTTCCTCGACCATTTTGACGTCCTTGCGCCGGACGGTGAATACCTCCGGCTCATGAACTTTCTTCCGGGAGTCCTGGTCGCTGGTCTGGGCAACGAATTCCTGATGATAAACACAGTCAAAAACGAGAAGATCGAGGGTCTCGGTTTCCCCGGGGGTCATTCTCAGGGTTATGATCTGCGTTCCGTTTTGAACTGGATCAGGAGTAATCTCAACCTCGGTGAGAGGCCCGGCCCAGCCTGTGAGCGCCCATCCCAAATAACATCCTGCCAACATCCACTTCCCATGCATTCCAAGTCTCCCGCCCATCGCGTCCTGGTTAGTCAATACGCGCAACCTTGCGATATCGCCCCTTGTAAATCTCCGCCAATTGTTTCAGGAAGGCATCACCTTCTTTGTCGATGCAATATCCAATTGCATGGATGACAGGAAGTTTTTTCCCTTTTTTCACGTACAGCGACTCATGCAGGATTTTGAGATGCTGAACAAAGTCCGACAAGGTCCAAAAACCCGGATCGGCCATCGGCGGGGGCGCGGGACGGGCGGGAGCGGCGGGGCCTACCGTATGGGTTCGGACTTCCCAATGCGCGGGAATGGCGGCGCGTCCGGGCGAACCCGGATCTCCCTGGGGTGGCGCCTGGCCTTCCTTCAACGACGTCACCTTGGGCGCGGGACTGGGTGGACGCGCCGGAACCGCAGGTTGTTCGGGAATCCAGACGCGTTCAGAGACCGACTGGGGAGGCTGATAACTGGCTGCCGCCGCCTCATAGGCGGCCATGGCGCCCTGATTGGCCTGCGTCCAACGCTGCACCTCGGCGGCGCGGGCTTGGGCCATCGCGGCCGTTACCCCTTTCTTGACCTGGGGGAGACCATCGCTGATGATGAGAATCGTATCGGCGCCCTGTTCGAAAGCCGCTGTCAGAGCGAGGTCAAGCCGGGTCGTTCCACCCACCGCCGATACGCCTGTCGCAGACGGACTCAGATTGCCGGATGTGAGGCCATAGTTGCCCTCGGTATTGAACACGCGCAAAAATAGTTTGGCCTTTGTCTTGTAGTCATCGTTTGCCACCACCATTTGCTTTTCATACGCGCTCGCGGCGTCCGCAAACACAATCACGTTGAACATGGCCGCCTCGGAGAGGGCATCAATCACCTTGTTGATCCGATCCTTAACCCGCTGGTAACCGCGAATGCCGCCTTCCCGCTCTTCGATCATGCTCACCGACACATCCACCAGAATGGCAATCTTATCGCCACGCCCGCGGATACCGAAGAAATCAAACGCAGACACACCGGTGCCAAACCCGCTCAAGCCGTAACCGGTTCCCAGCCCGGAACCCAGCCCCGTCCCACTGAACGCCTTGAATTTCGGCTGAAAACTCGTCTTGACGACCTTGGGATCCATCTTGATCTCGGGTAAAGCCAGTTGCGACGTCATCTTGGTGGACACCATGCGCGGACTCATCGAGGGGCGACTGGAACTGCGTTGCTGTTTGGAGACCTTCACCTTGAATTCAAGTTTGCGGGGCTCATAACTCTTCATCGGCGGAGGCTGACCGACAAAGGTCGACTCCCGGTTATAAAAGATGTGGCTGATCACAAAGACGGCGGCCCCTAACAACAGCAAGCCATGAATGGCAAAACTGACATATAAGCTCCGGCGGATGACCGTGGACATGGGCTTTTGGCGCTTCCCTGCAACCCACTTCTTAAATGACTCGATGATCTTCATGATTTCATGTCTCCGGCCCGGTTCAACCCGACCCGAACGTCACATCCTTGATCCCCGCTCCCGAGCAGGCGTTCATCACATCTATAACCCGCGAATAATTCGAGGTATCCTCAGCCTGGATGGTAATCATGTACTTGGCCTTGGCCGCCTCCGAAGAAAGCCGGTAGCGGACCAGGGTTTTCACCAGTTCCATCATATCCTTGTCCTCATACATCTTTCCATTCAGGCTCACGATGCCCTTGGCGCTGACCTCGATAATCTGCTCATCGGGCATGTCCACCGGCCCACCCTGTGCCATGATACCGGGCAAGGTAATGCCCAGATCCGTCTCCTCCTGCCCCAGCCGGGTCACGAGCATGAAGAAAATCAACAGGAACATGACCGTATCGATCATCGGGGTCAAATCAATCTTGGCCTCCTCAATATGGGATGACGACGATACTCTCATGTCATTCGCCCCCCCCGTAAAGATCCTGAACATACGTCGCAAAAATAACGTCAGACACACCCGCCGCCGCACAGGCGGACATGGCCCGGCGCACAATGGCGAACTTCACCTCGCGGTCGGCCCTCAGGTACAGGCGCATGGAAGGCTCAACCTTTAACTGCTCCTCCATCAGTTTCGTCAACCCCTCATCGTTGACCAGTTTTCCAAACACCAGAAACGGCCGGTCGGCGGTCGCCCGTTCTCCAGCCGGTGTTCTCTCGCCCTCTTTCATCACATTCACCACGCCGCGACGACTGGGATCCTTCTGCTTCGCCGCATTCGTGGCCACGGGCAGGCGAACCTCGGTTGGCGCATCCAACTTGGACATGGTTGCTGAGCACATAAAGAAAATCAGAAGCAGGAATACGCAGTCAATCAGCGGAACCAGTTCCACTTTGGCTTCTTCAATTTCAGATGGCTGGTGAATCTTCATGTCATGTCCAGGGGGAAATCGTGGTTATTCCTTCTGGTCGCCCTTTGCATTCCGGGCCAGTTCCTCAAACTGCTTGCCCACACCCATCATCCCGTCCAAAATTTGGGTAAAATACCCCTCTGATTCCTTCATGATGGAATTCAGGGTATTGCGGAAAAAGAAATAAAACCCCATCGCCGTAATAGCGATCATCAGGCCGGAGGCCGTACAAACAAGGGCCTCGCCGATGTTTTTGGCAAGCATCTCGGGTTTTCCCATACCGCCGGATCCGATTTTAGAGAAGGCCCCGATCATACCGCTGACGGTTCCCAGCAGACCCCACATCGGCGCCATGGATGTCAGCAACGCCAGAAAGTTCACATAGAACCCGTAACGGGACTCTTCCCGTCCCGCCGTCTCGGCTATGGCCGCCTCCATCTTCTCCCGCGATCCCAGAAGATCGTCGGGTTTAATCTGGCGCAAACCCGCTGTCAGGGATCGCGTGAAAAAAGTATCCGTGGACGAGGAGAGTTGCCAGAGTTGGACATAATCCTGTTTTTCGGCCGCCGTCTTGAGTTGGGCTATCGTATCAGTCGGAAGCATCTTCCTGCTGTTGACCCGTTGGAAATTAACCACAACGAGCCAGACCACGACAACCGAACAGGTTCCCAAGGCCCACATGGCCCACCCGCCCGACTTGATCAAATCAAACAACGTGGTTCGACTTTCCACCTTCAACTGGGTCGCCGCTCCCGCCACATCGGATGTCTGGGCCATCAATTCATGTCCCAACACCACGCCTACCACCGCCGCAATCGCTATCACCATCCATTGCTTTTTCATATCACCCTTCACTTCCCTTTTTTGATCCTGTCGTGTCCAATCAAACTCCGCCGTTCTAATTCGAATTCCCTCGCGCCGAGGTTCCTTTTTTCGCCGGTTTCGAAGCCGGCGCCGGTTTGGAGATTGGGGCGGGGGCAGGCATCGGGGCAGGCGGCGGAGGAGCCGCCTCCTCCTCTCCTCCCGTACCCTGAGCCTTGGGTTTCCCGGTCTCGCTCTCCGGATCCAGACTCTCCTCGGCCTCTGGTTTTTCAACATCCAGGGTTCCCTTCAACAGGGACATGGCCTTCGCATTGACATCCTCGTCCAGTCCAAAAAACGTCCGCTCGATACCCACCACTTCCTTGGCCAGAGTCAGTTTCTGATTCATGACATACTGGAGACGAGTCTTCGCCAGGTTGGCCCAATCCGTGCCCTGGAATAACCTCGCCACCTCGTAATAGACGTCGCGCGCCCGGTACGGTTCCAGCAAGGCCTCATAGAGCCGACCCGACATCATCAGGGCTTCCGGGAAGACTTCAATATCCTTATTTTCAAAGGCAACGGACTTCACAACGGCGTTCATCGCCCCCCGATTGTCCCCATTCGCCTCACGCAACGCCGCCAGGGTAAACCAATAAAGCCCCATGGTCTGATCGCCAATCTCCGGAACTCTCAACTTTTTCAGCTCCGCCTCCGCCTGTTTCAGGTTTTTCAAAGTGATCAGACAAAGAATACTCCTCATTCGGGCCGATTCCGCCTCGGGGAACCACTCTGCCGCAGCCAAAGAGGTGTAAACACTGAAGGCCCGCTGGGTAATCCGGTTCGCTTTTTCCTCGTCGCCACCTTTCTCGGCCCGCATCAGGTTCGCCGTTTTGACCAGCGCATTACCCAGCGTCATGGCAAGATCCACGCCGTTGTTGTTCTTAATCCCCAGGTAGGGGAACAGGGGACTGACCACCGGCCAGAGAAGAATACAGGCCCGGTTCCAATTCTGTTCCATCAGGGCTCGATTCACATCGTCTGCGTCCATCTTGATGTCAAAGGAAAAACGATCCAGGGAAGCGGCCGCGAGGGAGATGGAGGCCCCGGACGCCATGGTGGGATCCCGGTAAAATAGTTTGACTCCATCGAACGAGGTGACGGCCACGTCCATGTAGTCTTTGCCCGTCACCCGAAGCGTTGCCAGTACGGCCGTTGAGGGGGCATTGGAGGCGACCTGCGACGAGGCCGTCTGCGCCTCAACCACGACGCTCGATCCGGTCATGATCAACCCGGCAACCGTCGCCCGAACACATTGTCTCATCCATTTCATGTTATTGCTTTGTCATCTCCGCCAGGCGTTTCGTCGCCTCGGCAAATTCCGGAAGGGTCTTCATGTCCGATACCGAGACCATCTCCTGAAGCGTTTCCGTCGCCTTGTTGTAAAGACTGAGCCGGTTCAGGCACTCCGCCCGGGCAAGATAGGCCTTGGCGCTCCACTGCACATACTTGCCGTACATGACATAGATGCGCTCGAAATAGGCGCTGGCCTGCTCGTAATTGCGTTGCCCGCGCGCGCATTCACCGCGCCCATACAGGGCGGCGGGCCAGAGCGGCCCCTTCCAATCCTTAACCGAGAGGATGGACTTGTAGCACTCGTCGGCCTCCTTGAATTTCCCCATCTTAACCTGGAGATCCCCGAGCATCAGAAGGGCCGATGCCGCCTCCGGACTGGAGGCATACACTTCCTTGACCAGCGTCAGGTGCTTGATGGCCACCTTGTAGTTTTCATCGGCAATGGCATACTGCGCCAGCATCATGCGGGCATTCAACGCCGTATCGGTTTCAGGGAAA
>Ga0194063_10002550_pt1 | contig 11278 bp, 6 predicted proteins | sample SepL3720m_MetaG_FD_155459 | JGI IMG/M metagenome (GOLD analysis project Ga0194063, IMG submission 155459) | Anoxic zone freshwater microbial communities from boreal shield lake in IISD Experimental Lakes Area, Ontario, Canada - Sep2016-L373-20m | ecosystem: Environmental > Aquatic > Freshwater >... | reverse complement strand
GTTTGTACATATCCTTTGCTGTCGCAAACGTATACGAAACCCCTTTTTTGTTCGCTCTGCCGGTTCTTCCTATTCTATGAACATAGTATTCATCATCGTTTGGAATGTCATAGTTGAATACCGCCTCTATATCGTCTACATCGATTCCTCGAGCTGCAACGTCGGTAGCAATCAAAACATCAACTGCTCCTTTTTTAAAACGCATCATAACCTTATCTCGTTGCACCTGTCTCATATCGCCATGCAAAGCTTCCGCAGAATACCCTCGATTAACAAGAACTTCAAGCAGTTCATCAACCATTCTTTTTGTATTACAAAACACAAGACAAAGTTTATAGTTGTTGTGTTCAATTATTCTTGTCAGAATTTCAACTTTATTTTTACCTTTAACCTCAAGATAATACTGCTCAATCGTAGGTATCATCAACTCTTTATGAGTAATTTTAACCTTAACGGCATCTTTTTGATATTTACGTGCAATATCCAAAATCTCTTTTGGCATTGTTGCCGAAAATAGCACTGTCTGTCTTTCTTCAGGAACCGTCTCAAGAATAGTATCGATGTCCTCACGAAAACCCATATTAAGCATTTCGTCGGCTTCATCGAGTACAATGACCTTAAGTCCGCTAATTTTTGCGGTTTTGCGCCTCAAATGATCCATCATGCGCCCAGGAGTCGCCACGAGGATATGAGGGCGTTTGCGTAAGCCCATTATCTGTCTGTCGATTTGCTGTCCTCCGTATATCGGCAATATTCTAATTCCATGCTTGAAATGCGCTACTGCCTGAAGCTCTTCAGCCGTCTGAATTACAAGTTCTCTTGTAGGGCAAAGGATTAATACTTGAATATCATCATTATGTGGATCGAGATTCTCGATAATTGGTATTCCAAATGCACATGTTTTCCCCGTCCCTGTCGGTGCCTGTCCGATAATATCTTTGCCTTCTAACATAGGCCCAATAGCCTGACTTTGAATAGGCGTCGCTTCTTCGAATCCCATCTTTTCAATTGCTTTTAGTACTTCCTTGGATAAATCCAAGTCTTTGAAAATCAAATTTTCCATTAATAAACCTTTTCCTCTTTTTATTTACGATAAAACTTTTTCTCATTTCCAAGTCTTTCGCACAGAACATCATACCACAAAACAGAGAAATTAGAAAATATTTATTTCAACGCTGTTCTTTCCCATGCTTTTTGCCTTATATAAGGCGACATCAGATTTTTCCACGAGTTCATGAAGCAGGAATTTATATTCAGGCAGAATTGTTGAAACCCCTAGACTCACAGTAACAACTTTCTCTGTCTCAGAAAACGAATGAATAATATTCAGGCTTTGAATGTTTTTCCTAATTCTTTCTGCGATTATTTTTGCGCCTTTCACATCGGTATTTGGAATAACTGCTACAAATTCTTCTCCTCCGTATCTAAAAGCCATATCAAGCGGTCTTTCAAGCGACTCCATGATACAAGCTGCAACTTTTACGATGCATTCATCACCTTTAACATGCCCGTAATTATCGTTGTACGCCTTAAAATTATCAATGTCGATCATAATAATCGAAAGATAATTTTTAGAAAATGCACAATTGCCCCATTGTATATTCATATATTGATTGAAATTTCTTCTGTTTGGCATGCCGGACAATTCATCTACTAAAGACAAATTCTCAAGCTTCCAGTTTTCTTCTTTAAGGTCAAGCAGTTCCTGAACCTTTTCCTCCAGCAAACGAGTCTGTTCTTTTATTGTTTCTTTTTGCTGATAAAGATTTACGAACACATCGACTTTGCTTTTTAAAATAATCGGGTCAATCGGCTTGAAAAGGTAATCAACCGCCCCAGCATCGTAACCTTTTGAAATACTCTTTTTATCATAGTTAATGGCTGTAACAAAAATTATCGGAATTATTTTAGTCTTTTCACTTTTCTTCATAAACTCTGCTGTTTCAAACCCGTCCATTTCGGGCATTTGAACATCCAAAAGTACAATGGCGAATTCGTGTTCTAGCATCAATCCAAGCGCTTCGGCACCTGAGTTAGCCTTAATTATATTTAAAGAGGGGCTTTCGAGAATTCCTTCCATTACCACAAGGTTTTCCGGTCTGTCATCTACGACTAAAATATTGATTTTTTTCTCTTCGCTCATCTTGCTCCCCCATTTCGTTTCAAGTTCGTATATTCTATCAGAGCTTCAGCAATTCCGTCTACAGTTAATATGTAATCTGTGTCAACTTTGTTAATAGCTTCGATTGGCATTTTATCCATTTCGGCTGTTTTTGGGTCCTGCACAATACACAATCCCCCTCTTTTATTTATCTCAAGCAAGCCTTCGCTGCCGTCTCCGTTTGCGCCTGAGAGTATTATTCCAATCAGATCTTTACCGTAAACATCCGCAGCAGTTTCAAACAAAACGTCAATAGATGGGCGTGAATAATTTACTTTATCTTCAACAGAAAGTGTCAGCGTTTCATTTTTTTCTACCAGAATATGATAGTTTGGAGGTGCAAAATATACCTCGGATTTCTTAATTTGCATGTAATTTTCAGCTTCCTTTACCTCAAGGTTACAATGATTCCTGAAGTATTCGCTTATATTACTGTGCTTGTCATCTTTCATATGCAACACAATAATTATTGGCAATACAAAGTTTGATGGCAATTTGGATAAAATGTTTTTTAAAACATCTATACCACCTGCAGAAGCTCCTATGACTACCGCTTTGAACCCCATCCTACTCCCTCCTCTATTTCTTGCGATAAATTTTTTCACTTTCAGAGAAAACTGAAAATTCTTGAGTCAAATTCGAAAATGAAAGGTTTTCTTTGATTCCAAGGCATAAAAAACAGCCTTTATTTAAAGTTTCATAAAACAAGTTAAGTGTCTTACTCTTTAAGTATTTGTCAAAATAAATCATAACATTTCTGCAGAGAATAAGATGCATGTCCGAAAAACTACCGTCAGTAACGAGATTATGTGTAGAAAAAACGATATTGTCCATCAAATTTTTATTCATTTTTACAGAGTCATATTTAGCAGTATAATAATCTGACAATGAATCTTTGCCCCCTGCGATTAGATAATTCTTAGAGTATTCTTTTATCAGATTTATCGGATAGATGCCTTCTTTTGCTACACTAAGTATCTTTTCATTGATGTCTGTTGCATAGATTACTGATTTTTCAAGCATCCCGGATTCCTTAAGAAGAATGGCAAGCGAATAAATTTCTTCCCCACTAGCACACCCTGCAATCCAGATTCTTAATTGTGGGTAGGTATTCAAAATAGGAAAAACTTCGTTTTTTAATTTTAAAAAGAATTCAGGATCTCTATACATCTCGGTAGCGTTAATTGAGAAATCCATAAGAATCGCTTCAAGAAAAGACTTTGAGTTTAAAAGACGGTCAGTAAGTTGCATTATATTTTCCAACTTTTCCTGAACCATTCTTTTTAAAAGCCTGCGCTTAATGTGAGCTCTTGAATAACCCCTAAAATCATACCCATATTTCAAAAACATCGCCTCTAAAAAAAGGTGTATTTCTATATCTTCATTAATATTGATTTTATTTGCTTTTGCTTCACTCATTTATATAGCCACACCCTTAATAACGAAATAAGTTTGTCGACATTTATCGGTTTGGTAAGGTAGTCGTTTGCACCGACTTCAAAAGATTTGTTTTTATCTTCAGGCATTGATTTTGCAGTAATTACAATAATTGGCACATTATGTCCGCGACTCGTTTTCCTGATTTGCTTGATTGTTTCATAACCGTCAACCACAGGCATCATTATGTCCATGATAATTAAATCTATATTTTGAGTTTTTGTAAATGTTTCAAGGCCATCCTTGCCGTTTCTTGCAACAACAACCTTCATTCCTTTGCTTTCAAGAATTCCAGTTATCGAAAATATGTTTCTGACATCGTCATCTACAATTAGTACTGTTTTACCTATCATTCCATTCTCTTCTATCAATTTGTTAGTTTTACCGCTTGTTTTCCTTTTTTTCGCATTTTCACCTAGGCTGTACAAGAAAATATCCGTCTCTGAGATAAGTCTGTCAATAGATTTTGAACCTCTAATAATTATACTGTCAGAGTATTTGGAAAGTTCCTCCTCTTCTTTCATAGAAATCTTCTCGTCAGTGTAGATAATTACAGGCATATCAAGCTTTCCGTCTTTAAATATTTTAGCTAGAAACTCCGAACTTGACATATCTTGAAGTTGTTTGTCCAGAATAATACAATCAAACTGTTCCTTTGCAACCAGGTCAAATGCTTCTTTTCCAGACATTACATTGACAAATTCTATTCCCTCTTTTTGATTCAACGCACCTTCAACGTCGTTATCCGAAACGCATATCATTAGAACATTTTTAAATGTCTTTATGCTTAAGGTCTGAAGTTCGTTGAAAACCTTCTGAATTTGTTTTACAGTGACTGGTTTCTTTAAAAAGCTGAACACAGATTCCCTGCTCAAGATCTCATTGCTGTCAAACCCTGAAATAATATGAACTGGAATATTTTTTGTAGCTTCTTCTTTTTCAAGTTCAATTATTATCGCATCGCCGCTCAGCCCCGGAAGTTTCATGTCCATTATTATAGCATCAGGGGTGTATTCCTTTGCGATTCTAAGTCCTTCAGCTCCATCAAAAGCAGTATAGACGGTAAGCCCTTTTTCATTTGCATATTCGACTAGCACACTACTAAAAACTTCGTCATCTTCAATAATTAGAATTGAATCTATCTTGGAACTAAATATCTTTTGAACATCTGGTTCTTTTGCCTTTTCTTTTTTTTCATTTAAAACGGTCTCGCTTCCAGGCAGAATAAGCGTGAATTTTGAACCAACATTTAGCTTGCTTTCAACTACAATATCACCACCAAGTAACCGTGCCAGTTGTTTTGAAATTGACAAGCCAAGACCGGTCCCCCCATATCTTCTGTTGATTGTGCCATCTGCTTGGGTGAACGCTTCAAAAATCGATTCTAAATTACTTTTATCAATACCTATTCCAGTGTCACTAACGCTGAAATAATACTTGCCATTTTCATAAGCAAACGAGAGTTCGACCTTGCCTTTTTCTGTAAATTTAATCGCATTTGACAAAAGGTTTTTAATTATCTGCTTGAGCCTGAGGTCATCAGTATAAATCGTGCCTTTTTTATTATCACAAACAATATTAAACTCGATCTTCTTTGATTGTGCAATTTCCTGAAAACTGTTTTGAAAGTATTCACATAAACTCTTAGTGTCTATGTCATCTTTATTAATATCAATTTTGCCAGCCTCAACTTTAGAAATATCTAAAATATCCGTGATCAGAACCAAAAGTTCATTACCTGAATTATGAATTGTCGAAGCATATTCCATCTCTTTTTCGCTCAAAGTTGCACTCTTTGATTTTTTCATCAACAATTCAGAGAGAACCATAATGCTGTTTAAAGGTGTTTTCAATTCGTGTGAAATATTTGCCAAAAACTCTGACTTGTATTTATTTGAAAGCTGTAATTCTTTAGCCTTTACAGTAAGCTCTTCTTTTTGACTTTCCAACTCTTCATTTCTGTTTTCAAGTTCGGAATTAATAACTTTTAATTCCTCTTGCTGTACTTGAAGCATATCATCCTTTTCAATAAGATTCTTCGTCTGTTCCGTCAGTTCCTCATGACTTTGCATCAGCTCTTCTTGTTGAACCCTAAGTTCTTCGGTTTGCTGCAAATTTTTCTGGTACAACTCAAAAATTCGCTGTCTTGACCTAGTCGTGTTTATTCCAATTGCCACATCAAAAGAAATCGCAGTTAATATCTCCACTGTTTCATCGGAAAAATCCAGGAAGGTAGCTAGTTCAACTACGCACACAACTTCGTTCGCTAAACAACATGGAATAATTAAAATTTTCTTCGGCAACGAATCCCCCAAAGCAGTAGTCACCTTGATGTAGTCGTCAGGAAGACTTTCAATTATTTTTATCTGTTTATCTTGTATTACTTGGCCGACAACCGTGCCCTTCTTTATGCTTATTTTCTCTTTTAGAGTTCCCTCAAAATCTTGCGCGTAGTTTCCTTTAAGATAAAAGTTATCGTCCTCATCCTTTACATAAATTGCACCTATATAAGCACCGGAAGACTCGCAAATAAATTTGATGATCTTTGATGAAATGATTTCAAGGCTCTCTTCAACTCTGGTAATATTATATATTTGTGATTGTTTTGTCTTAACTTTATTCTGCTTTTCTATTTCGTCATACACAACTTCTAGTTTATCCATGAACAAATCAAAATACTTGGCCATTTTGCCAATTTCATCATTAGATTTCATTCTAAGTCTTGCCTTCATATCAGTGTCGCCCTCAGAAATATTTTTAAACGCGTTAGACAATTTCAGGATAGGTTTAAGAATAAATCTTGTAAAGAAAAATGAAACCAGAAGTGCAATTAGCAAACCAAAAACCGCAAAAATAATTAAGGTTGCGTTCATTGCATTAATATTATTTTGGTACTCATTACTAATGTCATCTTTCTGACTAATCAGAGACGATTTCAATCTTTCTAAATTATCAGATATTCTTGGACCAATCCTGTCCATAGTTATAACGATATCATTTAACAAAGCACTATTCTTCGATGCAAGAATGTCAAATTGCATCAATGTGATGTTTTCAAAATCACTGTTGTATTCATTAATCAATGTTTCTGTGCCTCTGAGAATCAGCAGGTTTTCCTGATTAGTTTCAGTCTTCACATATTTTTCTATAAGTGTTTGCATTTCCAGGTATTGCGAGTTGTATTCTGCCTGTTTTACAAAGCTTTTTTCTAGTAAAATTGACTTAAACGCCACTCTGCAATGTAAAAAATTCGATTCAATTTCGCCGACATAATCTACTTGTACAGTTTTTTTACTAACTTCAGAGAAAAGCTGACTGTTTTTTTCTACTGAAATGTAGGTTAGAAATAATACACCTATCAATATTATTGTAATCAAGCCAAACCCTAAAGAGACTTTTTGCCACAGCTTCAGATTATTAAATCTTCCCATGAATTATCCTCCCACAACTCGAATTCACAACTCTGAAATCAAACAACAATAGTTTTAGTAAGAAAAATCTCAACGATTTCCGGGTCAAATTGAGTACCAGCACACCGCCTAATTTCTTCAAGTGCCACTTCGTTACTCATCGCTTTCCGATAAGGTCTGTCATTTGTCATAGCGTCATATGCATCAACAATAGACACAATCCGTGCGTTAAGTGGAATTTCCTCTTCCTTCAACCCCTGAGGATAGCCAGCGCCATCCCATCTTTCATGATGACAAAGAATCCCGTTTGAAATAATTACGAGCTCAGGAAGATTGTTTGCAATCCTATAGCCGAGTTCGCTGTGTTTTTTAATTTTAGTCATCTCTTCATCGTCTAGTGCTCCAGGTTTTAAAAGGATATTGTCGGGAATAGCAGTTTTCCCTATATCATGCAATATTGCAAGCAGCTTAAGATTTTCTATTTCATATCTTTGTAGTCCCAAATCAACTCCAAGTTTCTCTGCCGTTTTAGCCATTCTCTCGCAATGACTTCTAGTTTCTCCTGTTTTTTCCTCTAATACAACCCTAAGATTCTCGATGATAGAACTTCGAATGTTTTTGCCTTCAAGTAACTTGCTTGTGTACATTCTTTCTTCAGCCAAATGATAGCACTTGAGTAAGTTTTGAGACGTTTCAGTTTTAGTCTCGACCCCAAATGAAATGTTGAGATTAATTTCGTCAGTAGTCTCTTCTTTACAACGTTTACGAATATTTTCTGTCAACTTATTTGCCTCAATAAATGTAACCCCTACTAAAACAGCAACAAATTCATCTCCACTTATTCTTGCTACACAGTTGCCTTCGCCCAATTCGGATTTCATTATTTTACCAATTTTTTTAAGTACAATGTCTCCGCAAATATGCCCGAAAATATCGTTTGAAAGTTTTAATCCATTTACATCTCCAATTATAATTGAAATGGGAACTTCGTTTGAAGAATATAGTTTATCAAAAACCTCATCAAAATATCTGCGATTGAATAGGCCTGTCAAACTATCATGATTGCTATTAAAAAGTACTCTTTCCTCCGCCAGTCTTCGGTCGGTAATATCTTGCGTAGTAGCTATTACGCCGACAATTTCGCCTTCATCATTAAACATAGGTCCACAAGAAAAAGTTACAAACCCATCGCTATTTTTATTTGAGAAAAAATACGGCACATCTGTTGTTGTTGTCGCTTGACCTTTTAAGGCAAGTTTTAAAGTATCCACTAATCCCAATTTCACAAGCTGAGGCACATTCTCTTCTGGAGTTAACCCGATTACATCTACCGCTTTACGGCCGCTGATTTTCTCCATGAATGGGTTCCAAACTACATATTTCAAATTCTCATCATAAACAATTATTCCTTCGTTTACGTTTGAAATAATATCTTTGTTGAATCTTAAAGCTTTATTTAATTCATCAGAAACATTTTTCCTTTCGGTAATATCAAGATAGGACCCAATTAATTTTATCGGCTTATTATCTTCATTGAAAACCAGTTCACCAATTGAATTGACATGTCTGTGAGTTCCATCTGGATAAAGAATCCTTATTTCCATGTTATAAGGAATTCCACTGTTTTTCGCACTATCAATTGCTGAAATAACTTTTGATCTATCCTCTGGGTGAACTCTCTCTATAACAAGTTCTATTGACGGAATATCAATTTGTTTCGTAAAACCACAAATTCGATAGTATTCATCTGACCAAATCACTTCGTCATTTAAAAGATCTAACTCCCAACTTCCGAGATGGGATGCTCTTTCCGCCCTGTCAAGCCGCTTCAAACTCTCTATCAATGCTTCCTCGGTGGCTTTTCTGTCGGAAATATCCTGAATAAAAGAACTGAAATATAATGCCTGCCCCTCATCACTCCTAATTAGTGATGTTTTCAAATCAACCCAAATAATTGAACCATCCTTCTTCACATAACGCTTTTCAGTCGAAAATGTATTAAGAGTGCCTTCAATAAGCGGCTTCACTGAAGAAATACTGATATCAATATCATCGGGATGAGTAATATCTGAAAACTTCAATTTCAACAATTCTTCTTCTTCATACCCAACAATTTCACAATACTTTTTATTCACATATAGAAATCTATTTTCAATAGAAACATTTGCTATTCCAACTGATGCTTGCTCAAAAATTGCCCTGTGTTTCTCCTCACTTGCTAGCAGTGAAAGAGTCTTTTCTCTTTCAGCTTCATTATTGGCTTTATGCATTATTTCTGAAGAAATTGAAATCAACAGACATATAACTATAAATGTAAGCAACCCTACCCAATCAGTATAAGCTCCAATGTATGAAATTTGCTTAGACACAGGGATAAGCAAGATTATTATTGCACTAGACAGTGCCAACGCCAATAAACCGGAAAAAACTCCTCCATATAAAGAAATTACAGCAACTGCAGGATAAAAAGTTATCCATGGTAATTTCGAACCAAATTCATCAGAAAGAAGCAACCGAATAACTGATGCAATAACCACAATCGCAAAAGTGAAAAAAATACGTTTCCAAGTTAATGGTGTCAAATTATTCAGCCGCACAAACTTCCTCCTTATCGAGTACTCTCGACTTTCCTTGTCTTTCGAGTTTTCGAGAGTACCATGTGTCTATAATGAATAAAAGTCTAGACAATTAATTATACCCTATTAAGCAGAGATTTTCTATTTAAGTCTTTCAATTCGTTCGGCAGCTATTGGATGTGAATTTTTTTGGGCCACCTCGTACCAGCGTAAAGCTTCTTTGAGGTCTCTCTTTGTCCCGATTCCGGCCGCGCACGCGTCTCCAATAAAAATCTGAGATTCGCTGTTCCCTTTAAACGCAGCCTGTTTAAGAAGTTGGTAGCCTTTTTCGGGATTGCCGTCTTTAGTCAATCCACGCACCATAAGATTACCATAGTAACAAATTGCATTCAAATCACCGATTTCGACTCCGTTTTTTAGTATTTCGATTGCTTTAGGTAAGTAATCTTTTGCAATTTCATAATCAATATCTGGTCGAGCGCACAGACAAGCAAACTTCATGGCATCATCAAAATTATTTGATTCAGCGCATTTTCTGTACCACATGAGTGCTTTTACAAGATTTTGTTCTAGATAAACTCCCTTTTCAAACCACGCTGCCATTTTTCGTTGGGCGTCAACAAGCCCAAGCTCAGCAGCTTTTGAATAGTATTCTATCGCTTTGTCTATATCTTTTGCGGCACCGACTCCGCTTTCATAAAGTATTGCGATTTCAAACATCGCTCCGCGGTCGTTTTCGGTAGCTCTGTCTAAAAGATCCTGCCAGTATTTTTCGAAGTCTTTTATAGCTTTCTTATTTTGAAAATAGTTTCTTAATTTTGACAGCATAACAAATACCTTTTCTCTTAAATTATAGTATTACTTCATCAATTAGTTCAATCGGCGCAGGGGCGAACTCCGAGTATTCGTAAGCCTTCAAAACTATGTCTGCGGCCTCGCTTAAGCTGCCTTCGTCAGAAGTGTAAAGAACTGCAACAATATCGCCTTTTGCAACGAGGTCTCCGGCCTTTTTCTCCAAAGCTATTCCAGCGCCAAAATCAATCACACTCTCTTTTGTCCTTCTTCCTGCGCCAAGCACCACAGAAGCTATTCCTATATCTAGGGCTTCAATTCTTGAAACATAACCGCTCTGCGATGCAAAAATACTTTTTGAGAACTTTGAAATATGGGGGTTCTTATCGCCTTCAATCTCAGACCACCTGCCGTGCTGTCTTTCAACAAACTCCTTAAACTTAGCAAACGCTCTCCCGCTTTCTAAAGAATCCTTAACCATATCCCGACATTCTTCCACCAAGCCTTTTCCAGCGAGGTGAAGCATATATGCAGCCAGCTCAACACAAACTTCCACTAAGTCTTCAAGCCCCTCAGTTTGGCCTGACAAAACACGCATTACTTCTTTGACTTCAAGGATGTTTCCAATATTTCTTCCAAGCGGATTATCCATGCCTGTCACAAGTGCAACAGCACGTCGCCCCGCTCGTTCCCCTATTTCGCACATCCTGCGCGCGAGTTGAGCCGCATCGGCCGACGTTTTCATAAACGCTCCGTTTCCGTATTTGACGTCGAGCACTATTTTGTCCGCACCCGAAGCTATTTTCTTGCTCATGATGCTGCTCGCTATGAGTGGGATGCTCTGCACCGTCGCGGTCACATCCCGCAGCGCGTAGATCTTTTTATCCGCTGGCGCGATGCTC
>Ga0194063_10002549_pt1 | contig 11278 bp, 10 predicted proteins | sample SepL3720m_MetaG_FD_155459 | JGI IMG/M metagenome (GOLD analysis project Ga0194063, IMG submission 155459) | Anoxic zone freshwater microbial communities from boreal shield lake in IISD Experimental Lakes Area, Ontario, Canada - Sep2016-L373-20m | ecosystem: Environmental > Aquatic > Freshwater... | reverse complement strand
GGGTTGGGGTGGGGTAATTTACTATATCACAATTTTCTAAATAAGTTCAGAGATTTTTTTCTATAAAAAGCGAAACCCTCACGTCCACAAGGAACGCAAGGGTAGGAAAAAAAATTGGGTAATGGTAACAACTGATACTCCTCTAGCATTCGAAACGAACACACAGAGCAATAAGGGGGTACTAACGTCAGTAGGGGACGCGGCCAAGAGGCCCTTGTAATAAGCCGAAGCTCTCCGTAACTAACAAGGGGATAGCCCTCGTTAAGCATCTTTGGTGATGTAATCCACAACTATTACGCCATTGATGATGGTAGTACTATACATATTTTTTCTAATAAATCAAGTGATTTTTAGACCTTTTTTTATGTGGGTAGTAGAGTGAGTTTTCTTTGACAAAAGAAAGAAAAAACATATAATATATACTAAGCGTCTACTAGAATATGAAGAATACAGACACAACATATTATACGTAAATATGGGCATATAATGTGAAAATCTGATGACGATTAGGATATACTAAACACAGACCGGCCTGCGGAAGGCAGGTTCCAATATGCGTTTAGTATAAAGAGAAAAAGACATAATGTTTTATACCTACACAACCATATGATCAACAAACAACAATCATTAGGGGGAAAATTTGGAGCATCTGTGTTTTTCAAGTCGGTCATACTTACGGGGATGGCACTCATATTTATCTTGAAGCCATGATTTAGTAAAACTAACGAAGAAATCAAAGCAGAAATCCAAAAGATACTCAAGGACTACCCAACAAAGGAATGGAAAATACAAGAAACAAACAATAATGACCAACAAACATATCATTTCGATCAAGGACAAGACCTTATGGACTGAGGCAACGACGCTTTTAGTTTTGCCATGAACAATATACATCATTATCCTGATATGAAAAAACACCTCAACGACATGATCAACCAATTTGGAACAGATACAGAACGAAAAGATGTAGTAAGCAAAATCTTCAACGAAACACTAATGAACATACCAAATCCTAAGCAAAGAACCGCAGCTATTATCTATGCATTGGAATGATTTGTCTTTCGAGAATCTGATTTTTGAGATAATCATAGCGACGATATCACGAGAGACACATTTATAATAATGGAAAGGGCAAGGGTAGAATACGAGACACGGCTCAAGGCTTGGTTGGTAAACATAGAAAGCATACACGCAGATATAAAAAAACATACACAAGAATTAGAAAGAAACCAACAGGAATTGACAAAAAACAAACAAGAATTAGAAAAAAACAGACAAAAATTAGAAAAAAACAGACAAGAATTAGATAAGATAAATCAACAACTAATAGACATATTAAATAAAATATCATCAGAAGACATGAAAACCAATGAAAACATAAGAAACCTAGTGATTGAAGCCAAAGCACTATGTTTTAAATATGGAAAAGAGATAAACCCCCACATGGATGAATTATTTAGCTGGCTAGAATAGTATGGTATCTACAGAGATCTTGTCACAAAAAAGTAAAGACATCAAGGAATCTCAAACATGATTATCATGAGATCAAAATTTTGATAAATTAGAAAATACCCTTAAAAAAAAAATACCAAAGGATGAGAAAAAACACAATAAATTTCTCTCTATTTTTCAAGACATCAAAGAACAAAAGAACTTTACTGAAGAACAAATATGCACTTTTATACAAGGGATGAACACCAACTATCTCAATACACAATTACTAATCAATACCCAAGAAGATCCCATAAAAATAGTTTTAGAAAGTATGGATATGAGATTAGGAGGAATAACTAAAGCAAAAGAAACAACACAAGAAAATATAGCTACAGACACAAACATTGTACATACCAACACAGAGGTTATAACCACGAATACAAACGTCATAACTACCGATACACAGATTCTAGCTACCAACACAGACATCGTCACAGAATCAGTCGATACCAAGAAGCGAATAGCGAAACGAGAGGCGACGCAACAAGCATACAATGATCTAGATGATAAAAACAAAATCACCGATGCACAGCTCCAAAAAGAGAAAGCGAATATTCCACAAATAGTTATTGATGCCGTAAACAAAAAAACACAAGGCACAGACTTTAAAGCAGATGAGTTTCTCAAGTTCTATCTCATAGGAGAAAACAAAGATAACAAGGGGAAAGCTGAATATAAAGACTTTATGACAAAATATGTCGAACTAAAAAAAGAATTGGAAATTCCAGAAATAGTATCATTCAGTGAAGCTAGCAAAGCAAAGAACATCGACAACATTATAGAGGCCAACAAATGACTAAAAAACTATGCAAACAACTCAGACAAACTAGATAAAATTGCAAAACCTACCCTACCAGAAATCAAAGATTTTGATAAAGAGTTTTCTACGTATGTAAAATTTATCCCTGACGAAAAGATAAAAGAAAGAATAGAAAAAAATAAAGATATCATCAAAGAATTTAAAGCTCTTTATGAAAAAGATCAGGAAGACGCAAGAGATGAAAAGGGTAAACAAGCATATGACGAATATATGAGTACTATAGCTGAAGTCAAAAAACAGCTTCCTGAGAGAACACAAACCATCATCAAACAAAGAGTACTATGAACATGTATCACAGGTCTAGCAAAATATTTTGATACAACAACAATAAACAAAGACAACTTTGCCAATGATTTTGACATAAATACTCAAGATGGGTTTACTATCAACAAATGATCAGGACAAAATGAAAAAAATGATGATATCTTGCACATCAAGGGAAATATTAAGGGGGATACTATAGGATTTTACTATAATCTGACCAATCCAGAAGCTCAGCTCAAATCAGATGACTTTTTACATTTTGATGGAATATCAGAAACATTTGCCTTTGGAAGAAACGGATGAGGCAAGAATTCTCTTGGAGTGATATTACCCACAATAACCGAATTAAGCGCCCAAGCCCAGATAGTCGCAGACAAAAATTTCACAGAACTATTAGAAGAATCATGAAGCATAGAAAGCTTAGAAGCATCACTGAAACAAAAGGTCAACAATGATTTGCTCAAAAATTATACCCAAGAAGCATTGATCAAAACACGCGTAGAAAGAGATATAGAAAAAAACATAGTCACCCAAACATTACATACTACATTTATACCAGAAGTAGTAATTACAGAGATGAACAAAGAAGCCATCAATAAAATCACTAAGAAAAACACTCGAAAACTCTTAGCGATTCGAGACAAAAGCACAGAAAACATGAGATCAGACGAGCTCAGAACATTAAGATCGCTTATCCAAAGATTAGATCCATTACTCGCCAAAAAAAACCATAGAAATTTAGAACCAAAACGAGAGAAATTACTCAAGGGCGTACAAGAGGAAAGATGAGCGGAAAGCTATAATGACCAACGATGAAGCAAGACATTAAGGTTTTTTAAGAAATTTAGCAAAGACAAGCAAATAGATTTACAAGACTTGGAAATATTTATCAATAGCTTAGAAAAAGAAGAAAGTCTAGGTGAAAACATAGCTAAATTCTCTCCAAATTTCCAGACAGAAGAAGAGAAAGAAGGAGTAAATGCATTATTGGAAAACATAACGTAACCAGTAGAAAACATGATTCAACCATTATCAATCATTGCGAACATTTCAGTAAAATAATCTTAGTTTATGATTATGAGATTGCTTCGTCGAGTTTCTCCGCGTAATGACAAAAAAAAGACTCATAATGATTATTTCTTAATGTTCTATCCTTGTTTGATGTATTTTGTGGGTTCTAACTGAATATATTATTCGATGTGTGTTGTTGAAAAAATATTTTAAATTAATGTTTTTTGCTTTTTTTATTATAAATTCAAGAAATCTGATAATCTTTTGGTTTTAGGGGTATCTAAAATTTCTACGGTTCAATGTTCTGTAATTTTACCATGATCTAAAAAATAAATATAATCACTAATCTTTTTTGCAAAATGGATCATATGGGTAACGACAATAATACCAGTTTTTTTCTTAATCTTGTTAAGTATTTTAACTATAATTTGAATATGTTCAATATCTAATGCTGATGTGATTTCATCCAATAATAAATATTTCGGTTTTAGTAGAATTTGTCTTGCGATTGCGACTCTTTGCCTTTCTCATCAGGAACAATCCATTGGATATTTCTCCAATAAATCATCAATATGTAATATTTTCATCATATCATCAAATGCTGATTTATCAAACAATCATTGTTCTCTAAGGGGTAACAAAACATTCTCTTTTACAGACAAATGTGGTCGTAAAAACAATCATTGAGATAATAAACTGAGCTTTGGATGAAGTATTTCTTTTTTTCAGATTTTTTTATTTTCAGAAAAATTAATATTTATATCGTCCATAAATATGGTACCATTGGTCGGATTCTCTATATTTGATAGACACGACAATAGTGTACTTTTGCCTCATCATGAAGGTCAAATAATAGTTTTTATTTCTCAAACTTTAACAAAAATATCAATGCTTTCTAAAATCATTTTATTATCTATTATTTTACTTATATTTCTACCTCAAAACATATGTCAATGATACAAAATTAAACTCTTTCAGAAAAATTTCTAGTATATTTTTTCTTAAGATGATTGGCGAATATATTAATAGGTACCGATATTGTGATAAAAAATAAGGCTAATAAAGAATATAATTCAATTGGTTTATATACTATTGCATTAACTCTTTGTATTTGTCTAAAAATATCATCTACATTTATTAAACTTGCAAATATAGAATTTTTAAGCATGGTTATCTGTATTATTATAATTGGTCATATAACATGTTTAAAAATAATGGGGAGTTTAATCTTTAGTAGAATTGTTGTATTTGACAATCATGTAAGTTTGCCAGATATAACATATTGCTTTGGTAAGTTTTCTATTCAATCTTTTATTACTTTAGCTACTAAAAACATATTTACTATCGCAAAGCATGCTACGGCAAGAATAAAACTATTTATACTTATTCACAAAATTTGTTGCATGGGAAAATATAACCAATATAGGAGGACCAACACAGGAATTCATTCTATTAATGTGTATAATCAAGTATTTATCCTTCATATGGTAGATTTATATTCATTACTCAATATTCATAAAACAACACCAAAAAATATTCCCAATATCCAAGTATAAAGACATATTTTTAGAGTAACTAATAATCAAAGCAGAAACGCTGTTTTATAGTGTACTAAGATGTTGAATATTTCTCACATATATTATTTTATATAAATTGAAATTTTACTTTATTCTTGTTACAGCTCATGGGAAAGGTTCATATTGTGAAATGATTTTATCCATGGTACCGTCTGCTATAAGTTCTTTTATTCATTCATTGATTATATTTGCAAGTTCAGTATTTCATTTTTTAAACATATAATTATTAGGTCGGTTTTTTACTGGCGTTTGCTCTGCAACGTTTTTCAATTTTCCTGGATTAGCTTGCATATATTCATATGAAATAATTGGTTCCATAAATGTAATATCTTCTTTATTAAATTCTACCTCCAACAACATTTGAGAGAGGTCAACCGTATTAGGAAATGATATTAATGTAGCATTAGGAAAATTTTCTTGAGCAATTACTTGTCAACCTTCTCAATCTACAGCAGCAATCCTGATAGTAGGATCATTGATTTTTTCTATTGTATCAAATCTATTATCATTTGCTCTTGCATAAGCCCCAATTGGACTATAATATACAGGATCACTCAATGTTGCATTAGCTATTCTTACGTCAGTTGCCCATACTGGACTTGCTATCATATCTACTCTGTCAGCATTCAAAGTTTCAATTGAGGTTGCTCGTGTAACTTCTTCTGCATAATTGATTTTAAGATTTTTTCTTTTAGCAATTTCCAAAAGAACATCATTAAATATTCAAGACATTTTCTTTGTAGTTGGATCTACTATAAATCCTGGAGAGTATGAAAGATATCAAACATTTATTACTCTTGGTGTGTTTGTTTGGTTTGTAAGATCTTGTTGTGTTGTAGTTCAACAACCTACAAATCCAATTAATGCTACAAACGCCAATAACAGCAAAGAGATTTTTTTATTCATAATGTAGATTATAAAATATAAAAAGATAATTTATACCAATTATAGTGTACACTAATAATTATGTGGTTTATTTCAATCTTTTTTGCATTTAAGCTTGTTTTTGAGAGCAAAAAACAACGATTTCTTGTGTTTTATCCCCCAAGTGACCTATCACACAACCATTAGTGACTTATGCCATAACCACGGTATAATTATTTTCCCAACCAATCAACAAAAACCTCATAATCATGAGCTATATCTTGGTCTTTTTTTAATCTTTTTTCTGTATTGTTGATAGCATAAATCACGGCTGCGTGTCATTTGCCACCAAAGTGATCACCTATCCTTTCTAAGGTCCATTGAAAATATTTCTTGGCCAACAACATCAAAAGCTGACGTGCATTGGTGATCTCTTTTTTTCTCGATTCAGATTTCAATTCTTGGACAGAAATACCATAATATTGTGCTACCATATCGACCAATAGATCATAATTTTTTGTGCCTTTAGTGTTTGACTGAACTGCTGTTTCTGTAGCATCGGTAGTATGTTCGATGGTATAGCCAAGTGTTTTGAGACATTCATAGACATCTTTTTGATCAACTTCCTTGCTGAGAATGGCTTTTCTGCTAAGGAGAATATTGAGTGCTCATTCGAGTTCTCTCACATTATCCTTGATGTATTTTGCAAGAATTTCAAGAAGATTAAAATCCAAATCCTCTCCTTTATTCATAAGTTTAGATTGAAGGATAGCGATTCTCGTTTCAAAATCTGGTGACTTGATATCAGCGACCAATCACAAAGCAAAACGTGATTTGAGCCTAGGTTCGATATGGACAAGCTCTTTTGGGGGACGGTCAGAAGAAAGAATAATTTGTTTTTGTTTGAGTTGGAAATCATTGAAGATATTGTGAAATATCTCTTGGGTCTTATCTTTGTCGGCAAGAAATTGGACATCATCGATAAGTAGCACATCTACATCATCAAACTTTTTGAGCACATTGGTCAGTTTATTTGCTTTGATAGCAGTAACAATTTCATCGATTAATTTGCTCGTAGGAAGATAGACAACAACTTTGTCAGGATATTTTGTCATGATATCGTTTCCTATCGCTTGCATCAAATGCGTTTTGCCTAAACCGACACTTCCATAGAGGAAAAGCGGATTATATGCCTTGCCTGGATTGGCAGTCACAGCCTTAGCAGCTGAGAACGCGATATTATTGGTAGATCAGACAACAAAAGTATCAAAGGTAAATTTAGGATCGAAGAGGATACCAAAAAATTCAGACAAGTCGTGTTTGATAGTTTTTTTTTCTTCGGTGAGTTCAGATTTTTTAGTTTCTTTGATATGTAAGAGTTTTTTGAGATCAAGAAGCAAATCATGGTTGCTAGAAAATTTAGAATAGATGATAAACTTGATAGAAAAGTGAGCATTATACACCTCATTGATAGATGCTTTGAGTGATTTTGCAAAAAACTTCTTGGCTTGGGTAAGGACAAATTCGTTGGGAACACCAAAAACAACCATTTTATCTTTTTCATCCAAATCCAAAATCCCTACCTTACACAAAAAAGAGAGGATTTTTTTATGATCCTCCTGCTGTGCAAGATGTACAAGCGTTCTCTCCCAAACACCACGAAACAAGGCTATTTTTTCTGCATCGTACTGTTCTACCATATCTATAAGCATTATATACCATTATCAAGTAAAGAATATCTTGTAGAGCCAATTCATGAATTGGCTTGTTAATAGACGAATTGGCTTGTTAATGTAAGATAATTCACAAATTATCTCTACACATAATGTTTACTGATTATAGTCATTATTTTTTCTTCCAAATCTTTAGTAAGTATATTGTCAGCATACAAGACCTGTTCAAGTTCTTCTATCTCCTTGAGACTAAATCACTGAGATAATAAAAGTTCTCAAAGAGTTGCATAAGTTTGCTTAGGGCAAGCGCCAGTGGTGTCAGTTGTAACAAATTTTTCTAGATATTCAATGAATAATACAAGCCTCATCTTACCAAATGATTGTTGGATTTTTTGATGAAGCAGTTGTTTCTTAAGGTGTTGTGCTTGATAATCAAAATCATCTAATTGATGAATTGCTCTGTGTCTTGCACGATATCTAAGCAAAAAATACAGAACAAAAAACAGACAGACACCAAACAAAATAACAACACCAAATAGCTGAATATACCACAACAAACGCATACCTTGGATATTGGGAACTGCTAAGAATGAGAAATCTGACATATTTTCAAACGAATTAAGAATTAAGAATGAATAATATATGCATTGTCCTTCCACAAACTATCGTAAATTACAATAGTCCATTATCAATCAAATATTTCATTATTCATGAAGTTTTTAAAACAACACTACCAGGATAACTAACACACCAAGTATGGCATACAACACTATACGTTGAGAGATAGGCAACGTAAAGCCATGAAATAGGAGATTTTGCAGAGAAAAACCATCAGTGTTGGTCAAAGTAGTATAAGGAAGATGTAATGATTGGGCAAACTGATCATTGCGGGCACTGAAAACAGATTTTCCACGATCATAATACAAAACACCATTACTATATCTCATGTTATCACCAGCAAGTGATCATAATCCCAACAATGCCATTCATTGAGGAAGTTTGATATGATTTTGCTGAATCGTATCAAAATCAGACAGGAGAAGATAAGATGCAGATCTATCACGCAAAAATCAGCTCAGCTGAGCAAAATCTTTGGTTCAGTCTGGCAAAAGATTGGTCGTTATCCCACTAAGATATAAGAGGAATGTTCAGGTATCAAAGGTAGGTGGAATGATATAATCAACACTCGCATTGAAAAGAACAAGTCCATAAGAAAATTGGGAATCAGAGAGAATCATTTGGTGAATAAGTGATTTAGCGGCTTGAAGTCTAGAGATTTGTTGAACACCAGAAAAAACATCTTTGGTATTCATAGTTCTATTGATATCTAGTACAAAGATAATTTGCTGATCAGGAGCAATGGTTCTCTCACTTTCTCCAAACGCTAAAAAACTCGCCAAACCTAGGGCGATAAAAAGTAAGATAAGTTTTATAAAGACAAAGAATCTATAGTTCATACAAAAATATATAAAGAATCTTATTTTGTATACAAGAAAATAAACAATTAAAGTAGATGATTGAGAACACTACTACAATATATACTCATAGTAAAATATACGAATTGAGTTATCACAAGCTGAAAAAATTATAATATTAGCAAAAAATGACCGACCTCGTGCGTTTGGTCGGTCTTGATCTTTTTGCCTACTTTTTGGATCAAGCTAAAAAGTAGGCCCAGCGGAGCGTTTAATACCTAACGCAGTGAATTTAAAACTATTTGGTTAATATGTTACGTACACGCTCTTGTTCTTTATCACTGATTTCACCAAAATGAGCTAACACAGCATCGATATGCCCCTGTACTAATAGTGCTTGTGATTGCCCTTGCGTCAATCCCCTACTCATCATATAAAAAAGTTTTTGTTGATCGAGCATATCGATTTTTGCACCATGTGCAGCAGTAACATTATACGAAGCCGCAGTCAATTTGGGCAAAGTTTTGAGAGAAATAGGTGTACCCAAAATTATATTTTGCTCAAGCAAATGACCATGAACCTGATCAAGATGAGCTCAGATATTTATCGAACCATCAATGGCTACCTTGGCTCCATCATAGAGAAACGAAATCAATTCCACGTTCGCTGAAGTATGTGAGTGATTAAGAGAAACTTTGATCGAACCAGTCATGGGACGCTTTTCATCAGATACAAAGAGTCAAAAGATTTTACAAGTACAATCTGTTCAGGTGGTAATAACATGGATATCTACATCAATAGCTCAGCCCAAGATAAGATAGGTCAACGAGCTATGGGGATGGAGTTCAATAGTTTTTTTGCCAGCAACATCAAAAACATTAATAAGCTGCAAAGTTTCGCTTTCTGTGACAGATAGTGGATGAAATATATTAGTTTGAAGTAATGTCATAATAGGAAATTATTGAGCTAATTTACTCTTTTGAATAACATTGAGGAGTTCTGTTTTTGAGGTAGTTTCAGCTGGGGCATTAGTACCAGAAATATTTGCACCAGAAGCAACAAATCAAAAAGGTTCTTCATCAACACCAGAAAGCGAACTATCTGTAATAGTATTCATATCTTGTTCAAATGAAGGATCGTAAACATCCAGACCCGAAACGGGAACATCTTCACCAGAAAACATATCAGCAATATCGTTAGAAGAATCAATAATAGCACCAGAAAGAACATTACTCGGCCAAAAAGAATCTGCCCGATTGGCTGGTTGAGACCAATGAAGTGAGGTCCAGTCCTTACTATTAAGAAAGCCAACATATCAACCTACACTTCGATTCATCTTCGCCAAACCGATAAGCAAAAGAAAAACAATAATAGAAAACAATGATCGTAAGAGGTATTTAATGGTTCTACCAAGAAAACGCATGAGCAAAAGTATAAAATATAAAGGGACCTAAAATATACATATTATCAGACCACTATCAACATTATCTTATCACTTTCGAGCACCAAAAATATCCTATGTAAAACGCTTGACAAAAACGACAAAAAAGTTATAAGTAAAAAGACATACATACAACTATATTTAGCCATTTACCATATTATTATGAAAAAACTTTTACTAAGTCTACTTCTTATAGGAATATTTTGAGGCATAGTATCTATAGCGTCTGCCAACACTACAAGCTGCAAAGATGTAGAATTTTCCAATGGAGTGACTGCATGTGTAAACATAGAAAATGTATCAACAGATAGACGAAGACTCACTACATCAGTAAGTAATGGCTCCACATCAAACATGAGATGTGACCTAATGACACCCGACTCTAATCTGAGAAGTATTTCTTCATGTAATGGAGAATTTTCTTATGATACACAAAAAGCAGGAAAAATTAAACTTTGGATAAGATATGTGGTATCATATCAAAACGAACTAGTACCTAGCGATCGAGAAAATAAACCAAACAACAATAATGAACGAACATATCCTCAATGGACATATGATTTTGACAACGCAGAACGATTAGACGACAATTGAAACAACAATAACAATTCAAATGGTGATCTTGATAACTTCTATGTCACTGCTGATGATACTACACCTTCCACTTCGCAATATATTGATCTTACCGTTAAAGCAAGAGATAGTGATAACTATACACT
>Ga0194063_10002548_pt1 | contig 11282 bp, 11 predicted proteins | sample SepL3720m_MetaG_FD_155459 | JGI IMG/M metagenome (GOLD analysis project Ga0194063, IMG submission 155459) | Anoxic zone freshwater microbial communities from boreal shield lake in IISD Experimental Lakes Area, Ontario, Canada - Sep2016-L373-20m | ecosystem: Environmental > Aquatic > Freshwater... | reverse complement strand
ACCAGTCAAGTCCCGCCATCGGAGTGGTCAGGCCGCCTGGCGTAGCAGTCGCGCTCACAGAGCCTCCATCGCAACAGGGGACAAGTCGCCGTAGTCGGCGTTCTCCCCCGCCATCGCCCAGACGAAGGCGTACGGGGTGGTGCCGGCGCCGGCGTGGATCGACCATGCGGGCGAGATGACGGCCTGCCGGTCGCGGATCATCACATGCCGGGTCTGACCCGGACGTCCCATCAGGTGGACGACCCGTGCCGACGGCTCCAGGCCGGTGTACAAGTAGACCTCAGTCCGCCGGTCATGTAGGTGTGGCGGCATGGTGTTCCAGACCGACCCGTCCGCCACCACGGTCACGCCGAGCTGCAATTGGCAGGACCGATGGCCGCCGTTCCACACGTAGCGATACAGAGCCCGGGCACTGGCGTCCGAACCCTCCCCGATGAGCAGCGGGGCAACCGTGTCGCGGCTGAAGACGCCCGACGGGTAGGTAACGTCGGCCACCGTCGACACCAAGTAGAAGCAGGCGTCGGGTCCACTGAACGACACCTCGCTGCCCCGACCGACGTATAGACCGTCGAGCCGGCCCAGTCGAAACTCGTTGCCGTCAGCAATGACGACGCCGCCCGTGCCGAGGTTGATGACGCCGAGCTCGCGACGCTCCAAGTGCGTGGGCGTACCGATGACGTCCCACGCCGGCAAGGCCAACGTCCCCTCGCCGGGGATCGCTCCCGCGATGACCATGCGGTCCTCATGGGTGTAGATCCCCCGAATCTCCCCGGGGACGAACAACTCATCCGCGACATAGCGCGTTCTCAGCTCAGCCATGGTCGCGGTCTCGACGGAATCGGGAGCGGTGGCGTATCGGGTCTCAATCACAAGTCAACTCACATATGTGGATGGAGTTCCGTATTTCGAACGATGCCGACGTTAGGCGACTTCGCCACAACTGTCAAGCATATGAATCGTGTTCGTGTATCTGAATTGCGCTACGATGCCGGCATGACGTCCACACGGCCCTCGCCCGCCGCATCTCCGAACGGGCAAGCGGGCGATCCCCCATCTGGTGAGAGGCAAGAGCCCCTGCCCGGAAGTGACGGGCTAGCGCCCGTGAAGTCGGCGGCGCGGGTCCTCGACATCCTCGACGACCTAGTCGCCCACGGTCCTGGCTCGCTCCAGCAGCTCGCTTCACGTTTGGGCATACCCAAGAGCAGCCTGCATGCCTTGCTCAAGACGATGTTCGGTCGCGGTTGGATCGAAACCGACGCAACCGGGACCATCTACAGTTTGGGAATCCGCTCGCTCATCGTCAGCTCGGCCTATCTTGACGAGGACCCCGTCGTGGCTCGGACGTCATCGCTCCTCGACGAACTGGCTCAGGCGACCGGCGAGGCTGTCCACCTCGGTCGGCTCGAGGGGACCGAGATCGTCTACACCGCCAAGCGGGATTCCATCCATCCCCTCCGGATGTATTCGGCCGTCGGTCGACGGCTCCCCGCCTACTCAACGGCGATGGGCCGGGCCATCCTCGCGGAACAACCCCGCGAGAAGGTTCCCGAGTTCGTGCCTGAGAGCCTTCGACAGATCACGCCAAAGTCCACCACCGACAGAACGGCACTCCTGGAAGTCGTCGAGGAGGCACGCACGCGGGGCTACGCCATAGAGCACGAGGAATCATGTGTCGGCATCAGCTGCTTCGGCATCGCGCTGCCCTTCACGCAACCAGCAGTCGACGCAATCAGCATTGCCGTTCCGAATATTCGACTCGATGACACCATGGTCACCCTCATTGTCGAGTCCCTGCTTGACGTACGACGACGCATTGAAGAGCAAGCCCGATAGCTCACCGACAACCACTGGAGAAGACTGTGCCCAACATCAACGTGGAACTGCTCCGAGGGCGCAGCATCGCCCAACGGCGCGAGTTCGCTGAGGCAGTCACCGCGCAAGCCGTCCGAATCCTGAAGGCACGACCCCAAGACGTGCGAATCGTGTTCACCGAGATCGGGGCAGATGAAGTAGCCAACGGCGGGGTCCTGGCCGTCGATGACGCAAGCCGCGCCGAGGTGTTGGCCAGGCATTCCGCCAGCGCAGACGACCACTAGTCGGCCAGCTCCCCGACTCCATCCGACGCCACGAGTGCGCTCCTCATACCCAATTCAACCTGCGGACTACGCGTCCGCACACCAGCCATGATGATGCCTGGAAGGTCTACTGACCTTTAGCCGGGAGAAGGCCTGAACCCGGAGGCTGAGACTTTCACGCCAAGTGAAAGCACTCTGTGCAAGTGGACGGACGAATCATCCATACCGGACACTGCGAATCGACCCCGAAAGCACGAAAGCCCGTTGCGCTGCAACGGGTCTCGGGCCGAGCCGCATCAGGGGGCTAGCCGTGGGGGTGGTTCTCAACCCTAGGGCACCGATTTCGGGCCTTGGACCTACGCACCTCGCGTGCGCTGGGTCACTCGCGCCAGCACTCGAATGTTCCTGCTGCCCGCCCATCGGTCGACCACGTCGACGGCGGCATCAACCAGCTCGCGGCAGCCAAATGGGCAGTTTCGTGAGGCGGGAACCCCGGGAGGGCCAGCGCGAGCTTGGCAGACGTATGCACTACTAGCCCCAGCAGCACTGCTTGAAAGCCGTACCAGTGCTATGGAGGCTCTCCGGAGGGCACTTCGCGGAATCTTAAGTGCATACGCCAGTGCTAGTAACGCGACATTCCACCGGAATCGGGCACTGCAGTCCGGTCTCACAAATGCGCAAACCCATTGCGATGCAACACTTTTCGGCGGAGCCGCCTCGGGGACTTGAACCCCGGACCTACGCATTACGAGACTGCGCGGAAGCATGGATTCGCCCCTAGGAGTTGTTGCCTAGCAACGACTTCCGTGACACCGAGTGACACCCAGACACACTGAGCGACAGGGAGAAAGGGAGACGGAAAGGGCGAGAGTTCGTGCGTAGATCAGCCGATTCTCCGGCTCGGACCTAAGCACCATCGATGCGTTGGTCGGAACGCGACGTCCATTGGCGTGCGGGCCACCCATCTGGCCGCCCGGTAGCCCGTCCAGCAGATGAGTCTTACACCTGAGTGACGTGGCAATTTCGACAGGCTACTAGCCGGTTGCCCTTGGTGATAGTCAAATCCAAATGGGTAGATGCGCTTCAGAAGCGAATGGGATTCACGGTGGCGTTCCTCTGGCCCTTCAGCCCCTTCTTCGCCCGCGCGAAATGCCAGTCGCGAGTCAACCCCACTTCCGCCGAGATGACGTCCCCGACGGCCGTGCCCAGTCCGGCCCGTTGGCTCACGGTCCGATCAGAACGCGAGCCAAGCGACAGTAGGAGTACCTCGAATCTCGGATCGGAGCTTGAACATGTCTCCTGGATCGGGGTGGTTGCCGTTGGCCGGGTTCGCGGTGGTCATCTCATGAGTGCTTCTTGGTTGTGACCCGCGAAACAGCATCTCGTCACGTGTGGCACCGACAAATCAACGATCTGGAGGACCGTGCCCGAGAGATCCAGACGGACGACTGATCCGCCATCCCAGAACGCAACCCAGGTTCGCGTTGCGATGCGGTGCCGCATACCGAGCCGTTCGCGAGCCCTCTGAGGCAGTGCTCTTGCTCGTGCATTCTCCTGCTCGCTGCGGCAAGATCGGCAATACCTGCGCCATATTCCGGGGTATTTCGACGCCTCAGCGGAGAATGCCGCTGGGATCGTGGTGGCGTTGCGATCTCGCCCACTCCCGATTGAGAAGACAACCAAAACCAGGCGATTCCGATAGCGGTTCCATGAATCCGTTGCGAACGGTGGGCTGCTCAAGGCTGTCCGCATAAGGGTCGACCCCCGTGCCCGGCACTCCCCATTCGATAGGGACGTCAAGATGGCCAAGCGCCGAGAATACCCGGCTATGCACATGAGCAAACATGTGTGGAGCCATGGCGACCCCGCCGGCGAGACACCGGTCGATGACCCGCTTGCCGCCTGTGATGCCCCCCATCGAAGTCAAGTCGATTCGGATCACATCGACAGCCTCGCCTGCGAGGAGCGCATCGGGGTAGTAACTCCCACCCTGTTCATCTCCCATCGCAATGGGAACACTGGTGCGTGATCGGAGTTCCCTGACGAGCTCCACATCGCCAGGGGGAAAGACGTCCTCGAACCACCCAAGTTGAGCTGGAGCGGCCAGTTCGAGAAACTCAAGGGCCGATTCCACCGTGTCAAACGTCCAGCCGGCGTCACAACCCAACCAGCATTCGCGCGCCTCGCTACGAACAGCGATGAGACGCTCCACCGAGGTGGCGATGTCGCCACTGACAGGAGCTTTGAATCGTCGCCATCCGCTTTCGTATAGGTTGCGCGCCTGCAGGCCTACCTCCTTCGACGTCAACTGCGTAGGCGGATAGCCGACGATGGCTGTCGCTGGCAACGCTTGTAGGCGACCGCCGAGCAGATCGGAGATGGATCGGTCGGCCACTTGGCCGGCGAGATCCCAGGCGGCAAGATCGACCACGGACTGGGCCCGCAGCCCGATTCCCGTCGAGTGCGACGCCAAGTTGCGTCGGCGTGCGATGTTGTACGTCTGCTCGCGATCAGCGACATCGGTGCCGATGTAGAAGGGCGCCACTGACTTCAGTATCTGCTCTCCCACGCAGCCATCACGAGTCAATGCGAATCCGATTCCCTGATGGCCTGACAGTGAGGTCAGCCTGACAACGACGAACTCACGATCGACCATGATCCAGTCACCAAACGCGATGGGTGCCGGTAGTTCAGCTCGAATCGTTGCCACAGAAACGTCGACGACACGTCCGGCAGTCACGATGTTCCCCCGCACGCACCGTGGACGGCCCTCGTGGCAAGCCCGGGACTGTTCGTGCTAATGCCCGCGCGCGTGCGTAGCGGCAGAGGCAGCGCAGAACGGGAGGCAAGAAGGTGAGCGCCTCTGCTGTGCCGACTTGCAACTTCACGCATGGGCGGAGTCCGGCTGGGCTAAGCCGTTACCCTCAATGACCGAGAGCGACAAGCGGTAGTGTCGCTCCGCCCCCGGCTCGAGAATTCGCAGGGTCCCTTTCGAACGAGCGTCCGCTCTTCCGCCAAGTCCATTCGTTGATGGTTCAAGGCCGACCACGTACGCGCCACGATCGAGTAGCCGCCACTGGATGAATGCTGGCAACTGCTCAGCGTCGTAACTCAGCGTGACACCCCATGGCCGCTCTTCATCTGAGCGATTCACAAGCGATACCTCGACCAGGCCATCCGCATTCGGCCTCATCTGGTGCTGGAAGGCTTGTTCAGCGAAGCCGGCGGTGGGTGCTCGGAACCTACGGTAGACATCGTCTGCTTCGGACTCAGCAGTTGGCGAACGGAATACGACCTCTTCGACCTGCGCAACGAACTCGGTCTCGGGTCCGAGCAGCGGGGCTCCGAAGTTCATGTGGTAAAGGATCATGTGGGGAGTCGGCAGCCAGCCTTCATTGCGCACGGTGTCAACGATCTCAATCCTGTTCTCATCCAAGGGAACGGATATGCGACGCTCGAGCACGAGGTTCTCGGCCAGGGCCCCCGTCTGACGGACAATTCCTGAGGCAACGAGGATCGGCGGCGTGCCGTCTTCAAGTCCATGTCGGAAACTGGACGCGGGGGTGCTTCCGACTCGACCATGTAGGCCGTACGTCGTCTTGTCCCGCCCCGGGAAGTTGTAGGTGTCCAGTGGGTCATCCTCTGGGAACAGGATGTGATCGAGACCGCAGGTCGTCAGTAGCCCGCCGCCGAACGATCGGAGGAATCCGATTCCGCTCGGCTCGCGGTACCACGGTCCGGTGAAGCCCGTGGGCGAGTGCCAGGCCAGCGAACGACCATTCACCCGACACCAGGCGATGTCGAAGCCTCGGTCCACGAGTACGCCCATCTCGAGCCCAGCGGCATTCCGGAACTCAATGACCCGTACCCCGCGTTCCGGACCTTCGTCGAGGGTAACGAGTCGTGTGCTGCCGAGTTGATGAAGGTCGCCGTACCACTCACTACGACTGATCCAAGCAGTCACAAGTCCTCCCCTTGCATAGAAGTCGCTGTTTTGCCGTTGAGCCTTGACGCCCTGCTACCGCATACCGGCGGCGACGTTTCGTTCGTCGGAAGCCCGGGTGACCGCGGGACGGACCATCGAGCGACGGCGGCGCAGCCCTCGGACTGACGGCACGCCACAACGCGCTGCCCGGTGCTCGGACCATCGCGTTTCACCCTGACGCTGAGCAGATGACCTCGAACAGCATCGACGCGTTCACCGCCCCGCTGGAAGCGAATTCACATAAGGCACGTTCCCTATTGCGTCGACATCAACGCTCCATAGCTTGCCTGTCAGACTCGCTTCGGTCGTGTCCCCGTAGCCACCAGCATCGGTCACGATGAGGTGACCGTCCTTGAACATGCAGTTCGTCGGCACCGACCCGACGTCGATGAACTCACAATACGACCCGTCGCGGTTGAACACCTCGATGCCTCCTCGGCTGACACTCGCCACGAAGAGGCGCCCGTCAGCGGCTACCGTCAGGCCGTCAGGAACAGGCCTGTCGCCAGGCAGCCGACACACATCCGTTATGTCCGACGCATCTGGTCGGCACCGCCTTACCATTCCGGTGTACGACTCGACCCAGACGATGCCTCCATCGTCTTCAACAGCAATGCCGTTCGGGTAAGTCGGCCTTTCGAACTCGAGGAACAACTCGCCAGAGCCATCTCCGTTGAGGACGAAGATTCGTGACGGCACCGGGTCTTCAGGGCGGTAGACGCCGGGATCGGTGAAGTACAGGCGGCCATCTGCAGAAAACACCAAGTCGTTGGGTCCGTGGAACGCGAACCCATCAATCTCGGTGGCGATGATCTCAGCCGGCCGTCCCTCCTCCCGAATCACTTGGATCGACGGAGGAACGCTGTCATCAGCGCGCCATGGGCCCACGACACCGCCGTTCTGGCATACATAGAGTTCTCCACTGGCGCCAAGTACGCAGCTGTTCGGACCACCGGCCGTATAGGCGTACTCCTGTACGCCTTGTTGCTCAGACCAGACTGCGACGCGGCTCCGGTATGTCTCAACGAAGCAGATCCGGCCGTCAGTCAGTACACAGGGGCCTTCCGGCCAGCCGAGTCCACTTCCTAGTAGTTGTTGCTCCATTGCCTTCCTCCCTCAAGAGTCCGCTTCTCGGAGTTGCTGCATAACTGGGAAGGGCGAGGCCCTTGCGAAGTGCCTGCGGAGTCGGTTCGTTCAGGGCGTCGCCCCCGCCCCAAGCCGCGATGCTCCGCCGGACGCGCTGCCATGTGCGGAGGCACCTCGCATTCAGGGAACTCAGCCGTGGAATCACGGCTGAGTGCTCGAGGAGACTGTCTGAGGGTACTGACGTGGGCCGACGATGGCGGTCGCCGCGCGCGGTCGGAGAGCCGTACGGTGGCCCTCTGCTCGGAAGTGGCCCCTGCAACGCTCTTGACTGCGCGAATCCTGCACGAGGCGAAGGAACCTGCGCCGGTTGCCCACATGCGAAGGCGTTCGGCGTGGCGCACGTGTGCGGTCTCCCGTTTGGCGCTGCGCACGGGTGTGCCGAAATGGCCCCGTGCCAACTGGATGGGCGTTACGCCTGGTGATCCGGGATCTAGGGTTCGGGGCCAGTTCAAGTCAGTCTCCCACCGTGCGCCCAGTGGATGCCATCAGCAGCAAGGCCTCCACGTCGAAAGGCGGCTCAGCGACCCCCACGTGGCGTCCGTCATGGATGATCCAAATGCGGTCGGCCAACCGTGCAATCTCTTCCGTATCCTGCGATCCGACGATGACGGCTCGACCTGACGCCGCAAGCTCAAAGATGACACGGTAGATGTCCTCACGACTGCCAACGTCCACGCCCTGCGTTGGCTCGTCAAGGATGATCACGTCCACATCCCGCTCCAACGCGCGACCCATGACGACCTTCTGCTGGTTGCCGCCGCTCAGGGTCGACATGAGCTGGCGCGGGCCGTCACACCGAACGTCGAACTGTCGGATTCGAGACAGAGCTGCTTGGCGCTCTTTTCGAAACGACCTGAGGGAGAGGCCGATCCCCCGACCCCTCCCAACGCGCGTGACCGCACCGACGGCTAGGTTCGCCGCGACATCCAGATCGCCGAAGATGCCGGCGTTGAGCCGGTCAGACGGGACCATGGCCGCCACTTGGTGGATCATGCCTTTCGGCACTCGCGGAGGTGTTGTAGCGGTGAATTCAGATTGTCGTCCGACGATGGCGTCGATGATCTCTTCACGCCCCGAACCGGGCAATCCAAGCAAGCCGTGAATCCAGCCCCGACGAACGGGCAGATCAGATAGTGCTGGGGCGCCGTCCCTTCTGGTCACGTTGGCCGTGAAGAGGACCGGTTCGGTGGTAGGCGGCGCAGACTCCTGCGGCCGATGCACTCGATCAAGGCGACGGCCAAGCATCATGCGGGTCAACTCAACGTCGTCGGTCTCAGCGGTTCCACAGGTGATGACCTTCTCGCCATTTCTCATGACTGTGACCGTGTCGCAGAACTGCATGACCTCCGCCAGGCGATGCGTGACCAGCAGCACCGCGACGCCGTCATCCGCCAAACTTCGGACGATGTCGAAGAGCCTGCTCGACTCCCCGGGGCTTAGCGTCGATGTCGGCTCGTCCAGAATCAGAGCTTGTCCTGCCTCTACAAGGGAGCGAGCGAGCGCAACGAGTTGCCGCATGGACGACGACAACTGACCGACCCTCACGGAGGGGTCCAAGTCGATACCGAATCGTGCCAGCTGTTCCCGTGCCCGTTGCCCGCCGGCCCAGCGATCAGCCCGACTTAGGCCCGGTCCATGCTGGATAATCGCGAAGTTCTCGGCCACGGTGAGGTTGGGTGCAAGCCGGACGTGCTGGTGCACCACCCCTATTCCTTGATCCATTGCGGCAAGGGGCGTATGCAGGTGCACTGGTCTTCCCCGGAACAGGATTTCTCCCTCTTCCGGGACCTCAGACCCGCTGAGCATCTTGACCAAGGTGGACTTGCCCGCACCGTTGTGACCGATCAGCCCGTGCACAGATCCAGCGGAAAGCGTCAACGAGACATCGTGGACGGCGATGACTCCCGGGTAGGTCCGAGTGAGGGCTACCGTCTGGAGTACTGGCTCTCCACTCTCCCAGGTCGTCACGTTGTCTTGCCAATCACCAACCGGTTCAAGCCAACCGCGCCAATCGCGATCAGACCAACGATCACCTGTTGCGTGAACGAAGACACACCCATCAGGACGAGGCCGTTGCGCAGGACGCCGAGGAAGAGCGCGCCAGCCACGGCCCCTTGAATCGTCCCGACGCCGCCGTAGAGACTCGCACCCCCTAGTATCGCCGCCGCGAAGACATCGAACTCTAGGCCCGTGCCCGCCGTCGGTGCCGCGCTCCCGAGAAACGCGAGCGCGCTGATGCCGGCCACGGCTGCAAGAAAACCGGAGGCGACGAATGCCGTGACCTGCACCCGGCTCGACCTGATGCCCGCATACTCGGCGGCGAGCCGACTGCCACCGGTCGCGTACAGCCTCAGGCCGAACTTCGTGCGATTCAGGAGCAGGTAGGCGAGGACAGCAACAACGAGCAAGAGGATCACCTGGTAGGAGATTCCGAAGATCTCTCCTTGCCCAAACGCCTCGAATGCCTCGATTCCTCGGGCGTCACTGCCGAAGAGCGCCTGAGGTTGGGCATCTGTGATCGACAGTGCTAGACCGCGCATGATCGACAGGGTGCCGAAGGTCACGATGAAGGCCGGGAGGCCGAAGGTAGCCGACAGGGTTCCGTTCACGATGCCTGCAATGACGCCAACCAGTACACCGGCAGCGCACCCACTTAGCACATCACCACTGGCGTTGATGGTCATGGCGGTTACTACAGCGGCGAGTCCATAGACGGATCCCATCGACAGGTCGATCTGCCCGCCAATGATTACGAGGGTCAGGCCGATGCTCATGACTCCGAGCAAGCTGCTCTGACGCGCGACTTCAAGAAGATTCTCAGCCGTCAAGAAGTTCTCGGTCGCAAACCCGAGGTAGATCCCCAGCAGTATGGTCGCGACCACGATGGTCAATGACGCCTGCTTCTGAACGGCGGACCGGATCAACGCTAGGACGGATCGTTGAGAGTCGTCGCCCTGGGACGCCGCCCGTTGCGCGCGGGTGGTTTGATTCCCGCGCGCAACGGAACGACGTCCTGTCCAGGGCTTCGTGATCATGAGTTGGCGAAGTCGAACTCGTCGACGTTCTCCAAAGTGGCGATCGATGCGCCAACAGCGCAGAGAGGTGCGCAGGACGGCAACTTCCCGGATTTCAGGAACTCGTAGAGGTACTTCACCGGCTCATAACCCTGGCGGTAGGGGTACTGGCCAATGCTCGCAGCCACGACGCCCGCGCGAATCAAATCTTCCGTGCCCGGCGCGAAGTCGAAGCCTACCGTGGTCATCTTCTCGGCGAGGCCCTTGCGCTTGACGAACTCTCCGGCACCTACGAGTGACGAGTCTACTGTGTAGATGCCCACCGCATCCGGGTTGGCCCTGAAGGTGTTGTCGACGACGGCATAGGCATCCGCTGGAGCGTACGTGGCGGACACCGCATCGAGAATCTCGAAGTTGCCACCCGCCTCGACGACCTTGCGGAATCCATCCATCCGAAGGCCGACGTAGGACTGAGCGACGTCGCCTCCGAAAGTCAGGATCTTGTAGGGGCCGCCTGCCGGGTCATTCTTCTCAAAGAACTTCTTGAGAAATACCTCGCCGGCGGCCTCGCCCGACTTGGCGAGATCCTGACCGACAAAGGCGAAACGTCGTGACTTGTCAGCATCCACGTTAGAAGTGAGGACCGGAATCCCCGCGTCTACCGCCTGGTCGATTAGCGGGGTCAATGTCAGCGGATCTGGCGCCACGACAATGAGGCCGTCGACCCCATTGTTGATCGCGGTTCGGATCGCCTCAACCTGAGCTTCCGCGTCCGGCTCGGCCGGGCCGAGGAAGACCGTATCCACTCCAAACTCCGCGTTCGCGTCTTCAAGCCCTCGGCGCACAGGCTCCCAGAAGGGCGATGCGTTCGCGTAGGCGATCATCTGGAACTTGAGGGGCTCGCCCTTCTCAAGCTTCGCCTGCGTTGCGGGGTTGAGCACGAAGGTCCCCCAGTCGAAGGCCATCGAGATATCCGACGCCCCCGTGGCTTCAGCAGAAGCCTCTGGTGTGGCCGCGCTTGGCGCCGCCTCGCTTGGCGCCGCCTTGCTTGGAGCCGCCTCG
>Ga0194063_10002547_pt1 | contig 11289 bp, 14 predicted proteins | sample SepL3720m_MetaG_FD_155459 | JGI IMG/M metagenome (GOLD analysis project Ga0194063, IMG submission 155459) | Anoxic zone freshwater microbial communities from boreal shield lake in IISD Experimental Lakes Area, Ontario, Canada - Sep2016-L373-20m | ecosystem: Environmental > Aquatic > Freshwater... | reverse complement strand
TTTAATGAACCCCCAAAACTTCCCAAGGGTGTTCTTACTGCGGAGATGATATACAGCTCTTTCATACGCAAATATTTTGTTGATGGTAAATGAATGATGTAGTATATGAGTTCAAATACCAATGAGGATTTGATTCATATAGCAATAATACGTTTCAACAAAGTTAGGCAATATCAGACAAGACAAAAAAGGGATTGTCTAGCCATAGTTGCTGCCCTTTTATTTTTGTTCGTTCTTTCTAAAGCGATCAAAAATCACTTGCAAATCATTGCTGCTGAGGTTGGTTGTTTTTCTTAGTATTTCTGTAAAATAAAGTACTTCTTCGTTGGTAGCAGGGCAACCAATATTCTCCCCTTTCACTGTATTGTCGGGTTGTGTTTTGCGAACCTGACTATCAAACAAAACAGTTCCTTCTTTATCCAATACTACCCAATATGGCAACCCCATTCCTTTTCCTTCCCACTTATCCATTAGCTCCTGAGCACCTGGATTTTCGAGGTCTTCTTTTCCCTTGCTTTCTTGTACAGTTAAATGTTCAATTACAAAATATTTATCGAAGAAAGGTTTGCAACTGGGATCTTCCAATGATGCATCCATTTTTTTGCACCAACCACACCAACTTGCATGAAAGATGATTAGCACCGATTTTTTTTCTGCACCGGCTTGTTTATACGCTGCCGCAATAATACTAGCAGCAGGACGAGCGGTTGCTTGCGCGATGGTAGCGAAAGAAATCAATGTTGCGACAATAAAAAGGGCGATGCTCTTACATTTCATGATTTATTTTTTTTGTTTCCAAATGTACTAAAAAGACACGAGGGCATTACCTATCAACCTAAAAAAATCATCGTTTAACATTTTTTTATACCGATTGTCCCTTGAAAGATTTTTTTAATACGCTGTATAGGTCTATCTTTGCGGCGCAAAACTAAACCACCATTGCGGTGGATGGATTATAAACCCCGTGTTTTGCATTATTTCCCCGGCCAGACTACTTCGCCTGCGTTATTGAGGAACTTTATTAAATAAAAAACAGACATGATGAAAAATGATGTGTTGGGCACAGGTATACCCGTAAACAAAAATGACCTTAAGCATTCAAATAATAAATCTAAAACAGAACAGGATTTAGATGCAAAGACCGAAAACAGCAACAGAACTTTTACAGCTGCTGAATTTTGGGACATACAAAAAAGACAAAGAACTACGAATACGATGAGAAGGTGGATGAGTTAAATAAACGCTTATCCTTTGTGTAGATTATAAACTGATTCTTCGCTCCATGAACAATTAGTATCAAATTTTGTTTAGGTCTGTTAAATTGATAATTTGCAATCGCAATGATTACAGCCTATAATTTTCTTGCTTCTTGGCAATTGTTTCCTGAAAAAGGTACATATGAATATGGCAATAGACCTAAATCAGGTATCTATAAAATGTCGATACCCGATAACCCAATGGGTGATCGGGCAGCAAGAAAGGAATTGGATATTAGTATGAATTGGGTAACGCTAGAAAACCAGGCTTTTTCTTCTTCCTATCAAATTCATCCCGATGGCATACAGCATGCCTTTAGTTCAAGTGCTGCAACCAATGAAGTATTTGCCGATACGGTTAAATCATTTTTCACCGATGCACTTTGTTTAGAAATTCATTTTTTTAAAGACAATGAATTGGTATTGGAAGTACAGAATGAATTAATGCCCAATGGTTATTTGAAAATTACACAGAAAGGCATTAAACCAACTGGTGGCGCTTATATCAATACCGAAGTGTATCATAAACAAATGTCGGTACTCCCCTACGCTGCTTCGGTGAGTGGTGCATTGATCAAGCCTACCGAAGAAGGTGTCATTCGCCACAAGGCTTTAAGCGCCATGGAAGAGCAAACCAATATGCAATTGGAACAAATCAGAAAGCAAATTGAATTGCTGGCCCTGCAAGCGCAAGAAATTCAGATGCGGAAAGAATTGAGTATGATTATCTACAATGCCAAACTGAGCTTCTCCCCTGTAATAGGCTCACGGTATTACCTATACGAAAAAAATGATGGCAGCCATTTTGTAAGCATGATCAGTCCTGGTGAATGGGGCGGCAGTGGCCCGTTCAAAAAATTTGTTGCAGCCGTTAAATTATTGGCCGATCATACCTGGATTGAACTTTAATGTATCTTTTATTCATCTTGCATAGCAGCTGCTTTCATTTCAGCGGCTTTGTCGTGCCCCAGGTATTTTTCAATCCAATGATGTACCAGGTATATCACAGGCGTTAATACAATCGCTACCACAAATTTATAAATATAATTACCCGTGCCCGTTACCAATACCTGGTGCAGGCTCCATGGATCACCCTGATTGGTTTGAATTCTTTTGCCAATATAAAATGCAATAAAAAGCACCACAAAACTATCCACTAACTGCGATACCAACGTAGAGCCAGTTGCCCTCAACCAAATATTTTTTTCTCCCGTCATTTTTTTAATGCGGTGAAAAATCAGTACATCTAAAATCTGTCCAACAAAAAAAGCAATCATCGATCCAATGATGATCCACATGCCCTGACCGAAAATGCCCCTGAATGCCTGATCGGGATGATCGATGCCATTGCCAATAGAAAAATATTCGGAAGGGGAAAGATGGATGGCTCCATTGAATATAAGAAAGGCATAAGTGATTAAACCAATGGTGAGATAGGATAAAAATTTCACTCCCTTGGTGCCATAGTATTCATTGATAATATCCGTCATAATAAAAACCACGGGCCATAGCAATACACCCGCTGTTAGGTGAAAACTAAATGTACTCCCAAAAAGTGGCAGGTTAGCGCGTTGAATTCCCAAGGTATCTTCAAATGAAAATATTTTTACCCCTACCACTTCTGCTATGAGGGCACTGGCAATAAATATGCCGCCTAAAAACAGAAAGAGTCGAGTTCCTTTGTCTTTCAATATTGTATGAATCATATAATTATTTTAGGAAAAAATGAAAATAAACTTGTAGCAAAAAAACAATAGCATTGAATATTACCATCCAACGCGAAATTTGTTGAGCCTTTTTAAACAAATACAAGATTCCGCAAACCATTAAATAAAAAAGATTGATGAAGATGGCACTGTACCCAATAATTACCAATATCCCTTCGAGCCAGGGCAAGGGCATTAATTGATCGTTTTTGCCGGTATGAAACTGCTGTGTTTCTAGGTACCAGGCAACCACCGCCAACAAAAAGCAGGCATTACAAATAATCGTGAATTTTGAAAAAAAGCGCATACTATTCGATGGTTATAATTTTCGTATATAGGTTAATGTTAGCTTGTAAATACTTAAAAAAATATCGCTACTTCGTTTACTTATCTTCCTCCTGCGAAGGGGTTGAAAAAACTACTGTTGCAACAGTAAATTACAGAAAATAAATAAATGGTGAAAAACTAACTGTTTTTGCCAGTCAGCATCGGCACAAAAGAAAATTGCTCAAAAGCTTCCTCGGTAATCTGCCCATTCTCCTCCTTGGTTAAACGCAACATGCGCTGCTGCTCTCCCTCATTAACCGGAATCACCATCTTACCACCGACTTTTAATTGTTGAATCAATTTGGGTGGAATAATGGGTGCTGCCGCTGTAATGATAATTTTATCAAAGGGCCCGTAAGTAGGCAGCCCTTCAAACCCGTCTCCATAAAAAAACTTGATGGAAGGGTATTTTGATTTCAACACAAATTTCTTCGCCTTGTCATATAATTTTTTTTGTCTTTCAATAGTATACACTGTAGCCCCTAATTCGGCCAATACGCTGGCTTGGTAGATGCTACCCGTACCTATTTCCAATACCTTATCGAATGGTTTTATTTGTAATAATTGTGTTTGAAATGCCACCGTATAGGGCTGCGAAATAGTTTGCCCCTCTGCAATGGGAAAGGCCCTATCTTCATAAGCAATTTCATCAAAAGCACTGTCCAAAAAATAATGACGGGGAATATTATTAATCGCCTCCAATACCTTTTCATCAGTGATGCCTTTCTCCTTGAGCAAATCCACTAATTTTTTTCTCAATCCCTTGTGCCGATAGCTGTCCTCATACGTTCTCATACCTGCAAGATAAAAAAAGTCAGGAGTTAAATCCTGACTTTTTAATTTCTCTTCATTATTTCATAAAAAATTTATTGCAATTGCATTTCAGCAATAATCCTGGCAATTTTTTCATCCAGGGAAGCTGCCACCGCATCAAAATGAGCGGCATCTGCCAATGGAGCATTCACACTGAAATAAAATTTAATCTTTGGCTCGGTACCACTCGGCCTAGCCGAAATAGAAGTACCATCTGCCAAAATAAATTGCAAGACATTGCTCTTGGGTAAATCAATGGCAGTGCTTTCACCGGTAACTAAATTGCTGGCTTGCTGTAATTCATAATCCAATAGATGCATCACTTGTGCACCATCAATTGTTTGAGGCGGATTTTGTCGATAGCCTTCCATCATCTCCGCAATTTCCTTGGCCCCATTCATTCCTTTTTTGGTAATACTAACCAGGCTTTCTTTATAAAAGCCATATTGCACATATAGGTCAATCAATTTATCATACAAACTACGCCCCTTGTTTTTTTCATAGGCGGCCATCTCGCAGCTAAGTGCAACGGCACTGATGGCATCTTTGTCCCTGATCTTATCACCAATCATCAATCCAAAACTTTCTTCACCACCGATGATATAATTTTCTTTCCCTTCTTTTTCACGAATCATACTGCTGATCCATTTAAAGCCGGTAAGCACATTATAGCAAGCTACCCCATTGGCTTTTGCAATGGTATCAATCATTTGAGTAGTAACAATGGTTTTAATCACCATATCATTGGGTTCTGCAATGCCCTTGGCCTTGCGGGCTTCAATCATATAGTTGAAGGCAATGGCCGCTGTTTGATTACCATTTAATAAAACCCATTCCCCCTTATTATTTTTAATGCCAATGGCTACCCTATCCGCATCCGGATCGGTGCCCAATAAAATATCGGCATCTAGCTCCTTGGCTTTTTTCAAACCAATACTCATGGCTTCCCTTTCTTCCGGATTGGGATATACCACCGTTGGAAAATTTCCATCAGGCACCGATTGTTCTTCTACGATGCTCAGGTTATTAAAGCCAAATGCTTTTAATACTTCCGGCACTAAAGTAATACCACTGCCATGTATAGGAGTATACACAATCTTTAAATCGGATTGTGCTGCACACACTTCAGGGTATACCGATAAATTTCTGGCCATATCGATATAGGCCTCGTCCATTTCCTTTCCAAGAATGTGAATATTGGCATCGCCGCCTGACCATTGTACATCTTCTACATTGGCTATCAGATCTACCTCTTTAATTACATTTTTATCATGTGGCGGTACCAATTGCGAGCCATCTTCCCAATAGGCTTTATAGCCATTGTATTCTTTTGGATTATGACTGGCGGTACATACCACACCACCTTTACAACCTAGTTCGCGAATGGCGAAACTCAATTCAGGAGTAGGTCTTAGCGCTTCAAACAAATACACTTTTACACCATTGGCTGCAAAAACATGGGCGGTAGTTTCTGCAAAAAAGCGACTATTATTCCTGCAATCATGTGCAATGGCCACACTGATATCGTTTCCAAAACATTTTTTCAAGTAATTGGCATACCCCTGTGTTGCCATGCCCACTGTATATCTATTCATGCGGTTGGTACCAATACCCATGATGCCCCGTAGGCCACCAGTACCAAATTCTAAATTCTTGTAGAATGCATCTTCCAGTTCAGCAGGATTTTCTTTTTGCAAACGAATAATCTCGTCTTTTGCTTGCTGACTATAATTACCACTCAACCAATGATTGATTTTTTGTTCTGTACGGCTATCCATGTATAATCGTTTATGTCTTCAATAATAAATTTGCAGCTATATGCTGGCTCAATATTAAAACAATGCCCGCATAGTGCTTACTACTAAGCTCAAATTTAATTCATAATCGCTGCCTTTGAGAAGATTTAATTGATTTTTTAGTTCAAGGTAGGCGGCAATAAGATTATTTTTGTTTTTTATGAATAAAGCTTCCTTTTACCGGTGTATTGTAAGGAATCCTCCGAAAGGTCTAGCCTTCGGATTATTGCTATTGCTAAGCCTGACCGCATTTACGCAGGATAGTCTTTTCACACCCAGCTACGATAGCAATCAAGTTAAAATATCCACCATCGCCCTTCCAAATAAAGTCCCTTCACGAATTCGTATCATGTCCGCAGTAAATATTGCTGGTTATGGTGGTGCTTTGCTGGCGCTAAACAATGCCTGGTACAAAAACTATCCGCGTTCTTCTTTTCATGCATTTAATGATATAAAGGAATGGCAGCAGGTAGATAAAGTAGGTCATGCCTGGACGGCCTATAATGCGGGTAAGGTTGCCTGTTATCTTTGGCGCTGGACGGGTATGCAGGACAAGAAAGCTATTTTAATTGGCGGACTAAGCAGTGCTTTTTATATGACGGCCATTGAAGTAATGGATGGGTTCTCGGCCGAATGGGGCTGGAGCTGGGGCGATGTGGGTGCCAATGTATTGGGCAGTGGCTTATTCATGGCGCAGGAACTACGTTGGAAAACACAAAAAATTCAATACAAGTTTTCATTTCACGGAAAAAATTATGCGGGCCTCGGACTTGCCAATAGAGCAAATAGTTTATTTGGCAGCAGTTGGTACGAGCGCATGCTCAAAGATTATAATGGACAAACCTATTGGCTCAGTGCCAATATCCGTTCCTTCTTTCCTGCAGCTAAAATTCCCCGATGGATGAATATCGCAGTAGGCTATGGGGCCGATGGCATGATGGGCGGATTCGATAATAAATGGGCCAGCAATGGAATACCCGTTGACCGCTCGGATATCAAACGCTATCGACAATGGTATCTAGCACCCGACATTGACTTAACCAAGATTAAAACGAAGAAAAGAGGCGTTAAAATATTATTAGAATTTTTGAATTCCTTTAAATTCCCTCTGCCCTCACTCGAATTTTCAAATGGTCGTTTCCACTTGAATGCCATCCATTTTTAAATAGGCATTGCGTACCTTAGCAGTACAATTCTTGCATATGCAAATTTTACAACAAATTCTCTTTGCGATTCTCGCCATTGCTGGCACCTGGTTATTCACGAAAAACATTATCGCCATTCGCCGCAATATTTTTTTGGGGAAATCAGAAGACCTGAGTGGAAATTCAAAATTACGTTGGCAGAATTTACTTTTGTTGGCCCTAGGACAAAAGAAAATGTTCAAGAACCCACTCGTAGCATTTTTACATTTAATTATTTATGCAGGCTTTATCATCATCAATATAGAAGTGTTGGAAATTGTATTAGATGGTATACTCGGTACACACCGTTTGTTTCTACCTCTCATAGGTGGTTTGTATAGCTTTCTCATCAATTTCTTCGAAGTATTGGCCATTTCGGTTATTGCAGTTTGTATTATTTTCTTAAGCAGAAGGAATATTATAAAACTAAAACGATTCATCAGCAGCGACCTGAAGGGCTGGCCCCGTTCGGATGCCAATTATATTTTGTTTACAGAAATAGTATTGATGTCTTTATTCCTGCTCATGAATAGTGCCGATCGTGCCTTGCAATTACAGGGCAGCGAACACTATCATGCAACTGGTGATTTTTTAATTTCGGGTATGCTTGTGCCTGCCTTCAGTGGTTTTTCGGAAAGTAGTTTAATCATACTAGAAAGATCCTGCTGGTGGTTGCATATCATTGGCATTATGGCCTTCTTAAATTATTTACCTTATAGCAAGCACTTGCATATTTTACTGGCATTTCCCAATGCCTATTATGCAAGATTGGAAGTACCTGGTAAGATGGAGAATATGCAGAGCATACAAAATGAAGTATTGTATGCCATGCAACCCGAGCTGGCAGCTACGGGAGAGCAAGCAGCACAAAAATTTGGTGCCAAGGAGGTGTTTGATCTTAGTTGGAAAAGTTTATTGGATGCTTACAGTTGTACCGAATGTGGTAGGTGTACCGCTGCTTGTCCGGCCAACCAAACGGGTAAATTATTGAGTCCAAGAAAAATTATGATGGATACCCGCGACCGATTAGAAGTAGTGGGTAAAAATATCGATGCCAATAAAACCTTTGTTGACGATGGAAAAAATTTATTAACGAGTATCAGTACCGAAGAGCTGAGGGCTTGCACTACCTGTAATGCTTGTGTAGATGCTTGTCCGGTTAGCATTTCTCCTCTTTCCATTATACTAGAATTGCGCCGCAGTTTGATTATGGAAGACAGCAATGCACCGCAGGAATGGAATGGCATGTTCAGCAATATTGAAAATAATTTCGCCCCTTGGAAATTCAGTCCCGAGGACCGTGACGCCTGGGCTCAATAAATTTAATACGATGCAATTAGCCTCTTTCCCTTTTCAAACCACCGATTGGTCTTCCATTGAAGCCGAGGAACATACAGGCACTACCGGTAAAGCATACTGGAAAATATTTCAGATGAATGATATCCGCATTCGGCAGGTGGAATATACTGCCGGTTACCAAGCAGATCATTGGTGCAGCAAGGGGCATATTATTTTTTGCATTGAGGGAGAGATGGAAACGGTTTTGCAAGATGGTCGCCGTTTTGTATTGAAACAGGGCATGACCTACCAGGTAGGTGATAATAATGAAGCGCATTCTACCAGCAGCAAAACAGGCTGTAAATTATTTATTGTGGACTAATATTTTAGTCGCTCTCTCTATCAGCAATAGGGTCGTCTTTGTGCAGGGTTTCTCCAAATTTGGCGATCGCATCTTTTTTCATCAGCATTTTAATCAGTTGAATAATAGCAGTGAGGGCAAAGATGCCGCCGATGACCCAATTGAGGTATTGCTGGCTATTGGAAATTCTATTCACTAGCCATTTACCGCCGAAGATAAAAACGCAATTGCCCATTAAGGTACCGATGCCTATTCCTATGATATAACTATTGTATTGGGTACGATTTGGCTCCAGAATTTTTTTAGTGAATAATACGGTACTCCATCCAAACCAAAAAGGAATTTGTACTGGATTGATGGCACACATAAACATACCCAATAAGAAGCGATGCATATTATTTTTAAGCATTACATTTTTTGCATCGCCGCCGCCTTTTGAAGCGGCAATAAAACTACCCACTGCCAATGCAATAATGATGAATAGGGTTACCCATTCCATTATCTTCATCAGCTTTTCCTGCTTTTGGATCCAGTCGATGCCCACGAGAGAGATTCGTACATAAATCATTTCCACCACTAAAGAACCAAAAGAAAAATACATCGCATCCGCAATACTTTCCTGGATACCAATTTGCATGGCTGCAATATTCAATGTACCCAGCGGCAAGCTTCCAAGAAAGCTAATCACCAAACCCCAGGAAAAAATTTTAATTATTTTTTGCATTACTATCTACAAATTTACCCTAACCCTCAACCTTTACCTCAACCTCTCAACCATCTTCAACCAATCTCCTCATCCACCCGCTTCATCTCCTCAATATGTTTCTGCGCTTCTTTCAAAAACTTCCTACCCTTTTGAAAAGGCCAAGGTTTTACCCCATGTTGTGCATTGTATTTTGAAATCTGATAGAGGGCTTTCCAATGCTTCAGTATTTCTTTATAAGCGCCCAATAAGGTATAGCCCGTATCGTAAAAATGATTGGGTTCGGCACCGCAGCCATTGAATTCGAGGATGCTGAAATTTTTACCGTTTTTAAGATCTTCTATATTGCTACACATGATATCGTATCGGCCGTAGAAAAAATCGTTGATATCGAGACTTATTTTATCGAATACCTGCACCAGTTTTTCGTCGATATGTTCTTTTAAATCTAGAAAGTGAGCCCCACGGTTATGGTTAGCCGCATAGCTCAGCATGTATTTCTCTCCTGATGGAATAATTTTATTCCAGGTATCAATATGTTTCAGGTATAATTCATCCACTCTTTTTTTACCCTTGGGATGTGCTGCTATTAAGGCCGCTAAAGTATTGGTGCCATCCCCTACTACCTGCAAGGGTATCTTGTGTAAGAACCCGGTTACTTTACCACTAGTTTCTTTTGGATGACGGATATAAAAAACACTCACTTCCATTGGGTATAATACCATGGCTTGAACGATGTATTCAAATTCCATGATAGCATGATAATGACGAAGCGATTTTTCATCATCAATTTTTCGGAAGAGAATACCTTGTCCACCAATTTCTGGTTTTACAATAAGCGGATAAGGAATTTTATATTGATCAATCTTGGCCATGATGAATTCGATATCATCAGTGGGATTAACATAAAAAGTAGTAGGATATAATTCGGTGGGCAATAGGTCGTACATTTCTTTTTTAGGTTCACCCTCCATACCGCCGAAAGTAATTTTAGGGTTGCTAGGTGTAAAGAACCAAACAGCGCCCGATTTAAGCATATACCATAACCACATAGGTGTGATGGGTGCATAAATCAGCTTAAAAGGCCAGGCTTCCCAATGGATGATTGTATAATAAAGTCTTTTCATTAGTTGGTTAAAAAAGCGAAGGTATTCAAATTAGCCTATTTATCCCTTATTGCAGTTGCAAAATTGCGCTTATGATATATCAAAATAATTGATTATATTCGAAGGAGAATCTATTCTATGACTGTTTATTTGCTAGCATCTTTTTCGCCAAGCAGCATAGTTTGGTATTTTTAACCAGTAAATAAAAAAACATGAAAAAGTCATTCTTCCTAATCAGCCTTTTGCTAGCCTCTTTATTTTCAGGTACGATTGCCTTCGCCATTGAGCCTACAGGCACAGTAACGGTGATGGACCGGGGCAGTAATGGCATACCAAAAGCGGCATTAGAGCGATTCCTTTCGCTTAGTCCGAAGGAATTGGAGAAAATGACTGGTCACCACATGAATTTCAAGGAGCGCGTGGCTTTTAAATTATTAAAGTGGAAAATGAAATGGCAAAATAGGATGGCGCCCGATCCAGCAGACGGCAAATACGATCGGATGGGTAAATGGTCTTTGGTGTCGGGTATTGCTGCATTTGCATTTTGCTTTATACCAGGAGTAGCCATTATATCAATACCAGCAGCCCTTCTAGCCATTGTATTAGGTGCTTTGTCGATTAAGAAAGCACGAAAAAAAGCTTATTCTATATGGGGCATTGTGCTCGGTATCTCTTTCTTAGTATTGCTGACCATCTTGATTATAGCTTATCTTAGTTTCTTTAGTTTTAATTGGGTATAAGAACGGCGAAGGTTATTTT
>Ga0194063_10002546_pt1 | contig 11292 bp, 8 predicted proteins | sample SepL3720m_MetaG_FD_155459 | JGI IMG/M metagenome (GOLD analysis project Ga0194063, IMG submission 155459) | Anoxic zone freshwater microbial communities from boreal shield lake in IISD Experimental Lakes Area, Ontario, Canada - Sep2016-L373-20m | ecosystem: Environmental > Aquatic > Freshwater >... | reverse complement strand
GGACAACGATTCGGCTTTGCAGGAATGGCAATTCAGTCAGACGGTGTTGCTGCGCAAGAGCGGTCTCAGCTCCTCGGCGCTGGTCTGGAGTGCGGTCGGTATCACCGCTGCTGTTGTCCTCTGGGCCGTTGTGTCTCCCCTGAATGAAACCGTGGCGGTGCAGGGCAAGTTGCAGCCGATCTCCAGCGTCAAGCGCATCGACGCGCCGGTGCCTGGCCAGGTGGAGGCTGTGTTGGTCAGCGAAGGCCAGAGGGTGAAGAAAGGCCAGCCCTTGTTGCGCTTCGATCTGCAGGACGCCCGCAGCAGTCTCAAGGCGGCTCTGGCGGTGCGTGTTCAGCTGCTCAATGAGATCCAGATTGATCGGGCCAGTCTGGGTGAAGTCGATGGCCGCGGTTTGAGCCCCAATCAACGGCGCCAGCTGGCCAGCCAGCAGAGCGACATCAACAGCCGCCGCCAGGCCGCCCAGCAGGATCTGCTCAAGAGCCAGGCGCGGCTGCGCGGCCAGTTGGCCACCCTGGCCACGGCGCAGAATGTGGCCAACCGCTATCGCGATCTGCGCGATAGCGGTGCCGTAAGTGAGGTGCAGGTGCTTGATGCCACGACCAAGGTTCAGGAACTTGAGGCCCAGCGCAGCGTCGAGGAACGGGAAATCTCCAGGTTACGGGCCGTGTTGGCCGGTATCCAGGCCAGCCCGGGGGTGGATCTTCGCAAACGGATTGAGGATAATCTCAGCCGCATCGCCGAGCTCGATCGTGATATCAGCCAGGCTCGTCAGCGCATCCACTACGGGGTGCTGACTGCGCCCGCCCGGGGCCAGGTGTTTGATATCACGGTCGGAGTGGGCAGCGTGGTGCAGGTGGTTCAACAGGACTCTGCTAAACCTGTCATGAAGATCGTTCCTGATGATGCTCTTCAAGCCAAGGTGTATCTGCCCAATACGGTCATCGGCTTTGTCCGTGTCGGTCAGCGGGCCGATATCTCCCTCGATACCTTTCCGGCCAACGATTACGCACGTATTCCCGCCACCGTGGCCAGTATCGGCTCTGATGCCCTGTCCTCCACGGAGTTGGGCCGGGATTCGGCCAGTAATGCCCAGGGGCTTTATTTCCCGGCTGTCCTGAAGCTCAAACGTCAGAGTCTGGCTCTCGAACACAAGTCGATTCCGCTGCAGGCGGGGATGTCGCTGACGGCTGATATCACCCTGCGGCAACGCCGCTATATCAACATCATCACGGGCTATCTCGAAAACCAACGTCTCAACCTGGAGCGCCTGCGCTGACGATGAAACCGCTGCGAAGGCAACCGTGGCAGCATCCCTGGTGGCGCCATGTCCCGCCCGCTCAGCGAGCTCAACGGCTCTGGCAGATCCGTCGCCTGCGAGTGATGGTGTGGTTGGGGCTGCGGAGGAATCGCATCCTGTTGATCCTGGCCTTCTACTTGCTGCTTTGCCTGCTGCCCCTGTTGATCGGCCAACCCCATCTCTCGGCCTATGCGCTGTTGCCGGTGCTGCTGGTGCCGCCGGTGGCTTACCTGACCTATGTGCTGGCTTGGCATGAGTTCCATCGTTGAATCGGGCACGCTGTTCGCGGCTCACTCCTCAACATTCAGCTGGCCAGGCCGGCGAGGCTGTTGAAGGATTCCTGCAACCACAGGGGCAAGCGCTTCTGTCCCGGACCCAGGCCCATTTTCCCCTGGGGATGAAAGGGCATCGTCGCCAGTAGCGCCTGGGCCATGGCGGGATGCTCCATGTCGACGGCGACAGCGGTGAGGCTCCTGCAGAGTTGTTCATCCTCGAGGGATAGGTTTTCGTTGCCGAAGTTGCTGGACAGCAGCGCTCGATAGATCGTTCCCAGGCTGGTGCGATAGAGGGCTTCGAGGCTGGCGACCGAGACATCCAGCCAGATCTGGCCGATCAGACGACGTAGGCGGGCCAGTTCCATCTTCACCTCGGCATCGCTGCGGTCGATGGCGTAGAGGTTGATCAATCCCACCATGCGGTTGATGAATTCCTCGTCCTGGAACTGGGCGAAGGCTTCGCTGCCGCCGCTGCTGCTCAGTTGGGGCAAGGGGGCGGGATCGGGATTCGGCGCGGTCGCCACCTGGACAGTCGCTGGCTGGCTTGTCGTCAGGGGGGCGCTTCTGGTGGGGCTGGGCTGGTCGAACAGGCCGATCGGCAGGCCCAGCTCCGCAGCCAGCTCGGGGGCGAACCAGGCGACATAGTCTCCCAGCAACCAGCGAGGCAGGCTGTCGGCCGCTTCAGTGAGCCGCATTTTGCCCGGGGCGCAGTAGGCCATCACCGCCAGCAGCAGATTGAGCCGCTCGGGAGCATCGAAGTTGGTTTCCAGCTGCCGGGCCAGCTGTTGCTTCCATTCACTTTCATCGCCAGAGAGGGTCTGTGAGGGGATTGGCCCCCGCAGCAGCAGCCGATAGGTTTCACCAATGGGGCCGCCGTAGAGCTCCTCGAGCTGGTCGATCGGGGCGTGCAGCCAGAAGCGCGACAGGCAGTGACGGGCATGGCGTGCTTCCAGCTGGCAGTGGGCATCTCTGGGCTGGGCGTTGGCGCGTCGCACGATGCGTTCGATGCGGGACACGGTCCAGGGCATCGACTGGGGCATTTCGGTGATGCCGATGTTCTGTGGCGCTGGCAGCAAGGACGGGCCATCTTCCTGGACCAGATTGACCCCCGCGGTGATCGGTTCTGGTCCGCGGCGGATGCGATTCAGCAGACGACGGAACATTGATTGTTGGCAGGGACTGGCTGGGGCTGAGGATGGGACAGTAGCCGGTCAAGATGGAATCTTCCAGTCGAAGGTCACCACGGCATCCCGGGAATCGGAAGATGGCCGCAGATCTGGCTCGAATGAACTCCGTGCCCTTCACTTCCGTACATCGCGATTGTGCGGCAGCGTCGATCAGGCAGACTGAACAGCCCCCAGGTTACGCCCTGAAGCGATGCGTATCCTGCTGATCCATCAGAATTTCCCCGGCCAGTTCCGCCATCTGGCTGGTGGCTTGATGGCCCGTGGTCACGATGTGGTGGCCCTCGGTCGGCGCTCTGGTGCCATGCCAGAGGGCATCACCTACGGGCTCTATTCCATCGAGGAGCCCGAGCCCAGCTGGGACGGCTGTGATCGGCATCTTGAGCAGGCCCTGCGCCGGGCCTATCAGGTGAGGTCGGCCAGTCAGCTCCTGCGCGAGGGGGGGTGGATCGCCGATGCCGTTCTGTATCACTGCAGCTGGGGGGAGGGACTCTATCTCCGCGATGTCTGGCCCGAGCAGCGACTGGTGGCCTATCCGGAGCTCTATGGCAGTCCCCTGGTGATGGGCTATGGCTTCGATCAGAGTCTCGGGCCGGTGCCCGCGGATCTGAGCATTTCCATGCATCACCTGAATCTGCTCTCCCAGGCGGCGATCGCGACCAGCGATGCCCTGATCTGCCCAACGCATTATCAACGGGATAGCTTTCCCTCCCACCTGCGTCAGCGCTTCCATGTGATTCACGAGGGCGTGGATGTCAGCTCGATCGCTCCCTATGCGGATCGCTGGCTGCTGATGGGGAGTCAGCTGGCGCTGAGGCCGGGGGATCCGGTGGTGACTTATTGCAGCCGTCATCTGGAGCCGCTGCGCGGTTTCCCCACCTTCATGCGCGCTGTCGCGTTGCTGCAGCGGCACCATGCGAGCGTTCAGGTCATCATCGTCGGCGAGAACGGTAAGGGCTATGGACCGGCAAGCGACCATCCCGGTGGGCATCAGGGGGCCTTGCTGGAGGAGTTGGCGGGGCAGCTCGATCTGGAGCGGCTTCATTTCGTCGGTCGTACGGACTATCAGCATCTGCTTGGCATCTTTCAGGTGAGCGCCGCCCATGTGTATCTCACCTATCCCTATGCCCTCTCCTGGAGCTTGTTGGAGGCAATGGCCTGCGGTGCTCCGGTGGTGGGCTCCCGCGGCCTGCCGGTGGAGGAGGTGATCCGCGCAGGAGAGAATGGCCTGCTGGTGGATTTCAACAGCCCGGAGCAGCTCGCTCAGGCACTGCTGCAGTTGCTCGAGGATCCGGATCTGCGCCGCCGCTTGGCGGCCGCCGCCAGGGCCACGGTGGAGCAGCACTACGAGCTGGAGGCCTGCACCGATGCCTACGAAGCGGTGCTCAGGGGCTAGACCAAGCGGCCAGCCAGTGCTGGAAGCGCTCCAGCACCAGTTGCACCAGTCCGGGCCAGTCCCGATGGCCAGGTTGTCGCAGCAGGGTGAGGCTCGGGTACCAGGGGCTGTCGTGGCGTTGGCGCAGCCAACGGGGATCGGAGCCCCAGGGCAGCAACACCCAGCCCGGTGCCGCCATGGCACCCACCAGGTGGGCGGTGGCCGTATCCACCGTGATCACCAGATCCAGGGCCGAGATCCAGCGGGCGTTGTCGGCCAGGTTCACCCCATCGGCCAAGGTGTCGGCGAAGCCGCCGCTCCAGCCTGCAGCCCGCTGGCGATCGAGGCCGCCGTACTGGAGGCAGATCAATTCGGCCCCGGAGCGCTCCAGGCCTGCCAGCAGATCCATCAGCGCCGCAGCGGGCAGGCTGCGGCGCTCAAATTCCCTGTGGATGAAATCGTCATCGTGTTTGCGGCCTGCGGCCCAGACCAGGCCGATGCGGGGCGGCCGCTGCCGCGTCGGGGCTGGCAGGGGCCAGTGGGGCGAGTGAAGGTAGCCCGTGACCTGCCCTGAGCCGCGGCGAAGGGGCTGAAACACCTCAGCCAGGGGCGCTCCCCCCAGCAGCCAGGGCAGGCTGAGCAGGGATCCCTGGCAGGGGTTGGCCAGGGGCCGCGGTCCGATTCCTTTCGGCGCGATGGTGAGCTTGGGCCCCAGCCAGGCCAGACCCTGCCTCAACAGCAGCAGCAGCGGTGGCTCCACCTCAAGGCGCACGTTCCATCCCCGCTGAATCAGCAGCGGCAGCCAGCGCAGGTACTGGAGCGTGTCACCGATGCCCTGTTCACTCCAGACGGTGAGGAACGGGGCCGTTGCTGCTGGCGATTGGTCCTGCTTGCTGGGTCCGGGCCATCCCTGCCAGTAGGGGGGACGGCGCCAGGCCTGGTGATGGCTGAGCAGAAAGCGCTGTTCGGCCAGGGCAAAGGCCTGGCTGTAACGCTCCAGGCCGATCAGGATCTGGCTGTGGTTCCAGGCCACCGCCAATTGTCGGGCGCCATCGCCCAGTTCCGTCTCCCTGGCGTAGGCCTCGGCGGCGGCATCGAAGGCATTGAGATCACGCTGAACATTGCCGAGGACGAGATAGGGCCGCAGCGGCTCAGGCAGATGGATTTCTGTCTGTCGCCAGATCGCCAGGGCTTCATGGGGACGATCCGTCACCCACAGGTGGTGCATCAACTTGGCCCAGAGCCGGGGATTGCCAGGATTGAGCCGCAGAGCTGCACGCAGGTCCTCAATCACCGCCGGAGGAGCCAATGGGCCAGCTTATTGATGTTCAGGGCCGTATGGCTCGAACGTGTCCAGATGGCCTGCTGCATTGAAGGGATGCTGGCTGACGGTTCAGGCTGCTGCGGTTGATGTTGGCGATAACCAATCAGCTTGGCAGCACACAGCCCAGCGAGGCGAGGATAGAGGGCAGCTCCACAACTCAGTGCGCAGACTCGCCTCATGCCCCAGTTGGACCTAGGAGCGGCAGTTCCGTATCGCTCAAGGAGGGCTATTTGTTGAGCTGCGCGTCTTTGGTGATGGATGGGGACTCGAGGCTGAACGATCAAGTGCCACTCCAAAACCTCTCCTGGCAATCTGCGGATCATCCCGTCAGGGGCATCGATCTGTGCACCTCGCGCAGAGTGGAATTTCACTTCTCCGACCCTGCCATTCCGGGTGTTGCAAAGCCTTCTTTGAGACAGAGACCTGTTGGGTTTGGGGCCATGATGGGCAGTCTATTGAGCAATTAATCTCAGTGACTGCTCTCGATTTGAAGGGGCCAGCCCAATGAATCCGCAGGTTTGAAGCTAATATCTGATCAAACGTATGGGATTGAATAGATTGATCTGCTTTGGCAATGAGGCCCAATGTTTGCCAAGCTGTGGTAATTGAATCCAGACGGCGCGCTGGTAGGTCGGTAGGTCTAAGGTTTGATTCAAAAAAAACTTGCCTGCTTGGCGGAACCAAGCAGGCATTGTAAGTTCTCACAGTCAGATGGTTGGCGAAAATTACGTCTTAAAATTATTGATGCAGGCCAGGGTTGAAACATGTCTTTGGCGTAGGATGATGCAAGTAAAAAATTTGCAACTGTGACTTCGTGGCTTTTGAGTGAGAGAAAATTCTATGTTTTTTAGATCGATAAAGTGGGATATAATCTGGTCTATTTGCTCGATTGAGCTGTTGACGATATTTAGGGGAATTGAACGAAGCTTGGTGGCTATGTGAATTGAATTTTGTTGCCAGTCACGGTGCTGATGGTTGCTTTGTCTTGATACTGAATGCTATTATAGAAGAGGCTATCTTTTGTATTTTCAAATCCTTTGACAGTGAGATAGGTGGTGGTTCCGTTTACATTCGCGAAATTGGTACCGTTAAAGACCAGGCTGTCAGCTTGACCGTCAACGGTTCCATCTTTCTTGCCGATATTGATGACGTTGTTGCCATAAATTGTGTTGGGAGCGGCAAAGTAGACAACGTCCGCACCTTCGCCGAGATCAAAGAGGTTTCCCTGCGATGAATCGCCGCCAATTACTGTCGAAGCATTGGTATTGGCAAAAAGCAGGGTGTCGTCGCCGTTGCCAGTCTGAACAGTGCTGGATTGCAGGGTGAGAGGTGACTGATTGGGGAGGTCTTCAGCTGAAACAAGAAGTCCATTGATTGTTGCCTTGAATGAACCTTGGCTGATTAGGTAAGTTTGACCAATTTTGGATTGATCTGAACCGAAAACGACCAAATCTTTGTCATTTAAGGGTGAAGTTTCGTCGCCGGTGATAATTTTAGAGTTGATAAAATTTACGGATATCGAAGGATTGCCTGTGGAGTGGTCGCCCGTTTCGACATAAATGCTATCGCCAAGGTCTTGGTTGCTGCCGGATCCATTGCCGGGGCCGACATTGAGGTTGACGTCCTTGATGTTGGTGACCCTGTTGAAGACCAGAAACGTGATTCCCGAGGTGTTGTTGTCTGAAATGTAATCTCCAGGGACGACTGAACCCGTGAAGCCTGTTCCCGCCCCAAGCACCATCGCGTTGACGGTACGGCTTGTTGCCCCAGTCAAATCTGAGGCAATATACTGATTATAAGCCGTAGATGATGGGGCTTTGTTGTAAACAGGTAGCGATCTTTTGTACTGGCCGGTTGTTAAGGTGCTGGAGAGGGTGAGGGTGGCCATCGAGCTTGTTCTGTGAGGGGTCTGAAGTTTGGGCCCCTGGTGGCCCTAGTGATTTCAGTGTAGCAGTTGTTGGACTTGGGGCGCACTCTGAATGCCTTGATTTCAGGAAGCTCTGCACAATAGTTAGATGCATATCTATTGTATTTGCGCAGCAATAGGCTGGAGGTCCGTCCTCGGCTGCAGCAGGCAAAGGTGCGGAAGCTTCCCTTGGAGGCTGTTGGCAACCTTCTGGCTGTCTTTCAGGTCCCTGCCACCTGGGCCATGCGGCCGGTGCTGACTTCGCTGGCCACCGTTGCCACCAGGGAGCTGCCGGTCATGCGTTCGGGTTTGGGCAGATCAAGCAGCTCAAGCAGGGTGGGGGCGATGTCGGCAAGCCCACAGCCTTCCCGCAAGGTGACATCGGTGCCGTGGCCCGGCAGCTTGCGCTTCTCTCCCTCCACCAGGATCACGGGCACCGGGTTGGTGGTGTGGGCTGTCCAGGGGCGTCCGTCCGGGCCCTGCATCAGTTCGGCATTGCCGTGGTCGGCGGTGATCAGCAGGGTGCCGCCCATGCGGTTGGTGGCCTCCATCAGGCGACCAACGCAGCGGTCCACCGTGGCGATGGCCTCGGTGGTGGGAGCCATCCGGCCGGTATGGCCGACCATGTCGGGATTGGCGTAGTTGATCACCACCAGCGAATAGATGCCCTTGTTGATGGCGGCAATGCAGCTGTCGGTGAGCTGGGCGGCGGACATCTCCGGTGCCTGGTCATAGGTGGCAACCCGCGGAGACGGCACCAGATGGCGGTCTTCGCCGGGGAAGGCCTGCTCGATGCCACCATTCATGAAATAGGTGACATGGGGATATTTCTCGGTTTCTGCTGTGCGGAACTGGCGCAGGCCGTGCTGGGATACAACCTGGCCCAGCAGTCCATCCAGGGATTCGGGTGGGAAGGCCACGCGGACGGGCAGTCCCTGCTCGTATTGGGTGAAGGTGACCACATGCAGCGGCGTGATCAGGGTGCGCTCAAAGTTGTTGAACTCCGGCAGCACCAGCGAGCGGATCAGTTGCCGCACCCGATCAGGGCGGAAGTTGAAGCAGATCAGGCCATCGCCAGGTTGCAGATGACCCGGTGCCAGTCGCACCGGCTCGAGAAACTCGTCGGTGATCCCCTCGGCATAGGAGCCAACCAGAATGTCGTCCCAGGTGGCGCTACTGGTGATCGGCTCCGCTTCGGTGAGCAGGTGGTAGGCCTTTTCGGTGCGGTCCCAGCGGTTGTCGCGATCCATGGCCCAGTAGCGGCCACAGAGGGTGGCGATCCGCCCGACTCCGGCCTTGATGATGGCCTGTTCGATCCGCTCCAGGAACAGCTGGGCGCTGTTGGGGGCGGTGTCACGGCCGTCGGTGATCACATGAATCGCCACATCGTGCAGCCCCCGGCCGGCGGCCCAGTGCAGCAGGCCGGCGAGGTGATCGACGTGGCTGTGGACGCCGCCGTCGGAGCAGAGGCCGATCAGGTGCAGGGTGCCGCCATCGGCCAGCAGTGTGTCGGCCAGGCTGTTGATCGCATCATTTCTGGCCAGGCTGCCGTCGCGTACGGCCTGGCCGATGCGAACAAGCTCCTGGCGGATGATTCGGCCCGAACCAATCGTGAGGTGGCCAACCTCGGAGTTGCCCATCTGGTTGTCCGGCAGCCCTACCGCCGCCCCGCTCGCCTCGATCAGGGTGTGTGGATAGGCATGCCAGAGGGCATCCATCACCGGAGTGTGGGCCGAACGAATGGCATTGTGTTTGCTGTCATGGCGGTAGCCCCAGCCATCGAGAATGGCCAGCACGACTGGTGCCACAGGGCCTGAGGCCTCAAAGGGGGTTGGGCCGCCGCCGGTGCCTGCATTCCCTTTGGCCCTGGCGCCGCCGGGGCCCGTGGAGACGTACTGGGAGGAAGAAATGGCGGTCACCCGATCAGTCCGGATGTCGTAAATACGACGTCTTTCGAATCCCAACTTACAGCGCCTTCTGTCAGCGCCCCAAGGGAGCGGCTTGGCGTCAGGCTTTGATGACACGGCTTTGGGGCCTTGATCGGCTGAAGATCCAAGTCTGGGGGACCGTTTCCGCCCCTTCTGATCCCTGTCTTGACAGCTCTGACCTTCTGACGGGGAAGGAGGAGATTGCTCTGACTGGTGGCTTCAGTCAAGGGTGATCAGGTCGTCAGGTTTGGATCAGGGCATTGCTGATCCGGCGGCGTTGTTGTCGCTTGCCATGGGTTTGCCAGGGGCGAGGGGATACGGAATGGATGAAACAATCTGGATCAACAAGATGGGGGAACAATAGGTTTGGAAAAGGGTTGTTGCTTGGCCCTTGCGCTTTCGCGACGCTCACGGCAGTGATGCGGAGCCTGATCGGTGCGGCCCGATCAGGGCAGGTCATGTCGATGAGATTGCCCCTGCGGTGTCATTCGGGTCATCAACCAAGGTTTGAGCGCAACGGTCTGGAGACGTTGTTTCTGAGACATAAAGACAGCGGAAACGTTGGAACCGTGGCCAGATGTTCCACGTTGCTCAGCCATGGCTGGACGTTGACAAGGCGATGCCGGTTCCCCTCTCGATCAGTCCGATTCCTTGACCAGCAGTCCTGGACTCGGCACGGTGTTGTCGCCCCAGACAGGTTGGCTCTCCCTCCCTGTACAGCTGAAATCAAGCTGCGCCACTTCCTTGATCTGGGGAACTGCCGGGGAGCCAGTAAGGCTGATCTGCTGGTCATGGCAGCCGTCCATGAGCCTGTTGCTGATCAATCCTCAGCGTTGATCCGGTTTCAGCGCTGCTCCGACGACATTGCCGCCGGCGACCAGGTTTTCGATCGAGCTGGGGCTGAGCGCGTTCTGGCCTGACGCTGAATGTTGTCGTGCGCATCTGATCGCAGCTGCAGAAACCGACCGGCAGGAAGCGTGACGCCCGCAGCTCGCGCTTTGCGCCGATGGCTCGGCGCTGCTCCGGCGCTTTGGGGGCTCCTTAGCATCGGCGGCATCAGGATCACCTCACCTCGTGCCGCGCCATGGCCAGCCCCAGCGACGCTTTGCCGACCGCCGCTACTGCTTGTGGTTCTGCCCCTGAGGTGACTGGCCCGGCCCGGTCTGGTGCCGCGGCTTTGGCTGTTGGGGCTGCTCCGGTGCGGCTGGAGCTGCTCAGTGCCGAGGAACTGGGCCGCACCCTTGATCGTCTGGCCTCCCAGGTGCTGGAGCAGGTGGCGGACAGCCGCCAGCTGCTGCTGCTCGGTATCCCCACCCGTGGTGTGGCCCTGGCCCGGGTCCTGGCATCCCGGCTGGAGGCGATCTGCGGCCATCCGATCGCCCACGGCAGCCTGGATCCCACCTTTCATCGCGACGATCTGGAACGGGTGGGTACCCGTCTGGTGGAGGCCACCCAGTTGCCGGGCAGCCTCGAGGGGCGCCAGGTGGTGCTGGTGGATGACGTGATCTTCACCGGCCGCACCGTGCGGGCGGCCCTGGAAGCCTTGCAGGCCTGGGGCAGGCCGCGCCGGGTGCTGTTGTTGGCGATGGTGGACCGGGGCCATCGGGAGCTGCCGATTCAGCCCGATTTTTGCGGCCGGCTGGTGCCGACCGCACGCCAGGAGACGATTGAGCTCTGCCTCCAGGCCATCGATGGCGAAGAGGGCGTGTATCTGTTGCGGAGCTGAGCTCCCAAGAGCGGCTCAGGCAGCCGTCAGCTCTTCTGGCCGGAAGTGGGCGCGGTAGCGGCCAAAGGCCACCACGACGGGCAGGGTCGGGCTGATCGGCCGGCCTTTCCAGTCGTCGAGCACCTGGTGCACAACCCCCTGTTGACCCTCGAGATCGAAGGCTTCACCACGATGCTCCGGATGGTTGTAGACCACCACGCTCTGGCTGATTGTCACCTGATCGCCTGGCTGCATGGGCACCGGGTCTGTCGTTGAGCCCAATCCTGTCATGGGC
>Ga0194063_10002545_pt1 | contig 11295 bp, 12 predicted proteins | sample SepL3720m_MetaG_FD_155459 | JGI IMG/M metagenome (GOLD analysis project Ga0194063, IMG submission 155459) | Anoxic zone freshwater microbial communities from boreal shield lake in IISD Experimental Lakes Area, Ontario, Canada - Sep2016-L373-20m | ecosystem: Environmental > Aquatic > Freshwater... | reverse complement strand
CATGTGTATGAAGATGAGTGGTTTGCCAGGGCTACAGTGTCGGAGATGACCGACTACATAGCGATAGGGCTGGAGATTCTTGAGCATGTGGGACTGCCAGCCACCGGGGTGACCAGTCCGTGGAACACCGGCGAATCCAACGAAGCCCAATATGCCCAAGCCATCGGGAATGCTCAGTGGCGAGTTCACCGCCGTCCCATTACCTGGTACTTCCTTCATACGCTTGGTGATGGTCAACCACGGGTGCCGTCTGTGAGTTACCGTAACCCCGAAACCGGGCAGGTGGTGGTGTCGATCCCGGCGACGACCAATGATCCCTTCTGGGATACCCAGCGCCCGATGTCAGTTTCGCGCCATGTGGCACGTTCTGCCGCCAATGCTGGTGTCGATGGGCTGCTCTCCCGGGACGGCAAGCGGGGACGGATCCCGGATGTCATCCGACATGACTGCCCGGTTACGATTCTCACTCACTGGCAGTCCCTGTACTCGGACGGTTCGTGTGCCGGGCTCCGGGGCTTGACTGATCTGCTTAAACGCTTGCGAATACGGTATGGAGATGACTTGCAGTGGAGTACGTGTAGCGAACTGGCGGAACAGGTGGCGATCTAAGGAATGAGAACGGGAGCGGAAAATGAGACAGATCAGATACATGGTGGTTTTGGCATTGTCCATCGTCAACCTGGTGTGGGATGCGATGGCAACCGACCGTTTCTACACCGACATTTCCGCTGAATCGACATCGAAACGATACAAGGTCGAAGCCAAGTCTCCCGACAATGCACGCAAGAAGGGCCGAAACGCCTTTCAATCGTCGTTTGTCTATACGTGTCGTGATACGAGTACGAAGCAAGTGTTGTGGACTAGACACCAGGCGATGATGAAACCCCAGACCCTCGGGAAGGACTCCTCCGAGTCATACAGTTATCCCAAAGAGGCGTCCCCGGTAGACATCTTCGTCTCTGATGCAGGCTGGACCGTGATCCGTACAGGTTGGGACGAACTCATCGCTGTGGACTTGACGGGACATGATCGGAGTTGCATCAGTCTTCTGACCGAAGGCTTTACCAAGGATGAACGGAGCAAGTATGTTCACGATACCACCGCAGGACCAATGTGGTCTGGGTATTCCCTGTGGTATTTCCTGGATGCCGATGGGCAGCACTTATTTGTTGTTCGACCGTGGTGGGGACGTAGGGTTGTTGTCAGTCTGGAGACCGGCAAGTTGCTTGATGAGATTCCCAGCATATCCAATGGCGCTTCGACATATGAGCGGAACTACGTGCTCATAGAACTGGCCAAAGGGGTTGATACCCGGAGGCAGTGGGAGGAGGAAGAATGCTGTGAAGCCTTATGGCCTATCTTGAACGCCTCCTATCTCGCCGGTCGGATTCACGTGGCGGAAGCAATCCCGTTCTTGGAGCGGTTGCAGGATTCCTCGCACAGCGGCAGTAGTACAAGCGGTGGACTCGGCATGATGGAGCGATTTGAGGGAGAAGTAAATCCTCACAGTTACGCAACGTTAACGCTGCGACAGGTGGTGCAACTGTCCTTGCGTCGCCTCGGAAAGACGCCCCGGCCCCTTGCCGCTAATCAGTTTGACGTTCAGTATGAGGTGTACAAGAAGAACCATCCGTACATCCCGAAGCCAGTTGCCACTCCGAGGGCGAAAAATGCGGAGAGCGTAAAGGCTGGCATGAAGGCCGAACAGGTTCTCAATCTGCTTGGCGGACCTGACTTCGTGGGATACGATACATGGGAGTACGATATGGATGCCAATCCACCCTTCAGCCTCATCCTGAAGTGGGATGGTCGCAAAGTCATTGGCGTCGAGAGAAAGACACCGGTTCTCTGGAAAGAGGGATTTGTGCGCGACGAACAGATTCTGCGATGATCCGAGGTGGAGCAGGGACAGGTTAATAGTAGATTAGTACTAGACAAGTAATTAGTAATTGGTATAGTTCTGCATGAATCGGGAGGATCCCCGGAGGAGGAAGTCATGCGGACAGCCAGGATCGTAGAGGAGGGGGCGGGGTACTACCCTGTGATATCGCGCGTGGTAGGGCGGGAGTTTGTGTTTGCGGCCGATGCGGAGCGGGAGCGGTTTCGTGCCATCATGAGGGCCGTGGAGGCAGGAGCCGCCCATTACCGCATCATGTCGAGGGTGGGGGATAGGCGTTACGTGTTTGATGAGGGTGAGCGTGAACGCATCCGCAAGACGGTAAGGATTTCGATCAACCTGCCAACTTGTTCAAGAAGTTGTACATTGATAACTGAATTACTCAACATAAACTTGCAAATAATGAAATGTTTTGTATTGTGATTGGGTAGTGCAACCTCAGAAACAACTGGAAAAGGTGCTGGAAAGTCTGGCGGATGCTGACCATTATCTGTTTTCCGCCTCTGACCTGCAGGGAGTGTTTGGGGGATCCAAGGGGCTTTTTGTGCTCATGTGTCGGGCTGATAAGGCTGGGATTCTTAAGCGGGTTTGCCGGGGTATTTATCTTTACCCAAAGGTCGATTATCCCCGTGGCCGGCTGTTGTTCCATACCGCTGCGCTATTGCGGGCTGGTGATTTCAATTATATCAGCCTTGAGACCGCCCTCAGCGATGCCGGCATTATTTCCCAGATTCCCATCAATTCGATCACCCTGATGTCCTCGGGGCGCAGCAGCGTGATCCACTGTGGCGATTTCGGGCGCATCGAGTTTGTTCATACTGTCCGCCGGCCGGACGAACTGTCAGGACTTCTCTCCTATGATTCCGCCTGCCATCTTTGGAGGGCCGCCCCGGCGCTGGCCCTGCGGGATATGCGGGTAACCCGGCGTAACAAGGATCTCATCAATGAGGAGGTGGCGCGTGAACTTGTTTGACCAGTTGGTCGAGGAGGCGATGCGGGGCACCCCCGAACTGACTTCGGTGCGGGCCGTGGTCGAAAAGGAATTACTCCACCATGATATCCTGAGGGAGATGAGTGCCGCCGGCTTGCTGGCCGGAATGACGTTCATCGGGGGAACCTGCCTTCGGGCATGCTATGGATCGCCACGCTTGAGCGAGGATCTTGATTTTACCGGAGGACAGGATTTCACACGCCAGACACTGGGTTCGCTCGCCGCTGTGTTGACTGGAAGACTGGAAAGAAAGTATGCCCTGAAGGTGCAGGTGGCGGAACCGGTGAAGGAGACTGCCGGCGTGGATACGTGGAAGATGACCGTGCTCACCCATCCGGATCGGCCCGACCTGCCTCCGCAACGTATCCATATCGACATCTGCGCCGTGCCCAGTTACATCAGCCGTCCGATGATGTTACGGAATTTCTACGGGATCGATATGGGAACCTCCGGTATGATCATCCGGGCACAAAGCCGCGAGGAGATCCTGGCGGACAAACTGATCGCCCTGGCATTCCGGCCGAACCGGATCAAGAGTCGGGACTTGTGGGACATCCTCTGGCTGAAGCAACAGGGGATCGAGATGTCGTCCGCGCTGATTCCCGCCAAGATTGACGATCATCGGCGCGGAAAACCGGAATTCACGGAACTGATTCAGGCACGCACCGCCCGCATCAAGGATGATCCCTCTGTCCGCAAGGCCTTTATCGACGAGATGCGACGGTTCCTGCCTGCAAGGATTGTTACCGAGACGCTGGAAAAGGAAGACTTCTGGGCTTATCTTACAGGACTGATTCAGGAGGAAGGCCAACGGGCCATTGCCACCGTCAGAACGTCTGGGGACACCAGACAATAACCTCCATGACGACTCCTCCAGACCAGACCAAACTTTCTTCAACCCAGCGCCTTCAGGCAATCAGAACCCCACCACCATCTGCGACACCTCGTATCAACGGCCCGCGCATCATTGGGGTTCGACCGGGCAATCCTTTCCAACAGTACATTCCCACCACTGGTGAGCGGCCGATCATGTTGAGTGTTACGGGATTGCCGCCAGGTCTGATCTTTGATCCCGCAACCGCAATCATTCATGGTCGTACGAGTAAACTCGGAAACCATCGTGTGATAATCACAGGAAGGAATGCTGTCGGCCGGCAAACAATGGAACTGACAATTGTTGTCGGTGAAACAATCGCCCTGACTCCCACTAGGTTTTTCTCAAAACGGTTTCGAGGTTTGGTCCGGACCCGGACGATGGAATGATCCAGACATGCTGGAAATTGGCAACCAGAATCTCACCCCAGACGAATGTTATACACACATGACCTTATGGTGCATCCTTGCCGCACCGCTTCTGATTGGTTGCGATCTGACAAAAATGGATGCGTTCACCCTCAGTTTATTCAGCAACGATGAGATTCTGGCCATCAATCAGGATCCTCTTGGTCGCCAAGGCCATCGCATCATTCAGCGCGACAAAGTCGAGGTCTGGCGCAAACCACTCTATGACGGCACTGCCGCCATCGCGTTCTTCAATCGTGACGAGGAAGTGGCGGACGTGAATATCCCCTGGGCGGAACTGCAACTGACCGGCCATGAATCGATTCGCGATTGTTGGCGGCAACAGGATTTGCCCAAACAGTCCGTTGGTCTGAACGTTCAGGTACAACCGCACTCGGCTGAATTATTTCGGATTAGAACTCCTAAGTAGTTTCGATGCATCTCACATTCCAATCATGCGGACCGCTTGCGTGCGTCGTCCCACGAGGGCGTTTTGGAGGAGCGTACGATATTGCCCGGGAGTTTGGCCACACCATTGGGTGAACGCTTCGTAAAAGCGACTGGAGGAACCGAACCCCGACTGAAGGGCGATCTCCAGAACCTTGTCATCGGTCGTCAGCAGCAAACGTTTGGCGTGTGAAATGCGGTGCTGGGTAACGTAGTCCATGACGCTCAGACCGCACACCTTCTTGAAAAGCGTCGTGGCGTAATCGGGGCGCAGATGGGCCGCTCGCGCCACCTGCTCCAAACGCACCGGTTCGGTGTACCGAGCGGCCACATAGGTGGCCATCTGTTCGACCCGTCTATGCGCCGCCAGACTCGAGGTCGCGACGGATTTGCCGAGTGTTGAAAGCGACAACGCCAGCCTCCGCAACCGCGCCTCCACTTCCAATCCCACAATCCGGCAACACTCGGGTGATTTCGTCTCCAGATCCCGATGCCACCGATGGAATACGATATCGTCGGACGTTTCCCGGCCCGTTTCGGGTTCGATCACAATGTCACCCGCCATGAGTTTGGCGACCATCGCTTCTTCAAGGCGCCATTGCAGGAACGTCGCAAGTGGTATCTCGAGCCAATGATGCAGGGTGTCTTTGTGATAATCAATAACCCGGTGAGGAGTCGCGCCCCAAAACACCAGCAAACGTCCGACCGGCAAGGTCAGAACGTTGCCGCCAAAGAGATAGGTGACCTGTCCTCTTTCCACAAAGTTGATTTCCATTCCGTGATGCGTCTCTTCCATTCTCCTGCCTGACATTCGAAAGGCATTCCACTGTCGCCAACAATCCGGACGACTGCGAAACGGTTGTGGGGGATGTCGTGAGACGGTGGAATTCATGAACCAAAAATACCGGAGAAACCTCCAAAATGGCAAGAGGAATGTCCCATGTTCTCGTGGTAATGTGGGAATGAAAGATGAATCTTTAGTCGATGAAGAACAACCATGAAAACAACGGCCGTCGTATTCGCCAGCCCTGGCAGGACCGAACTGCAGACGATCGAAATGCCTGACCCCAGTGAGGGTGATGTGCAAATCCGAACGCGGTACTCGAGCATCAGTTCCGGCACCGAAGGATGGGGACTGAAGAATCAGTTCACCTGGCAACAGACGCCCTATCCCTGCGTTCCGGGATATCAACGCACCGGCGAGATCACGCGTCTCGGTTCCGGCGTAAAGGGTTGGCGCGTGGGCGACCGGGTTATGGCCACCATTGGGAAATGGTCAGGGAAGGTGGGCCCATTCTGGGGTTCGCACGCCGCCGTGGCGAACACCTCCGCCAGTGAACTATTCCGCATTCCTGAAGGCGCGCCCGAAATGGACGCCTCAGCGACGGTGGTCGCTCAGGTCGGGTACAACGCCGCCTATCGCCCCGACCTCAAGTCCGGCGACTGGGTGGTGGTGTTCGGCGACGGCATCATCGGGCAGTTCGCGGCGCAGGCCGCCCGTTCGCGCGGGTGTCGCGTGGTTCTTGTCGGTCACCGTGCCGAACGCATCGCGCTGGCGGTAAAGCACAGCGCCGACGCGGCGTTGCCGGATGGCGACGACCTTGTGGAGCGCGTTCGGGCAATCGTCGGCGCCCAACACGTCACAGCCGTACTGGACTCCGTGCAGGGCGAGGCGGTGCAGAAGAAGTACCTGGACCTCCTGGAACACGGTCGCGGACAGATCGTCTACTGCGGGTTCAGTCCTGCCAACACCTGGGCCAACATGGCCTGGCTCCAGCAGCGCGAACTGACCACGCACTACATCGCGGGGTGGAACCGCGTCCGCATGGAGACGACGTTGCGCCTGATGGCAGAGGGCAAACTGCGCCTGAGCCCGCTCGTGACGCATCATGTCCTGTTTACCCAGGCGGACCGGATGTACCGGATGATCCTGGAAAAATCGGAACCATTCCTCGGAATCGTGATCGAGTGGAAGACGTGAATGTGTGAGAAGAGAACTGGCGATCATGAATTTGGCCTTGGTATTCGGTTTCGGAGTTCTGAATCTCCCGGTGTCCGCGGTACGAAGACCTATTTTGACATTACCGGCAATGGCGTGAATCATCCTGGGGACTTTGGGCATCGCGTCTACGCCGAAGTAATCTCGGCGCTTTTACTGTCTTAGAAAGAGAACATTAATCAGGGAGAATAGTCATGAAAGTGCTGTTAACAGGAACGTGTGGATGGTTGTCGCGGCGATTGATCGACGAGTTGGCGGATCGCGGGCATGAACTGAGGTTGCTGGACTCCTGTGCCCCTGAAGAGGCCACTGTGTTCATGCCGGGCGCGGCCGAACGGCAGCGTTCGCCGCTCGTTACAAAATGGCCCTTTGTTCGGGCGGATATCACGGACGTGGTGGCCATGAACCGGGCAGTGGAGGGAATGGACGCCGTGATTCACCTGGCGGCAGCGGTCACCGGCGCGCCTGAACACGGTGTAAAGACCTTCCATGTCAACGCTTGCGGAACATACATCATTCTGGACGCCTGCCGTCTCGCCGGTGTCAAACGCTTCCTGTGTGCGTCGAGCATCAACGCCTTTGGCACCTTCTACTGGCGAATCAGCGGGAAACCGCCAGTGTACACGAAGATGCCGTTGGACGAGGATTTTCCGGTTGTCCCGGAAGATTCCTACAGTCTGAGCAAGCACGTCAACGAATTGACCTGCGCCGCGTTCCACCGCGCCTTCGGCATTACCACGGCGGCCTTCCGCTTCGCTGGCGTATGGTCCGAGTCCTGGTACGAAGACAAAATCAAGAAAGGCTTGACGCCCACCACTGCCTGGTCCGACGACCTCTACCAATGGGTTCATCGGCACGACGTCTGCGCGGGAATCCGCCAGGCACTCGAGTGTCCGACATTGCCGGGTTTCGGTGCATACACGCTTTCGGCCGCGGATACTCACCGTCCTGAACCGACCATGGAAATCCTGCGAAAGTTCCGTCCCGATCTGGCCGTCGCCACCCACCCGCCACTCCAAGGACGCGAACCCTTGCTCTCCATCCGAAAAGCCCGACAGACATTCGGCTATGCCCCGCAATACCGGTTTACTGAAGGATGACACGGAAGACGGATTGAATGCTTTTCAGAACAAACATGAGCAAAACAGATTGGAATAATGGTTCCTCGTGATCAGATGGACGACATGATAATGAAAATATGGAGGTTCCCCAAACTATGAATTCCCGTGAATGTTTTCTGGCGATCATGAGTTACCGCCCTGCGGATCGCCTTCCGCTTCTGGTGATCGATCCGTACGAATCCCTCACCGTGGATCGTTGGCATCGTGAAGGCGTTCCGGAGGGAGTTTGGCCGGCAACGTTCCTGCACATGGACCCGTCGCCGGCCGTCGGCATGAGTTTCTACCCGCAACCCGGCTTCGAGAAAAAACGGCTCGCGGAGACTGACACGGAGTACGTCGAGACCGATGAATGGGGTTGCACGGTGCTCCACCTCAAGGAAGCGCCTGCCATGTACTATGGTTTTCTGGATCACCCGGTCAAGACGCCGGACGACTGGAAACGGTACAAAGAACGGCTCGATCCCGCCGCACCCGGTCGGCTGTTTCCGCAACCGGACGAGTTCGTAGCCCGCGCGAATGCCGCGACAACTCCCGTTGGCCTCAACCTCTGGCCGTGGTTCTTCCGGTACGGTTTTTACTTGATGGGCATGGAACGGTTTCTGACCGCCTTCTATGATGAGCCCGACCTGATCCACGACATCTTCGAACATCTTGCCCGGATGGCCATCAACACCTTCGAACCCGTGCTTCAGCAAGTTTCCATCGACTGGGTCTGCTATTCCGAAGATCTCGCCTTCAAGAATGGTCCACACGTTTCCCCGGAAATGTACCGCGAATTCTGGTTGCCACATCAGAATCCGGTGACCCGAATGTTTCAAAAGGCAGGAGTTCCCGTCATTTCCCTGTACACATCCGGCAACTGCGAGGCGCTGTTGCCTCTGGCCATGGAAAACGGTATCAACTGCACCTGGCCGTGCGAACGAAACTCCAGCATGGACCCGATCGTCCTGCGTCGGAAGTTCGGTCGCGATCTTCTGTTGGTCGGAGGCGTGGGACATACCTGCCTGACCGCCGGGAACGACGCCATTGACGCGGAAGTGCAGCGACTCATCCCCCTCGTCAAAGAAGGCGGTTTTATCCCGATGCTGGACGACATGATCCCGCCGGAAGTTTCCTTCGCGAGTTATCGCCACTGTGTCGAAGCCCTGCGTCAGCTCCGGTCATGACGCGCACGAGAGTTAAGAATCGGCCACCCAATAGGGAAAAACACATGACCCTTCGGCGTCGTCGGCAGCACTAGCCATCGTCTGCCCACTGGAGCGCAACAGGCAGCGATCCAGGCGCAACAAGTTGGTGTGTTGGATCGCGTATCGGCAACCGTGACGGATCAATTGGAGTTTTCGGTTTCCGTCCGCCCCAAAGCCTCCGGGTTGTACTGTTCTGTCTCGATCTTGACGTGCTCGCCAACTTTCCGCATGATCTCCTCCGTGAAAACGATGTTTCAGGTCGGTCTCAACGAACATGTGCCCATACTGACAGAAAAGCGATTTCTTATCCATCATTCCATGACCTTTCCTGCATCAGCGTCCATGGCCTTTTGGAGCGTGAATCTCTAGAATCGTTCTCAGGAGAAAAGCATGGCCCCACGCGACAGACTTATGGCGGCGATCAATCACCAAGAAGTATTTCCGGTTCCCTATGAGATCTGGTTTCTGGAAGGGATTGCCGAACGTATGGATCAGCATTACGGCAACAAAGAGTGGCGATCACAGTGGAATCCGACCTTTGTGTCCTGTTCCCCTGTACAACTCGTGAACCGTCGGACGCTACCTGACGATCCGACACGTCAGGTCGATATGTTTGGTGGGATCTGGCGTATCGATGGACTTGCCGATCATCTGGAACAACCAGGAATGCCGGAAGCCGATTTGTCCCTGTTACGCCTGCCGGATCTTGCCAGTCTTCGCAATCCCTCCCATCTTGCTCAATGCAGGAAACAATTGGCCGCCAGTCCCGACCGGGCAGCGGTGGCCTCGGTATGGGGGTCAGGACTCTACGAAACGCTTTGGAATTTGCGAGGTTTTGAAGGATCCTTGTTTGACGCTGCTGGCGACGAGGACTTCTATGGCGAACTGATTACACGTGTCGCCCAGTTTGTTGAAGCGATTCTGGACCTGGCCTTAGAACTGCCAGTGGACATCATTAATTTTGGCGACGATTTGGGTGACCAATGTGGCGTCACCGTTGGTCCTGATCGTTGGCGTCGCTTTTACAAACCACATTGGGCGCGGTTTTGTTCCAAGGCCCATGCCGCTGGGAAAAAGGTTTTCCTGCATTCTTGTGGCAGTGTGGCTTCTATCATGCCAGATCTGATTGAAGTTGGCATCGATATTCTAGACCCGATTCAACCCGAAGCTGCCGGCATGAATCCCTATGAACTCAAACGAAAATATGGTGATCGCATCACCCTGTGTGGAGGTTTGGGCAGTCAAAGTACCATTCCCTTTGGATCACCCTCTTCGATCCGAACAGAAATATTCCGCCTTGTCCATGAAGTTGGACACGGTGGTGGGTATATCCTCAAACCCGCCAAATCGATTCGCAATGAAACCCCACTTGAAAACGCCATTGCAGTTTTCGAAGCATTTACCCAGCAGGAGTCACTATGAATCTTCCCTTTCTCGATCATCTGACCGGATCCCTCTGTGGCCTTGCCATTGGCGATGGCATGGGTGGACCTGTTGAAGGGTACTCTGCCCAACGCATCAAAGAACGCTTTGCTGGTTGGGATTTTGAAACCTTTTTGCCGACGACAGAGTGGCTTCCGAAAGGTCATGGTCGCATCACAGATGACACATTGATGACCGAGGCCCTGATCCGGGCCTATGTCGCCGCTGGTACACACCTGGACGCCACCGGTTTTCGTGATTATTTGCTGCCAGAAATGTGCGATCACAAAATCTGGGTTCCAGAGCGGCAAGAAGAAATGGTCATTATCCACCGCATGAACAACATTGAGCGTTATACCCAGTACCGCCTTCGCGACTTCGGGGCAGAACCCCGGTTGGCCGGTCAGGGCAATGCCCTTAATTGTGCCATCGCCATGTTCATTATGCCGGTAGGTGCGGTGAATGCCGGTGATCCCTATGCCGCCTACCAAGAAGCCGCCGCTCTGGGCATGGCCGAAAGTCATTCCTATGCCGTCGAAGGCGCCGCTGCCCTGGCCGCTGCCTACGCCGAATCGCTGGCCGATGGTGCAACCGTGGATTCCGTCATCACTGCTGCCCGCGATCTGGGCCGCGATGGCGTGCGATCTGCCATTATTGCCGCACAAAACGCAACAAACCCCAAGGATTCTGTCGATGAATGGATTGTGAAGGTTCGCGCCGCCATGATTCCATTTGACACCAATCCCGACACCTTGCCGCTTGAACAAGTGACACATTCGGCGCAATCGCAGGTCCGAAATCTGCCGGATCCACGGGGTTGTTTTGAAGAAATGCCGGTCGCCCTGGCGGCCCTGCGGTATGGCCAAGGAAATTTCCTGAACACCCTGCGGGCGGCAGTCACCTATGGCCGCGATGCCGATTCCATCGCCGGCATTGCCGCTGGTTTGTGT
>Ga0194063_10002544_pt1 | contig 11295 bp, 5 predicted proteins | sample SepL3720m_MetaG_FD_155459 | JGI IMG/M metagenome (GOLD analysis project Ga0194063, IMG submission 155459) | Anoxic zone freshwater microbial communities from boreal shield lake in IISD Experimental Lakes Area, Ontario, Canada - Sep2016-L373-20m | ecosystem: Environmental > Aquatic > Freshwater >... | reverse complement strand
ATCTAAGACGACAACTAATGAACCTGGAAATTCACTTAATTACTATATTTCAAGTGACTATGGAAATACTTGGACGGAGAAAAATATTACTCTTCTAGTAGTTAGCTCATGGACTTTCGTAAATTTAACTATGTCAAGCGACGGAAAAACAATTGTATTTTTTGGGGCCGAACATGGAAATCCTAATCAATATTCTTTTGCTTCAATTGACTACGGAAATATGTTTGTTTTAAAATCTACTATCTCTCATTTTTTTTGTGACCAGTCTTCGCTTGCTATGTCAGAAGACGGAAGTTATTTAACTTGTGTTGGTGGTAATTCCGATACTAATTTAAGCACATTATATACTTCTACTGATTTAGGAGCTACTTGGACTCTTAACACAGACATAAATACTCCTAGCATCATTGGAGGATTTTATGGAGTTGGGGTTTCAAGTAGTGGAAAGTACCAAACAGTTGGATTGTACGATGGCACGGATCAGCTCAATAATTCGTTTTACTATTCGCATGATTTTGGTCAAACTTGGCATCACAGTACACACATAACTGATGGAAGTTTTATTACTTCAATATCAATGTTTGACAACGGCAAGACACAAATAGCAAGTCTTAGAAATGATTTTGACATTACTCTTGCTAAATTTTCGTACGTCTATATTTCAAGCAATTATGGAGTGACTTGGTCTCTTTACAAAGTAATTCAACTTCCAGATAATATTGCGGGTTCTTCTTCTTCAGTATCTGCTCGGGGTAATCGCATTAGTCTTGCTATTTCCACAGGAGTAAGTCCATTCACAAATTATATTTTTACAACTTACGCCAAAAGTGAAGAATTAATAAGAGAGGAATGTAAAACATGTGAAGGTGTTGGTATTGTTGCTAGTTATTATCCAAACACGACATTCTTACAAGAGGACCCCGAACCAAATACTCAAAACGCAACATGGTGTTGTAACGCAGAGAGAAAAGCGCTTCGTCGAGTTTTACCCGCGAGTACCCTGCTGAAAAAAAATTACTATACCACACATACGCAGTACCTTGAAAACCGTTGTCAAACGTATCAACAAAGGGCCTTTAACTTTCAGTCCAATAGTATGACTAATAACCCAGCAGTAAAACCAGGCAGCCCTTTAGCATTAACCAATACATATTTTGCGAATTGTTATCCCAATGGAGAGATATATGAAGCCACCGAACTCGCCTTGATTAATAAAATGCTAAATATAATGCTACTCGAGGGCGCATTAACTCCCGAGTTAATAAATCAAATAAAAAATGCCAATATCGTTACCATCAATGAACTTTTTAATTATTTAAAAAATCTAATACCAGAACCGTACAAAACAAAAGCGATTGGGATTTTTGTTGACTTCGTAGAGAATCCGTATTATGGGGTGCCCCTGTCTGGCCCAAGTAATCCAGCGGGGTGTAAACTAGTCGTATACAAACCAAGTAATCCACAGTTTGCGGTACAAGGGAGCGTATCAAGCAGCACAAGAAATTTAAAACTAAATGTAGATACGATACAAACAAACGCGGCGAGTTTTAATGCAGGAATGAATCCGGTAACCCCATTTATATTAAAAAGCAAGGTTGAAAAGTGTGGCAATCCTCCAATTATACGTTATCAAAACAAGAAGGCGTGTTATTTGAGTCCGTCTTATAATTTGTATCGTGAACCAACTCAACCTCCGGGTTCGTCGAACGCATATGCTCAGTCTCCTCGAAATCCGCTAATGTAAATTTGCTGTTATAAATGACATTTTCATTTACCAATAATTTCTTATTACATAAAAAACCATTGGGTGCTTTTCCGTTGATGTCTTCTTTTTTGAGAGAACCCTGTAAAAATATATTGCCTTTATTTTCCAATCCCTTGCTGTAGTGAAAGTTTCCTTTTTCATTCCAAGAATTTAATTTTGGTTTTTTAGTCATGTCTGTTCCTAAATGTTTTCCACTGCTAATCGTTTGATTCATGTGTTCTAGTTGCTGTTGTCCTATTATTACATTTACATCGTCTATTTTATTAATAAAATAGTAGGGAATCGCTTGATCAATCAATGAAATTATGTTTGGTACGTCGTTTTTTAAATAACTGTCCGTAAAATCAATAAAGTTCGCGATTTTTGAGTACTGTGCGAGATAAAAGTCTTTATTTTTTAAAGTCAACAAGAAATTCTTACAAACAATATATTTAGTACATGAGGTTGGGTCGCTCGTCTTTGGTTTGATAATTGATATTTTATTAAATAAAAAAGTCAGTATGTATAAAAATTCTATAATTGGTTTGTGAACCGTGTGATAAATCTTTATAATACATGAGCCTCCTTCCTTCTGATGTTTTAAAACTACCATCAGTCCTTTAAACATGTTTATAATATAAGAGTTAATATGTGTATCATTGATTGATTGGCTTGATTCATTTTCGATACATAAAAAATCATATCTTATATTATTGTTCGCCTGATTTTGTTCGTCGTTAACTATATTGTCAAATGAATCAACTTCATAAGTAGAGGGTAATCCTCTTACCATTCGTAGGCAATCTGTTGTATCGGCTGAATTTTTTCCAACATGGAGTACGTCTAAATTCACCTTGGAGTCAAAAAGATTGGTGGTATTTATGATTTCTAATAAATCATTAAACAATTCAGATTTTGTGTGTAAAGTGTTTTCAGGGTACTGCGTTAAGTTTTCAAATTGTGGCTGTATTTTTTCGTACAATAACCCTAAACTATGGGAACAACAACAACACGACTCGGTTGTTAAACTATTTGATACAGTTGGAACAATATTAAATAAACTATGGCTTTTAGGTAACAAAAAATAAGTCATTTTAATTATAATTTAATTATGGTATGGTATATATAGTGTCATATTTTTAAGTCTTAATAAAAAAATTATAAAACTAAGGAGGATGAATCAACTGTAACTAATGCCTTTTTTTTACTGGACCTAATAATATCACCCGTTTTGCGTTTCCCTTTTGTACTGGTAGTAACGTCGCTTCTTAGTGTCAACACTTCTTGAATTTTAATGGGAGAGTCTGGAATTGCCTGGTCCTCCTGTGTATTTTGCGTTGGTAAAAACACTTCAGCTCCAGTGCTTGCGTCGTCGTACCCTTCAATGCTTTGTAACGCGGTTTTAATATTCACCGTGACATTTTTCTTATAAACAAAACATCTGTTTAAGAATGAAATGCTTTGTTCCTTCTGAGTCATACGTTCTCCACCGTAGGTGGAATAAAGTTCCTCAAATGTGTCCAGACTGCCGTTGAACTGGAGAGAAGAAGAAGAATCGTTTGAATCGTTAAATGCCAACAGGTCATCTCCCGATAATTTCACGAATCCGAATACAGCCATTATGTTATCAAAATAGTCGAAATTAATCAAATATTCGTCCACATAATTATTAATAGATTCTTGAAACACGGTAACCTTGTATCCCAAAGAAGTGATGTCGTTTGGAAATGTGGCGTGTCTGTACTTTTTCTGAACTTGCCATAATAATTTATCCCCTTCTTTTAGTGTTACGCTTTCTTCCTCGGCTATATCCCCAAGTCTCTGAAATAGTTTTTTGCCATCGTATGCGGTACCAATAAAATAACCGCCTATTTTGGTGCACTCGGCTAGATTAGAAACAAATCCGAATATGGTTTCTTTTCTCTCAAAGAAATAGTGTAACGCAAATTGACAAGAAGATATTTCATATCCTTGAACTCCCAGTCCATATACCTCGGCTAAACCCTTGCCGATATCCTCTGCTTTTTTGGACCCAATTCCAAAAACAGCTTGTACAATTTGGTTGGACCTTTCTCCCAACATGGCATCTGATTTAGGATTATTGTGTTCTGGCTTTATTTTTTTAGAGCAATCACCGTATACGAACATAGCTTTTAATTTAAAACGTGGATTCCTTTCTTGGTCCTGACAAAGTTTAACGTAACGTGCGCAAGCCCCATCGTATGGGTTCTCTAAATTGTCCGCGGACAAGTCAATTCCCAATACAAATTTAATGTCCGTCGCAGTCCACTTCCGTAAATCTCCACCCTTTCCAACCGCAAGGTCAATGAGACAAGGATCCTTGAATTGTTTGGCCGCAGACGCAATTAACTTTCTTTTGATTTCGTTATGAAAATGTTTAAGTCCCACCGTTAAATTCATTCCATCCGTAGCTTTATAATAGGTATCTTCATCTGGAATTGTTTTTGGTATTTCTTCCTCTCCTCTTAACATGCTTTCTTTGATTGGGTAATGAATTGATTCCCAGTTAGAATTCGCCACGTGGTAGGCGTTTCCAAAATACTTTTTGGTTTGTAACATTTCAATCGTCTTATCATGTCTAACTTTAGTTGGGACCCAATGAAATGGAGTGCCAATATCGGTAACATATTTAAATTCAATAATCATATTGTCATAAAATATTTCAGAATAATCCTCCGCGGTAGTTGACATATTTAACCCATCGTGTAATCGAATGTAGGCTATGCCGGCGTCTTCATCGTATGGGTTAGACGGAAAAAAACGAGCAGGCATAGGAGTTCCTAATTCTTCTTTTTTAATTTTCGATAAGTTGCCATTTACAATGTCATCACAAAAATTAATGGACCCGCTTTTTTTCCTAGGAAAGGTACACCGTAAAATAACTTTTTTGTACTTGACAATAATATCTCCTTCCAGTAACGTTTCGACAACATCTGTCTGTGCCGAGTCTTTTATGGTTGTAACTAAAAAGTCAATGGTTGTTTGTTCTTGAGGTTTCCATTTGAAAGATTTGAACCAAGTAAATCGATTTTTCGAAGGAACAAATGTTTCCGATAAGTCTGGGTCTTGGCCGACACCTAAGCTGGCCGGGGTAAATATATATCCATCTGTATTATATCTGCTACTTCTAGCCCGGCACAATTGGTCACACGCTTCAAAAATGGTTTCATTATTTATACCGTAATATATTTTGTATTCTACTGAAATGGGAGAGACTAGCCCAGGGGTCTTATTTTTAGGATTCTCCGTAGAAACGTGGCACAACTTTAAAACATTTATTAATTTCTGTAGAATCTGATATCTGGATTCATTTTCTGGGGTTCTAGAGGTAATTTGCTGAATGTTAGCTAGTGGTCTGGTTCGAGTGTCCATTTTATTAAAAAAGTAAACATCGAATGCGGCGTAGAGTAAAGAATTAGAGTTGGAAGTATTGTAGGTAACTAAGTACTCGCCATCCAATAAAGAATTAAAAACTGTTTTTTCAAAAGTAATGGCTCCGGTGAAAATCACCTTCATGTTTGTGGTAATCATGTATACTTTTCCGACTTCATTGATAAATAACAATCGCCGTTCACCATCCGCCTTATCCGTAACCAAATAATCTGTACGAATACTTGTGGTCTTGATAATGCTACCACGGTTGGGTAAAGCATCCACGATATTTTTCAACTGTAAGGTGACTGGGTTATATCCGATGAATTGGTAACTAGAAATCTTGGTGGTTAAATCAATCGAGTCTCCATGAATTAGTTTCATATAGGCTACAAGTACATCTCTTTGTTCCAAATACGAAATTGGATACGAAGTTTCTTGAAGACCACTTAAAACAAACTTGATAACTTTTCTTAACAATCCAATAATGTTCAGAGTTTCCATGGATACGGTTTTGTCGTTATCTAGTTCAATTTCAATTTCATACGTTTGTGGTTGGTTAAGTAAATCGGCGTCTCGAAATGATTTAAATGTTCGTTGAGGTCTCAAATGGATTCCCGGAGATGACTTTACAATGCTAATGTCAATTTTAACCGGATAATTTGGATGAACAAAAGTAACTCGGTTTAAATATCGGAATGTTTTGTTCAAATCATCATATTTCTCCACCAATTTTTTATAAATTCCCTGACTTCGATGCATTTGTTTTTCTAATTTTAAACTTGCCTTAAAATTAAAGTCTCTAAATACAACTGGTTCAATTATCTTTTCCTCGCTACCATCTTTTTTATCGTTTGCTAGCCGTATGGTTGTTTTTCGTACTAAATTAACACGAGGTTCCACTACTTTAATGGTATTTTTTAAGCAGTACTGTTCAATATCATAATTGCCGTTAATTTCCAGTCTAGTCGACCTTGTGGAGGTTAGATCATACTCTTCATTTTTATCCATTCTTTCGTCGAGAACGTGTTGTACGCGAAGAATATCTACACCCGCTTTGGTACCAGTAAGGTTATAAGTAAACCCAAGAGACTTTAATGTTTTAATAACGTTATTGTAGTCATGATGCGTGATTTTTACATTCATGTTATTATTGCCTTCATTAAAATTGTCTTGGCCAAATTTAACTTCTAGTTCATAGTTATCGGATTGAGATTTTCGATTAATAACGGCTTGGTGATATGTTTTAACCAATAGTTCAAATCGGCGTTTAACCTCTTCTAGTTGATTGGATGAATTCATTATATATATAGTAGTAAAAGAAAGGGTTGTTTATTTATTTTATATTTTTATTATTTATATATTTATTATTTAATAATTTCTAGATGCTTTTGCAAAAAATGAAATAACTCAGATTTTGTTTTTTTTTTATTATTACTATATTCTTTATTTTCTTCGCTAAAAATGTTTATTTTAAAAAGGTGACAAATCTCTTCAATTTCTTTTACTTTATAAGACGAAACGCACTTTAATGGTTTATCCAACGTCTCCATCTTATAGCAAGAAAGTCGGTGTGTTTTTAAATCATCATTTAGTAATCCTACATATCCGTAGACAGAAATCTTAGTAGGTTTTGAATTTTTATACTTTAATGACGGTGGGGTCGGTTGTTTTTCAATTACATGTGTCATTCCAAATTCGGTTGACATTATTTCGTAATAAGTCATGGAGTTAAAATAAATAACATTTAGATTTTCCAAAACACACAAAGAGAGAAAAGTACCAAGTTGAATAACACTATCATTTGCCAGTTGATTTTCCAATTCGCTCATGCATATTAGTTTTTTAGATTTTAAGTAGTCGGATTGTTTGCGACACTCCTCGACATATTGAAATTTTAACTTTTTCTCTAGGACAAACGTATGGTCTCCTACCAAATTATAGTTTTCCAACCCATGTTTCATAATATAAAAACACCAAAATAAAGTATCTTTTTGAAAAGGAATAATTGTTGGTTTATCCGATAATATGATAGGTGCGGTTAATTGGGGTTTTTTAATGGTTGGCACAGAACATGATAATTTTGTTTTTTCATTGGACAAATTATCATTTTCTATTTTATGTTTAATTGAGTTTTGTAGCATTGTAGCTGTAAGCATAAATGGTTCTAATGTATTCAGCATGTTTTTATCTTTTTGTTCCGTTATCTTTATTATCTTTTGTAAAATAAACATTTTTACATGCCTCTTTTTCCTTTTCAAATTCATGCAAGGTGGATTCTTGCGTATTTACATAATTAATATATATTATTAATTCATTAATAACCTCTGCGGGTAACTCGGTAAGGTTTATGTGAATTCCATAGTTATTTTCATTCAACACGGTGGTACTTAGTTTTTTTAAAATACGAAGTACTTCAATTTGGTTAAACTTATTCATTTTTTCAATGGAGCTTCTTACTTCATTTAGTTTATTAACCGAAAAATCTTCTACTATATAATTTTCCATAAAATTTTATTTTGCTATTTAAAGTTGTTTAATATATTGTATTTAAATGTATTTAAGTATTTTAAATAAAATTTGTAAAATAATAATAAGCTTAAATTTACAAAAATAATAATTTCATTTTTCTAAGCAAATTCGAATTCCTTTGTTCTTTTATGAACGTGTGCCAGTTCATCAAACGATTGCGGCACTTGTTTCTTGCGTTTGTAGTTATCAATCTTGGCGATCACCGATACAAATGCGTCATTAAGTTCAAACCTTTTTCCGATGACTTTGACCGAAATAATTTTACCCTCTACAAATTCCGTTTCATTTAATTCCTTGGGGTTTAGGTCGCGAGAGATGTAAATCACCATACAGGTGGGTATGGTGTCGACGCTTTCGGCACGAATACCAGAATTTGTAACGCTAACGATTTTGCATTGTATCTGACTATTTATTATTGGATAACAGACCCCGCAGCTAAATACCACGTGAAAAGATATTTTATTCCCTCTTTCAATCAATCCGGCGGAATGACTTATTAACTTACTAGAGCCTGGCTTGACATAGCCTTCGGAAATGCATTTTCCCTCAATTTGGAGAGAAATTGCGTTCATTAGTATTTCAATAATATTCCTACCGACGGAGGTCATTGGTAATATAATATTTTTATCCAACACCGCCGTCGAAAACTCCGAACCAACCGAGTGAGTGGTTATGTCCATATTATATGTATATATATTTTAATTTGATTAGTTAACCTTTAAATGAATATATTTAAATTCACACAATGTTTTTAAATAATGAATTAATATATATATAAATTACAAACTAGAATGTTTAATCATTGCTTTATTCTCATTTATAATATTTGGTTTTATAACTAAATTTAACATTTCGAATTTTTGGTCAATCGGTGTGCTTCGCTCAAACAAAGAAATTCTGGGGTTGTTTAGCTCGCTCGGTTGAAATAAGTAATAGTCCCCGAGGTTAACCAGACGTCCAGGTCGGCTATACTTGTCCAAAATTTCTTCCTTCGGGTCTTCCACGAGAAGAGTTAATGCCGCAAATATTTGTGTTCGTGGGTACTTGTCGAGGGTCTCTATTATCTTTTGTTTTTTATAGAAAAACCCTTCTCTCATCATCCCCTTAATTTTGCCAATAATTTTATCAAAATTAACTTTTAGAAATTTTTCGTTGTAAGTGTCCTCATCCAAGTCCGTTATTTTATCCGCACTGTTAATGCCAGCAGAACAATCATAGTAGCATTTTTCCATATAATCACATGAGGCCGAGTAGGATGCTTCGCCCACCTTAAAATCCAGCAGTTCTTCTCCCGTGGATAATACTTGACGCACCGTGCTTTTTTCATCTAATTTCATAGCAAGAATTTCTTGACTAAAATTGGTTTGTGAATGATTTAAAACACAGTCCACGGCAGTTTCTTTTAGTAACCTAGTTACAATGCCCTGTTTCTTTGCCTTACCTTCCGCAATCCGGTAGACATAGAGGTCAATGGATTCCACCTCGGGGTTTTCCAGTATGGTTGCGTGCATAAATATTTGAACATTCCTCTTGCTAAACTCCAGATCCTTGTGTCCCAAATTACGTATCGCGCGTCCTATTACTTGTTCAATACGATTCAGATTAAAATTAAAATAAGGTTCGAGTATGTGAACTTGCCGAATGAATTTAAAATCAATCCCCTCTGCTCCCGCGCCCGAAATTAAAACCACTTTAATAATGGTGCCGTCCTTGTTTTTTACGTCCGTAATCGCGTGGATTTCTCTCTTGTTATCGGGAGACAAAATAGAATTTCCAGTTATCATAATATAATTAGAATGCGTTCTTTTCTTAGTTGTACCCCCAGATAACAAATTTTTATCTTCAAACCGAGAAAACCCGCTTTCCTCAAGAGCTAAGGCCATAGGTAATAGTCCCGAGAAAATCTTGTCTGAGTAAATGAGTAATATTCCTTCCGATTTCTCAATCAAGTCCAATATCGTTTTTATTTTTGAGCTAAATTGACCAATGTGTGTTGGCTTAAAGAACCCATTATATTTTTCTTTGTATCGGAACTTGTGTCCAATATGGTCATACTTCATGACGCGACTAAATGCGTCTTTCCCGTTGAAGGTACTCGCAAAGTGAGAAATACTGTTTTCTTTCATAGGGTAAGAAATAATTAATATTTCCAATAATTTATCAATGAACTCACGATTTAAATTAAAATTGGGTTCTAAACTTTTAAAAATGTCCGTATAAACGCATGATTGGCACATTAAACATTTCTCTCCATTTTCTTTATTACAACTTCCAATTTTACTTAGATATAATTGAATGATTGGAGCCCGTTCCGAGGATGAAATGGCTCGACCGTCCCATAAAGTATTTGGATATTTTTGGCCATTCGTTGGAGAGAAAGTTTTCGATATATCAAAATCCTTTGGATAAATTCTATATGGAAAGGTATATGGATTCTCTCCTTTAACAACCGAAATATAACCCCGAGCTTTTCGAATTAAAAGTTCTTTACCACCTGGTTTCAAGTTTCCGGACTTATTAAAAATTTCGTTCGCTGTTATACTGCTTCGTTTATCATTCACATTCATAATGTTGAGAATTCCAATAATATCCTTGTAATCATCATACATGGGGGTCGCAGAGAGAAACAAGAGTTTCATTTTCAAATCCATCCTAACAAGTAATTCCAAATAATCGGCAAGTATTTTTCCATCCCTTGAGTGGGTTGTGCCATCTTCTTCAATCCCACGTGTCTTTTCATTTGTTATTGGCTCTGGAGAATTTATATTATGTACTTCGTCGATGATAATTAACCTACCGTTAAACTCGTCCCGGAAACGTTTCATGGTCATTTCGCTTAACATTACCTTCGAAAAGTTCATTTGGGTCATTTGCTCCACTTCATCCGGTATCATTAAATTACTTATTTTGGTAGCTAACGCGTTATAACCAATAAACTCATAACTTTTTTCTATGATTTTGTTAATCTCGTTTTTCACGTGGGTTTTGCCAGTGCCTTTGGTGTTCAACGGATTTATTTCTTTCAACAATTTGTCTCCTAAACAAGAATTGGATGTCCATAGGCCATCTTCATTTTTTATTTTCGACGCGTCAAATAAAGAAGACTTGAAATTATCAAGGACGGTTGGAGACGCCACAATAAGTATTTTAATTTCAGGGTGTAATTGATTTGAATATTCCCGTACATTTTCACTTACCCCAATAGCGGAACATGTTTTGCCAGTTCCTAACCCATGGAATAACAGCAAGCTATTGTAGGGCGTATCCGGCGACAAGAAGTTTTTCACAAACACTTGGTGCGGCGATAACTCAAAGTCTGCGTTGGATAATAGTTCAGCACGTTCTTCAATTGACATGTTTTGTATCTCTCCATCGTATCGATTTTCATTAAATTCTTTTTTTTTTGAAAGTTTTAAATTAAATTCAGGGTCACTTAAACTTGGATAAGCCGAAAACATCTTGTTATTGGGAGTTTCTTCTTTAAAACACGCTTCCTCAATGATTTCTTTTTTTAGTGTAAATTGGTTACATTTGTCCTGGTAAGAATTATTATTCAAATCGCACGAAGGATCATATTCCTTGGCAAGTTCTTTTTTATCGTTACATTTAATTGCTTTCGTTGAAAC
>Ga0194063_10002543_pt1 | contig 11295 bp, 6 predicted proteins | sample SepL3720m_MetaG_FD_155459 | JGI IMG/M metagenome (GOLD analysis project Ga0194063, IMG submission 155459) | Anoxic zone freshwater microbial communities from boreal shield lake in IISD Experimental Lakes Area, Ontario, Canada - Sep2016-L373-20m | ecosystem: Environmental > Aquatic > Freshwater >... | reverse complement strand
ATGGAAGCGCTCTCGTTGATGGGACATTCTTGGCTCACGAAGCACGTTTAGGGACAACAACTAATTTTTGATATAATCTCAATGTAATGGGATGAGCAGACATTAATCATCAATTATATGTAACTGGTGGTAATGTGTGAATAGGAACAAGTACTCCACAATATCCATTGCATGTAGATGGAAGCGCTCTCGTTGATGGGACATTCTTGGCTCACGAAGCACGTTTAGGGACAACAACTAATTTTTGATATAATCTCAATGTAATGGGATGAGCAGACATTAATCATCAATTATATGTAACTGGCAATAGGGTCGGTATCGGAATAAATAATCCTCAGGCAGCTCTTGATATTAGCTGAGCTGTAAGAATCTGAAACACCTCTCTAGTATGATCTTGTGCGGGTCAGATCAAATTTTCATGAGATATCTTCTATGGATGTACAGGAAGTAATCGAGCTATATTGATGCAATAAAAGAGATAATCATTTTATTATGATGTAAAACCACATATGAAACATATCATCAAAAAATATAGTTATTGATTGCTCTGAATTATTGTATTTCTCTGATGACTCACCACTATATATATCTTAGCAGCGCAAAGTTCTACTGAACTTCGTTTCAATGATCAACTCGCTACACACTTTGGATCAGGTATTTTTACTTATAGTGAAAATATTGATTTTAGGTATGGGGGAAACAAAAAAATAGGAATATATCTTCCGAGATCCATTGAAACGCTCGCTACCCCTGAAGTTGTAGTTTTGGATTGATTAAATACGGGAGTATGTTATCAAAAAATCAGATGAATATATTATAATAATACGAGAGGAGAAAGAGTACGACCACTAGATCAAAATACACTTACAGGATTGCAAGCGATAGATAATTCATATAGTAGTATGCAATTGAGTGGTGGTTTCTTCACTACATGTAGCGGCTTTGTTGCGTATGATTCTTGAGCGATATACGGACAACTTACGATAAGCTACAACAACACTCTCTATTATCTTATGGCGGGGACAACTTATAACTTTACAGGCAATACTCATGGGACTTCATTGACTTGATCGCTCCAAAGAAAAAATAACAATCTCAGTGGATATATTTGGGATAGTTATGGAGGGATAGGGATATTTGTATACATAGCCATATATCAGTGACCGACAAGCTTGACAGGTTCAGTCAATTCTGGCAACACAGTAACCTTGCCAGACAACCAAACTACTATCTATACATCATGATCCAATAATTCTCTTATGATTTCTGGAAATCAATTTATAGTGACATGATCAACATGGAATGGTATAATGTTACCGCCTACACCGGCAACATGAACAGGTTTAGCTACTACTGGCGAAGCAGGACTCGGAACAGGAAACATCTACTTCTCTATCCAAGCGGGAGCTACAGGTACAAGCTTGATAAGCAGTGGAGGAATATTTATAATCACTATAGCAGTACCTCTTGGACAAGCAGGACAAACTCTCTATCTCTATAGATCAGAAGATGGTACTACACGAAGTAACAATACACCAGACGCTACATGTACTTTGGATAGTAGTAAATATTGTCTCTTTAGAACTGATCATTTAAGTTTCTTTGCTGGGATATATGTTTCATCATCAACACCTCCTACTACCTGACAAACTACCAGCCAATGATGATGAGTAAGATTAGTAAAAGATATTTGTGGATATACTACCAATAGCAAAAACGATTTACCATGAGCAAATACGGATGGTATAGATTATTCACCAAGCTATTATGATAGAGATTGTGAAGGACCGGTAAGTACTATCCAACATAAAACTACACCACCACTCTGTTCTGCGTTTACTGTAGAACTCAACTGAGCATACGAGTTTGCTCGCAGTTTCAATATCACTACGATAGACCAATGTAGAAACGCAAATATCTATGGCAAATTACTGAGAAAAGATTTGGCGAAGATGATGGTAAATTTTACTGAAAATGTATTTGATAGAACAGGAATCATGATAGATGATGTAGGCTGTGTATTGTTTACTGATATCTCCCATGAAACAAAAGATACGCAACAATATATCCAGCAAGCATGTAAATATGGATTTATGGGATTAGAGTCAGACGGTATTACCCCACAATCAAAATTTAATCCTTATGGAGAAATAACGAGAGCACAATTTGGTACGATACTTTCAAGATTTATACGGCTCTTGGATTATAGTATCGGGAATGATTCAAAGATACCATATTATACCAAACATTTACAAGCGCTCCAAAAGGCTGGTATTATGAACAAAATATCCAATCCTGATATGAAAGAAATAAGAGGACGAGTGATGCTCACGATGAAGAGAATCTACGATAAAACAAAATAAAAAAACACTAGAGTAAGCCCCCAAACATTTGGGGGCTTTTTTTGTTTGGTGGTAATTTAGCTTCGCTCCCGGGAGCACAGCTCCGCTAATCAGCTTTATAGCTGAGGTAATGTTAACTTTACTCCCGGGAGCGATGGTCACTAAATAGCTTAATAGCTAATCAGCTAAACTGGCCTCCCGGGAGCGCAGCTCCGCTAATCAGCTTTATAGCTGAGATAAGTTAAACTTTACTCCCGGGAGCGCAGAGCTTGTAAACCCATTTTGAAACATTATAAAAAAATTATTTAAAACTTAACATTTACCACTTAACACTCATGCAATGGTAGTCTACTCCTTCTCACAAACCCAGACCTTCTTGCAATGTCCACGCAAGTACCAATACAAATACGTCGACAAGATCCAGGAAAAAGAATTTGAATCAAGTCCGGATTTGATCCTCGGGCATAGCGTCCACGCAGCATTGGAACGATTATATAATCAGGTGAATCTTTTTAAAGTTCCTGCCAAGGACGAACTTTTGGCGAAGTTTAAAGATCAACGAGATACGGAAATCATGGAAGCGACCAAAGAAAAAGAGTTGCAATTGAAAGGAGAACAGACACTCGAGGACTACATTCGCAGAGGTATCCATTATGTCGCGAACTATTATGACAAGTATAGTCCCTTTGAAGGCATCAGTGTCGTAGCAACCGAAGCGTCGATAATTTTTGAACTGAATGATCAGACAAAGTTTCGTGGATTCATCGATAGATTAGATAAAGAATGAGCAACGTTTATCATCAATGATTATAAGACAAATAAAAATCTACCACCGGAAAGTAAGGAAGAATATAGAGAACAACTTACCTTATACGGTCTAGGGGTACAACAGAATTATGCGAAATATTTCAAAACAATCAAAGCCAGATTACACTATCTTCATTTTGACGTGATGGACGAGTGGGAAATTACTCCTGACCTTTTGGCTACGGTCACGAAAAAATATGCGGACACGATTACTGATATCGAAGCAAAAAAATTCTCGTATAATATGGGAGATAAAAAATGTTTCGAGCCGAAAGAAAATGTCTATTGTAAATATTGTGAATATTATTCACTCTGTCCTTTGTGGGCACATTTGAAATTTGATGACGAAGTGGTAGGCAGTGATTTAGGTCCCAAAACCGTGAAAGGATTGGTTGATGAATATGTTGCTTTAAGTAAACAAGAATCACAAGCAAAAAATGACAAGGAACTTATTAAAATCTTATTGGTTGAATATCTCGAGAAACATAATCTTTTGAAACTTTTTGGCAATACGTCTAAGGTATCAGCTTCTCAGAATGAAAGCATCAGCATCACCGACAAGGAGGCTATAAAAACAGTATTGAAGGAGTTATGAATCCTTGATGATGCCATGGAGGTCGATAGATTTAAATTACAGAAATTAGTCAAAGAACATAAGCTGTCACTGGATCAACTTGGTGACACCGTACAGAAAAATAGCAGTCGAACGCTCAGAGGAGGGACTAAATAGACTTTAGACCTTAGTCTTTACTTGTCCTGTAAAGGAGACTTTAGTGTGCTGTTCAAACAGGAAATCTTTAGCACACATAAGAGAATTTAAACATTGTTTCTTTTATATTGTACATATATTCCATACCTTATAACCAAGGGCGGCATCATCATTATATCAGCATGAATAGTAGGTCGAGCAGTTGGGCCCAACGACGGCTGGGCCGTTCTGATGGTATGAATAAAAGGTCATATGTGATATTGCCCTGATGATGCCTAGAGTTTTTTGCATTCTTTTTGGGGCGATGCCAAAAAGAATGTCTAGCGAAGCGTTTAAAAATATCATGTGACCATATTTGAAATTATACTCACTATTGTAGTATTACCTCATAGAGCTTATGGTAACTATCTTCACGGACAAGTTTGAAACAAGTCCCGCCGGCGATATTTTCTATTCTAAACAATTTTGATTCTCGCATATAGATTGGCCTATTGAGGTCTTTGTATACAGAAAACATTTTGCATTTATCTTGTCCATTCATCGGCCATCGCTGATTTCGTTGCGTGTGTGTCCATTTATTCATATCAGAAAGACCTGGAGTTATCCAGTCTCTATTTGCATATCCTGCAATTCGTGGAGACAGAAAACTATCAGTTCCCAAAACGATTCCATTGCTTGGAAGTATGTCCTGCAATGAAGTAATGCTTGTTAGTTCTCCTGAACTAATCCGTGGCGTATTGTTGTTTGATACATATCATATATAGTACATAATCTGCAAAAACATTCAGCAATACACGAGAGTTCGTAATCGTCGTTTATTTTTTTTGATGATGAAATAGAGTACATATCCCGTCATCACTATCATAAAGAGATCGAGGAATAGTTCGCTCCTTTTTGCATTGAGGAGACCAAACGAGGTTCGGAGTACTCCCACGAGAAGTCATGAAAATATCATATCATAGTCCTTATTTTTTATCTTCATATATACTCCGTACAAGGTTGGAACTATCAGAAACATAGTAAACCATCGAAATTCCCTGCGTGAAAAGAAGTCGCCTTGGATGCCAGCTCCTCCTATTGTCGTCACCAGTGGATGAAAGAAATCCGTAATCAATCTAGAGAATAAGGGGCCATACAAAGCTATTCATACGATCCCTGAAATCATCCAGATATATATGAATTTGAAATTGATTTTTTTGGTAGTAATATATTGGAGCACTATATACAGAAAACTTGTTGCTCCGAGATAAAGCGTTGTTGTCCTATGGAGAAGTACCAAAGCAATGAGGAGGGGAATAGAACTCCGATATTTTTTATTGTCTCGGAAATAGAGCAAAATCAGTATCAAATCTATACCGATAATCTGTTTATAGTAGCAGAGTGCGAATGCATGATATTGAATAATTGAAGTCCAGAAAAGCATCATAGCGAATATTGCCGCTCGTTTACTATGTTTTTTTACTAAGAGAAATACGAGGAATCATCCTACAATACTAAACAATCATAATCAGAACGTCAAGAACAGATCGATTGATATTCAGAGTTTCGCTACTACGACACTGAGAATCCCCCGCAATGGCTCATGCATAATCCAGTAGGGCACATGACCGGTGAAATGAAATCGTGGCGCTAGATCGAGATATGCTAGATAAATTCACCTGTATACTCCAGGGTCATATCCCAAAGGAATCATACTCGTGAAATACGGAGCTATCCTATAGATTGCACAGGCGAAGGCTCACACAAAAAAAAGTGCTACCAATAATTTTTGTCGTTTGGAAAGTTTCATGAGATGGGAGGAATAAATATCTTTACCATATATATTGGGACACAAGAAACAATATTTATTTTATATATGTAATTAAAAAAATCCTTTAAAATTAGTTCGATATATCCTCTAGAATTTATCTTCTTCGTTGTCTCCCACATGTCTCCATTTCACCATTTTATAGAATGAATCTATTTTTAAGTTCGGGAATTGTTTTTTTGATGCAAAAACCAAAAAGCATCAGCCAGACTCGTGCTAGTCGAAAAGGAGGCAAACCAAAAACGAAGCGAGCAGAACAATATGAGCCGAAATGGGCCCCTGCCTTGGCAGGGTTTGAGGCGATTATTAAGGTAATACTCTCACGTAGTATCAGGCGAAGACGGTTTGAGTCTGGCTTGATTTTTTTGCATACTTTTTTGATCAAGCAAAAAAGTATGTCCAGCGAAGCGTTTATTAATAAGAGATCATAAAGATAGTATATTATCTTTCAGAATTTCCGTTAAAAATAATACCTATAAAATTTAATATATCTTCCTTGAAAAATATTTTCTATTTTTCATTGAAAGAGGAATGAAATATTCGACAAGTCGAATATTTGATTTATCGAATTGTTCCAAATTTGACAAATAAATTTTTTCGGGTATAATTACATTGTTAGTTTTATTTACTTCATTTCACCCCATGAAATCCAAAATGAAATTCAAACAGAATTTTCACAAATTTATGAAAGAATTTTCTTTCAAAAAAAATGTATTGCTTGTATCTAGCGTAAGTCTTGTTGCCCTTATCGCGTTGGTTCTCTTAGTAAAGACTGTAGGGACTAATTTGTCTGCTTCAGTTTTGCAAATGAATAATCTCGGTCAAGCAACAGCATCTAAAGCAAAAGTACTACAGTTAAAATCAGGAACAGGTAACTCTTGTAACGATACCGATGGTGGCAAAAACTATTCCGTCAAATGAATTATTACGGTATTCATCGATGGATATTCTCGTACAGAACAAGATACGTGTAACACAGATTGAACCCTTAGAGAATGGTTCTGTGGAAACCCTTGAGAGGCTGCAGGGCTTTTGAGATCCGAAAACTATGTTACTTGTCCCAAGGGATGTGGTAATTGAGTATGTGTCGAAAAAGTGAATTGCAATGCCCCAGAAAATGTCTTGGCTTGTAGTTTAGGTTTGAGCTCATGTCCTCCTGAATGTAAAGGAACATGAACAGGACAAGGATATGGATATGGATATGGATACCGATCAACTGGTAATAACAACGGATATGGATATGGATATGGATACAAAAAAATTGATCTTGTTACCAAAAAACCATATATATACCTTATCAATGTATTCAAACAATATTCAAAATCTGCGTATGAAGCAGTCATCAACAAGATAGGATTCCAAATGGTGAAGTCTTATAACAAAAAAGAGTTTGCTCCTGCAAATACTTCAGTCCTTCAATTAAAGAGATAGATCTTGATCTAGATATCTTACTACAATACCCCCGCAAACAATTGCGGGGTTTTTTTATCTATGATTTTGGTTGCAAAGTTTATCCGAATATATACACTAACTTTTAGTATTTTTTGTATGCAAAAAATATACTAAGCGTCTACTAGAATATGCATACTACACGCATAGTATATACACATCCATATACGAGCATACAATGAATATCTGATGACGATTAGAATATATTATATCAATAGACGTTTAATATAAAAACACTATATGACTAAATTATATACGTCCATACGCAAATCCATACGTACAACGCCATTTTTTGGGAGAACTATTGTGGTACTCGCATTTTTTTGTCTCTTTGTAAAACAGATATTTATCTTTTTGGCGTATTCAGAGGTTTTTAAAGAACCAAGTTTTGGCGCGACGCTATCACATTATCTCGGCTATTTTGTCAGTGATTTTTTGGTCTGTCTTATTTTGTTGGGCTTGGTAGGTATCAATGCATTGCTCAAAAAAATAGTAATAAAAATAATAAATAATATTATCATCTCGATTATATTTTTGCTCTTTGTACTCGATATCTTTACGATGTATTTTTTCCAAAGCAGACTCTCGATATTGGATATGAATCAATTTCTTGGCTCTGGACTACAAATCTTTTCGTGAATGATTGTCTGAGGTATAATAGGTTTGTGAGTGATAGTTATGATTGTATTTTTTTTCGTCCAGGGTCAAAAGTTTAAAAAAAATAAAAAATCTTTTTTGCTTATCTATTTTTTGCTGTTTTTTGTAGCGAGTCTGGGTGTACGAATCTATGCACCATTATGATTTTCTTCACTTCCAAAAAATATTATTTCTATCAACTTCTGAGCCATAAAAGAAAATATACAGTGACTGTCGGTAACTAATATGCCCAATACATATCAGGATTTTTTCAAGAATATAAAAGGACAACAGAAGAAACCCAACATCATTGTCGTCTTTGCAGAATCTCTTTCCCCTATTGATTCACTGAGAATCGGCTGAGTAAATAATAATCTTCCGTATTTTGATCTCATCCAAAAACAAGGTATCACCTTCACCAACTTCATCGCTAATGGATGAACATCTGATACTGCGCATATCGGATTATTGCTTGGTATAGAACCTCTTAAACTGATGTGACGACAAAACTCTTCCTACGATGGATACAAAAGTAGTATGGAATCATTACCGGTCTTTTTCAGTAAACAATGATATACACCCTTCTTTATTAGTGCTGCTGGACTAGAATTTCTCAATCAGAGAGCATTTATTTCATCGATAGGATTTACTCATATTATGGGCGAAGAAAGTTTTGCTGGCAAACAAACCTATACCTTTGATTCTGCTCCTGATCATAATCTCTACAACAAAACATTGCAGACTATCAAGCTCCAGACCTGATCATATCTTGCGGTCTTACAAACTATTTCTTTACATAAACCATATAATACTCCCTACGGTACAACACAAAAAGATGCACTGAGATATGTAGATAAAAGTTTATTTTATTTTTATCTTCAACTCAAAAAAGCTAAATTTTTTGACAATGGAATCCTTGTCATCGTGAGTGACCACAGGAAAATGGAGCCTTTGGAACCCAAAGAAAAAGATGCTTTGGGCCCTTATTGGTATGTCAGATGACTTGCTACTATCGTAGGTACAGGCATAACTCCAGGCACCGTGAATGCTAACATCATACAACATACAGACTTTTTTTATGGACTCAAAAAACTCGTAGGTAAATGAGCCGTGATGGTTTCCAAAATCGCTAACGATGTATTTTCATCAGTAAAAAAAAGGAACTGGTCGATTTCCATTTCTCGCTATTTTAATAATGCCTATACGATAACGTATTGATTGAGCTGATCTCAAGGCAAGACCTTTGATAATATTTCAGAAATAATTTCAACTGATCCATTCATTTACAGATATCTTTCTTCCTATATATCTTTTGAATATGGTTCATGATCAGAAAATTCTGGAAACAATATGATGACCGTCATAGCACATAGATGATCACCACTAGCTACTACAGAAAATTCTTTGTCAGGATTTTTGTTGGCCAAAAAAAACGGTGCAGCGGGTATAGAGTTTGACGTCTCATATACTAAGGATAAACAAAATATCGTTATGCATGGAGAAAATGTATATTCTACCAAATGTGGAGATCACATCGCTGTAAAAACCCATACCTTCGATCGATTAGAAAAAAACTGTGTACTTGCCAATGGTGAACCGATACTCACCTTGGAAGAAATGCTGAAAGGAGTTGATGGTCTGTTTGATTATTATTTCATAGAGATAAAGGTATATGATCCCAAAGATGCAGAACAAGAAACATTAGATGCGATCAAAACCGTTCAGAAATTATGAATGCAAAATAAAGTCATCTTTACCAGTTATGACAAAACAGCTACCTATGTCTTATGATCGTATAAAAATATTACGGCTGGACGAGATACGTATAATATCGAAGAACTCACAACACTTCCCAATATGAATCATCAATACTATCTCATGCCAGAAGCATTGATCACGCCAACAATGGCTCAAGAAGTCACCAATCTCTGAAAAAAATTGGTCGTCTACACGGTCAACACTACAGGTCAATTAGAAAAATTATATAATCAATGAGTCCGCATGGTCATGACAGACAATGTACCATTGATCAAATGACGAGCTGACAAACATCTGAATAAGTAAATTTTTCTCTAGCATTATAAAAATCCCTTCGCCATATCACGGACTGAAGTAATGTAAGCTTACTTCTAATGAATTGTTGGAAATTTTAGATAATTATTTGGTTTGTCCATTTCTGTACCACCATAATAAAGATAACATGAAACTACTCCATAAGCAGGTCACGGAATACTAACAATAAATGTTCAATTTACCGGTATGGCTTCGCTACTGATAATTTTTTTGCTAACTACTGCTTCTCAATTTCAAGGACAAACTGGTTCTAAAGTTTGAGACTGATTAATGTATGCTGTTCACAATCAGATATTCTTTACCGTGACCAAGAAACTATATGTGTTAAAATCATCTCATGTACCTTGCATTTCTACACCCAGTATTATAAGGTCGGGTAACTGAGTTTGTGTAGCTTGAGGAAGATCGTTTAAAAAATCATAATAGTCTGGTCACCAGAAATTAAATGAATTATTCCATTGATTGTCGTCATTGGTATATAGGTGACAACCACCAGTATATGCATCTTTTTTTATCAAGATAGCACTTTGAGCTATAGAGCTACTAAAATCTCTTGTACCATTAGCAGCAATACTTCCCTGTAGATTTAATTTTATGCCGGTAGTCAATTCTCCATATCCACATGATGCATAATCACTTGATTTAAATACATATGAACTACTTCATATATTTTTTATAGTGAATGTGTGATATCGATATCCATTAGCATCTTGATTCATTATTAGTCTATTGATTATGAGATCTGATTCAGCGGCAGTGCCAATATCTATATTATTTTGTTGGATGTATGTAGAAATATCTGGTAACATACTTACTCTATACAATAAAATACCCAGTTTTCCTCTAGTAATCGGTGCAGTAGTTTTTATTAAACTTAACCCAGACAAAAGTCATAATTCTTGAGCTCTTTTATAATATTCACTTGCTCGAGGCGTTCATGATTCATCTTTTTTGCCTTCGATCATCCTTATAATGATAGCTACTGCTTGGGCGTTAGACAAAGAAGCAAATGGTGAGAATTTATTATTGTTTCATAAAATATACCCTCTCGTACACGCATCAAATACATAACTTTTCATAGTATTGTTTGTGGGAAGATCAGAAAAATTTGTACACGTTTGGCTTATCGCTATATTGGGTTTTTGTAAAATAGTTTTTGCAAACACAGAAAAAAGCTTTGATGCTTCATCTCTTCTAATAGTGCTGTTTGATTTGAACGTAGTAGCATTTGTGTACTTAGTAATTCCATTTTGATATAGCCAAGAGACTGCAGTATCTACTTCACTAGATCAATGAATATACAATGGCACCCCTATAGAAAAAAATAATACAGCCAAAATAATTGTTTTTTTCGTTTGCATGAAATATATATTTATAAATTAAAATTTAATAAATTATTTCATTCTTATTGTTTCTATTTTTTTTATTGCTTCATTTGTTTTGTCTTCCTCTGTACTATACACATCATTAAA
>Ga0194063_10002542_pt1 | contig 11298 bp, 8 predicted proteins | sample SepL3720m_MetaG_FD_155459 | JGI IMG/M metagenome (GOLD analysis project Ga0194063, IMG submission 155459) | Anoxic zone freshwater microbial communities from boreal shield lake in IISD Experimental Lakes Area, Ontario, Canada - Sep2016-L373-20m | ecosystem: Environmental > Aquatic > Freshwater >... | reverse complement strand
GCAGGCGGCGCTCCGGCTCGAGCACGGGCGGCAGAACGAAGAGTCGTGGCTGGACGGCTGGCTGGACGAGTCCGCCCTGCGACGGGAGGTCCTCGACACCTTTCCCGAGTCCGGTCGGGTGCTGCCAGCCCTGCGCGACCCGCTGACTGATCGCGCTGCTCGGTCCGGGCCTGTGCATCTGCCCACAGACGGGGTGGTCATCGTGTCGGGTGCGGCACTCCTTGGACGCGGCCTCCCCTTCGACATCAGCGTTCATGTCCACCTGTCGGCTGCCGCGCTCGCACGGCGCACGCCTCGGGACGAGGCCTGGACGCTCCCCGCGATCGATCGTTACGAGACTGAGCGCAATCCTGACGACGCGTCAGATCTGGTGATGCGAGCCGACGATCCGGCGCATCCGGCAATCGTCATGCGCGAATTGTGAGTTGTCGCGAATTGTGAGTTGTAGGGGTTCGGTCAGGAGGCCGGTTCTGGTTTGGAGGGACAGCGCCTGAATCGGTACCGTCATCGGTAACCCGTCCTCACCACCTCCTGGAGTCCTGTCGTGCCCTCCCGCGCCCGTCGCACCTTCCTCGTAGCCACCGCAGCCGTCGCCACGCTGATCATCACCGGCTGCTCCAGTGGCACCGCGACGTCGGAAACTTCGGCGCTGACGGCTCCCACGTTGACTGCCTCGGTCCCGGCACGTGCGAGCAGCGCGCCCACACCCGCACCTGCGCAGGGAGGAGAGCAGGGCGAAGGCGGAGAGAACGGCGAAGGCGGAGAGCAGGGCGAAGGCGGAGAGCAGGGCGAAGGCGGCGGCCCTCAGGTGACCCCCCCGCCGAGCGCCGGCACGACCACCACGTACACCCTCGACGGCATCGCCCAGCACGCCACGACGGCCGACTGCTGGACCACCATCGGCGGTGGTGTGTTCGATGTCACCCAGTGGATCCCGCTTCATCCCGGTGGCCCGCAGGTCGTAGCGGCACTGTGCGGCTCCGACGGCAGCGCTGCCTACAACACGCGGCACGGTCGCCAGAACGAGCCCGCGCAGGTGCTCGCCTACTTCCAGGTGGGTGTGCTCAGCAGCTGATCCTGGCGCGGCTCACCGAGATGTCAGTTGTCAAGGGACGATGGGCACCTGCTGAGGGACCCTCGTCGTGAGTTGTCCCGGCTGGGCCATTTGGCCCTACTCGTTTCCCTCAGGCAGCACACACTTGATCCGTTGCTGCAACCCTGCAGGGGAACGAGGCGTTTTTGCATGGCCAATTTTGAGATTGTCCGACGCGAGGACTTCTCCGATGTCACCTACCTGCTGGAAGTGCGCCATCCGCTGATGGCCAAGGCCGCTAGGCCCGGCCAGTTCGTCATCGTGATGCTCAATGAGAGCAGCGAGCGGATTCCGTTGACGATCGCCGACTTCGACAGGGTGCACGGAACCATCACCCTCGTCATCCAAGCGGTGGGCAAGACCACGAAGCAGATGCAGCAGGAGTGCACTGTCGGCACCTCGCTGTTCGGCATGGTCGGACCGATGGGAATCCCCAGCGAGACCAGCCACGCCAAGAAGGTCGTGTGCGTCGGCGGCGGCCTCGGCGTCGCCCCCATCTACCCGCAGGCCCGCGAGTACAAGGAGAACGGCGCCTACGTGATCGGCGTCGTCGGCTTCCGCACCAAGGACCTGGTGTTCTGGGAGGACAAGTTCCGCGCGGTGTGCGATGAGCTCATCGTCTGCACCGATGACGGCTCGGTCGGCATCCAGGGCCTGGTGACCCTCGGCATCGAGCAGGCCGTGGCCAACCACCCCGACATCGACGAGGTCGTGGCCATCGGCCCGCCGATCATGATGCGGGGCTGTGCCGAGACCACCCGCGCCCACGGGATCAAGACCATGGTGAGCCTCAATCCGGTGATGGTCGACGGCACCGGGATGTGCGGCGGCTGCCGAGTGAAGATCGGCGACAAGGTGAAGTTCGCCTGTGTCGACGGCCCTGACTTTGACGGCCATCTCGTCGACTTCGACGACCTCATGCAGCGGCTGCGCCGATACAAGGAGCAGGAGGCCGCAGCGACGGAGCAGTGGGAGGAGAGCTGCCGCGTGCGCAGAGCCCTCGACATCGTGGGCGACACGGCCCGGTAGCAGGAGACGACCATGGCGAAGAAGAAAACCATCCGGACGATCCCGCAGGAACGCACGCCGATGGTCGAACGGGATCCCGTCGAGCGTTCGCACAACTTCGAGGAAGTGGCCTGCGGGTACAGCGCCGAGGACGCCCTCCTGGAGTCTGATCGCTGCCTGATGTGCCCCGATCAGCCGTGCGTGTCGGGCTGCCCCGTCAACATCGACATTCCCAGCTTCATCGACCGCATCAACAAGAAGGACGTCCGAGGCGCCTACAACGTGCTGACCGCGACCAACCTGCTGCCCGCCATCTGTGGCCGGGTCTGCCCGCAGGAGAACCAGTGCGAAGGCGTCTGCGTGGTCGGTGAGACTCTGGAGCCGGTCGCCATCGGGCGCCTCGAGCGTTTCGTCGGCGACACGGCCATCGCCGAGGGGTGGTCGAACATCCCGCACATCGAGCCGACCCGATTCAAGGTTGGCATCGTCGGCTCAGGGCCCGCTGGTATGGCATGCGCCGCGGACATGGCCAAGGCCGGCTGCGACGTCACCGTCTTCGAGGCCTTCCACCAGCCCGGCGGCGTCCTGAAGTACGGCATCCCCGACTTCCGGCTGCCGAACGTCGTGATCGACGCGGAGATCGGCACTTTGCGCAAGCTCGGCGTGAAGTTCGAGTGCAACACCCTGGTGGGCCGGCTGTTCACGGTCGAGCAGATGATCAGCGTGATGGGCTTCGATGCCGTCTTCGTCGGGGTCGGCGCCGGCTACCCGACGATGCTCGGCATTCCGGGCGACTCGCTCAACGGCGTGCTGTCGGCCAACGAACTCCTGACCCGCTGCAACCTGATGCGGGCAAAGGATGCCGAGTTCGACACTCCCCTGCCCAAGGCCATGAACGTCGCCGTGGTGGGCGCCGGCAACACGGCCATGGACGCCCTACGCGTGTCACTGAGACTCGGCGCTGAGGCCGTGCACTGCGTCTACCGACGCTCACGCAAGGAGGCACCGGCTCGCGCGGAGGAGGTGCACCACGCCGAGCAGGAGGGCGTGATGTTCCACTGGCTGACTGCCCCGGTCGAGGTTCTCGACGACGGCAACGGCAGCGTGCGCGGCATGCGATGCATCCAGATGGAGCTCGGTGAGCCTGACGACTCCGGTCGTCGGCGCCCCGTGCCCGTAGAGGGCAGCGACTTCGAGTTCGAGGCCGATCTGATCGTCTACGCGATCGGCACGAACGCCAATCCGATCATGGGCCAGACGTCGAACATGCGCCTGAACAAGTGGGGCTACATCGACACCGACGATACCCTCGCCACCTCGCTGGCCGGCGTGTTCGCCGGCGGCGACATCGTCACCGGCGCCGCCACGGTCATTGAGGCCATGGGCGCTGGCCGGCGGGCCGCCGCTGCCATGAAGGACTACCTCGGCATTCGCGACAGCGAACGCCCCTACGCGGGCGATGGCGACGAGTTGTTCGGGATCGACCGCAGCGAGCACAACTTCGCGCGCGTGCGGATATCGTGAAGGAGACGTTGGTGACGGAATCCCTGGTCATGGCCGACCGCCCATCGGGCGGCGCGGTGGAGTTGACCGAGCACATCATCGAGATCATCAGCGACTCGGGTGAGGGTGCCCAGCGCTGCGGCCAGTCGTTCGGGTCCATCGCCGCCCGAATGGGTAACGGCATCTGGACAACGGAGATCATCCCGGCCGAGATCCGCCCACCGGCTCGCAGCGTCGCGGGCGCCAGCGGCAACCGCATCCGCGTCGGCGTTGGCAAGGTCACCAACGGTGGCGACGAGACCGATCTCGTCGTCGCGTTCAACGAGCAGGTCCTGCTCGGCCGCGTACGCGACCGCGAGCTCAAGCCGGGCGCCACGATCCTGCTGGAGAGCATGTGGCGCGACCACCAGCTCGCCGACGTTCGTGACTCCTACGTCCAGGCCTACGACGGTCTTGTCGCGGCGGGCTACCACGTCATCGAGGTCCCGATGGAGACCGAGTGCCGCAAGCACGTCAATGACCCTCGTCGCGGCAAGAACATGTTCGCCCTCGGAATGCTGTGCTACATCTACAGCTTCGAACTGCCGGCTGCCCGTGAGCAGATCGCGATGACGTTCGGCAAGAAGTCGCAGGCGATCATCGATTCGAACGTGCAGCTCCTCGAGGCGGGCCACGCGTGGGCCAGCGAGAATCTCGACTTCTGCTACCGCATTCCCGCAGTTCCGAACGAGCGGCCGCAGATCGTCACCAACGGCAACACTGCCGTCGCCCTGGGCGTCATGGCCTCCGGCATGGAACTGTGCGCGATGTATCCGATCACTCCGGCAACCTCCGCATCGCACTACCTTTCCGAGGTCTTCGAGAAAGTCGGCGGCATGGTCCATCAGGCCGAGGACGAGATCGCCGCGTGCGCATTCGCCATCGGCGCGTCCTACGCCGGCAAGTGCACCGTCACCATCACGTCCGGGCCGGGGTACTCCCTCAAGCAGGAGGCGATCGGCCTGGCCGTCATGGCCGAGATCCCGCTTGTGGTCGTGAACGTCCAGCGTGGCGGACCGAGCACCGGCCAGCCCACCAAGGCTGAGCAGGGCGACCTGATGACCACGATCTACGGCAGCCACGGCGACGCACCCAAGGTCGTCATTGCGCCCGCCACCATCGAGGACTGCTTCCACTCGATCATCACCGCCCGCCGGATCGCCGAGACCTTCAACATGGTCGTGGTCGTGCTGACGGACGCCGCCCTCGCCACGTCGCAGCAGCCCTACCCGCGCCCGGAGTTCCAGATGGGCTGGCTGGCACCGCCGATCGACCAGAGCCCAGTGCCGGAGGGTGCCAAGCCCTATGACTGGGATCCGATCACGGGCCTGGCGAAGCGCCTAATTCCCGGACAGCCCGGCGGCATGCACACGGTCACGGGCATCGCGCACGATCGCAACAGCCACGTCGCCTACGATCCCGATACCAACATGGAAGGCCTGCGTGCGCGCAGCCTCAAGCTGGCCGCCCTCCAGCGCACCCTGCAGCCGCCGGACGTGTTCGGCGACGAGTCCGGCGAACTGCTGGTGGTGGGCTGGGGCAGCACCAAGGGAACGATCGAGGAGGCCGTGGAGTCACTACGCGGCGAGGGGCACGCAGTGTCGTCCATGCACCTACGATTCCTCAACCCGCTGCCGCCGGGCATCAAGGAGATCATGCAGCGGTTCGACAAGGTCATCTCGATCGAGACGAACTGGAGTGACAGCCCCGACGAGCAGATCATCGACGAGTCCAACCGCCGGTACTCCGCGCTCGCGACGCTCCTTCGTGCCCGCTACCTGGTGGACGTGGACTGCTGGACCGAGGTCCGCGGTGCACCCATCAAGCCCAGCACCATTCGTCAGGTACTCCTCGCAAAGCTCGGAAAGTAGGAGAACAACACCATGGGAATCACGGCCACCGAGTGCCTGCTCGAGATGTACGACGAGCGTCGCAACCTCGAGGACTACCAGAAGGGCGTGCCGCGCTGGTGCACTGGCTGCGGCGACAACGCCATCCTGGCCGCAGTGCAGCGGCTCTGCCGCGATGAGGGACTGCGTCCGGAGAAGACGGTCTTCGTCTCCGGAATCGGCTGCTCCAGTCGCTTCCCCCACTACCTGAACACCTACGGCTTCCACGGCATCCACGGCCGGGCCCTGCCCATCGCGGAAGGCGTCAAGATGGCGCGCCCTGACCTCACCGTGTTCGTCAACACCGGCGACGGCGACTGCCTGAGCATCGGCGCAGCGCACTGGATCCATGCGCTTCGCTACAACATGAACATCACGGTGTTCCTGCACGACAACCAGATCTATGGCCTCACGAAGATGCAGGCATCGCCTACCTCGCCGATCGGCACCAAGAGCAACACCACTCCGCGCGGTAGCTACCTCGAAGCACTGAACCCGCTCACCGTGACGCTGGGCGTCTCGAACGTCTCATTCGTCGCCCAGGCGGTCGACTGGATCCCCGAGAGCCTGTACGACATCGTTCAGGCGGCCTACCACCACAAAGGACTGTCCTTCGTTCGCATCCTGCAAAGGTGCCCGGAGTGGCTGCCCAAGTCGCTGGAGCCCTGGATGCAGGATCCGGACAAGATCCAGTTGCTGCACCACGAGAACGCGCTCCGCGTCAGCGATCAACTGGCGATGGTCTATAAGAACCACCGCAAGCACGACCCATTGGACATGGCGGAGGCGCTGGCGATCGCCGCAGAGCACGAGCGCATCCCCGTCGGGATCCTGTACCAGAACCGCGACATCCCGTGCTATGAGGAGACCCGCCAGAGCGAGATCCTCCGCACGGACGACGTGGTCCGCCAGGGTCTTGAGCACGAATTCGACAAGTACGCTGTCTGAGCCGGGGACATACATGGACGCGCATCGCCACGCACACGCCGCCTTCCACCTAACCGGAAGGATGGACGCCTCGCACCTCGCCGGCATCGACGGCCGTGATCTCATCCCTGCGCTGTTCGCGCAGCACCGCGACCTCACGACCTTGAGGTACGACTACCCCCTCGTGCTCGTCGAGCAGCCGACGGGTCAGTTCGTCCAGCCGCTCTCCGGCGCGATCGACGACCTTCTGGCGAGGCTGTCCGGACGGGCCGACGAAGCGCGCGTTCGTCAGCACGTGCTGCGCCTCGAGGCGGGCGTCCGCAGTCAGGTGGCGGCAGGATCCTCCGGCCGGCTCAGCGAGGTGTGGGACACCGTCGCCAAGGAGATGGCAACGGCCGACGAGGCGACGACAGAGAGCCTGTCATTGGCCCGAACCCACCTGGGCATCGACGGAATGCTGCTGGACTGCGAACGCAGTGCACCCTTCGAGGTGCTCCGTCAGGCGTGGCGCATCTCGTTCGCGCGTCGCGCCACGGAGTTCAACGAGGTTGTCGCCGAGCTGACGGTGCGACTCGAGGACGTGCTCAAGGCGGACTTCGAGAACTCCGCCGCGGCTCGCAGTGCCGATAACCTGAAGTCCTCCTTCGGATCCGGTCCCATGGACCAGTTCGACTTCGAGGCGATGTCGCGCATGCTGACCAAGGCCAAGCCCACCTCATCGATACCCGACAGCCGACGTCGACGCGTGGAGAGAATCCTCGATGTGCTGCGTGCTCAGCAGTTCTACCCCGATCCTTCAGCATCGTCTGTGACCTACCCGTTCATCTTCGACACGTGCAGTGAGGCGATCTCTGCTTTCGGAGAACGGCTGCCCGCCGCCATCAAGGTGGCCAAGGCGATCGCCGTCGGGCAACTCGAGGCCGGTGGCGACTACGTCGAGGAGCGTCACGATCCGCTGTTCGCCTCCTTCGGCGAGGCCGGACTCGACGCAGCTGACCTGGCGATCTTCCCCGACTACCTGGTGGTACTGAGCGCTGGCGAGTTGACAGCCGACGAGCAGGACAAGCTCGAGCAGATCCTGTCCTCCGGCCTGCCGTTCAAGGTCCTCGTGCAGACCGATGACGTCATCGAGGACTCCGCCGTCGGCAAGGGCCGCAACGCCCTCGCCCTGATCAGCCATCGCCTCACCAGCATGGCGATGGGCCTCGCTGACGTCTACGTGCTGCAGGCGCCGGCCTCACACCTGTTCCGGGCCCGCGAGAACATCCTCGACGGGCTGGATTACGAGGGCACCACGTTGTTCAGCATCTTCTCCGGTGCCGACGCACAGACCGCGCTCCCTGCATACCTCGTGGCCGCGGCCGCACTCGAGGCTCGCGTGTTCCCGATGTTCACCTTCGACCCGAGCGCTGGGCCGGACTGGGCCTCGCGGTTCTCCTTGACGGGGAACCCACAGGTGGACAGCGACTGGCCGGTGCACGGGTTCGCCTTCGAGGATGCCGACCACCAGTCGCTCAACGAGGCCGTCCCGTTCACGCTGGTGGACTTCGTGGCCTCCGATGCCCGGTATGCCCAGCATTTCGCGGACGCGCCCTTCGCTGAGTGGACCGATCACCTCGTGTCGGTCGACGTTGTCGTTGATGCGAGCGTGCGCGACGCCGACCACGTACCGAGTCTGCACATGGTCGACTCCGAGAACGCAATGCACAAGGTGCTCGTCGATGAGAGCGTCATTCGCGAAGCTCGTCGCTGCGGCGCGATGTGGGCGAGCCTCCAGGAGCTCGGCGGCGTCCACAACTCGCACGTCGAAGCCGCGCTCGTCGAAGCCGAGGCGCACTTCGCGCTGCGACTGCAGGATGCGCTGGACAGCCAGCAGCCGGTCCTGGTCAAGGAGACCGTGGTCCTCTCAGAGCCCAGTGCCGCGGGCGTGGAGCCGGTGGAAGAGGTCATTCTCGAGATCGTCGAGACCCGCAATCCCGACGAGGCCTACATCGAGACGATGCGCTGCTCGACGTGCAATGAATGCACGCAGCTCAACGGGAAGATGTTCAACTACAACGAGAACCAGCAGGCCTTCATCGCCGACATCACTGCGGGCACCTACGCACAATTGGTCGAGGCGGCGGAGAGCTGCCAGGTTTCGGTCATCCACCCAGGCAAGCCGCTCGACCCGAACGAGCCGGGACTCGACGACCTCCTCAAGCGCGCCGAGCTCTTCCTCTAGGGCTGTCCCACGGGGCACGGTGTACCTGCTGACCGATCTCCTGCGTCAGGGCGAGCGACTCACCCGTCGCGCCACCATCCGGCGACGTCAGGCCGATGGCTGGCGAATCCACTACCACCAGGGCACGGTCATCAGCGATCCCTCCTGAACCGCTCGACGCCGGGGATGATTTACAACTTTCCCCAAGTATGGGACTAATAGGACCATTCATCCCATAGCGCCCTGGCAGGAGAGATCCATGGGGAAGCCCGCCCGCATGTCGGCCGCTGAACGCCAGTGGGCCGACCGCGTGCTCGTCACGCTGGACGATCTCGGATCGCCGGTCGACGACCGTGCTCTCCTGCAGGCACTCGCCCTCCGGTTCGCCGATCGGTTCGGGCCGAAGGACCGCGCCTACCTGGGCTCCGCGATGGCGTGGCACGGCAGCGTCACCGACGCCCTCGCCGACCTCATCGCCGACGGCCAGGTTGAGGGCACGCAGACGCGGGAGCTGACGGCGGCGGGAACCTCCGCCGTTGCCGGCGCACGCAAGCGCATCCGTGCCACGCCGGCGGCGGCGACCCGGCCCGGGGATGCCGCATCGGCCGACCAGGCACCCGTGGCCAGCGGGCCGAACGTGCTCGCTGGCGTGATCAGCACTCCCCTACGGGGGCTGGCCGAGGGCCCGTCCGGGGGCGAGCCCCAGCCGGTGATGATCGAACTCAACCTGAAGTACGGCGCCGGCCCTGCGGCCGCTCGTGCTGCGCTCACCGACCTGTGGGCCAAGGTGACCGATGGCCGACCGCTCGTGCTGCTGTCGGACAACTACGCGGCGGGCCGCCTGAGCGGGGATGAACTCACGCGACTGGTGAGCGCGGACGCTGCCGGTGGCGGATGGGCGCATCGATCGATCTACCACGTCTGGCCCGACTTCGAGGTGCACAAGCAGGTCGACGGATCCGCGGTCACGGTGAAGGCCGACGCGGCACGCCGCACCTTCAATGCCGACGGCCGAGGAATCGCATGGGCGGTGATCGACTCAGGGATCGATGCCACACATCCGCACTTCCGCAGCTACGGAACGCTGACCGACACCTCGGTAAAGGACCTGCACCGGTCCTTCCTGGACGACCTTCCCACCGAACCCGGTGCGGCCCCTGACGATCCGCTCGTCGACCTCGACGGCCACGGCACGCACGTCGCCGGGATCATCGCGGGTGGCCTGGAGCGATGGGAGGGGGCCGACTCGTCGATCGTCGTGACACAGGCCCGCTACAACGTGGCCAGCCCACTCGAGCCCATCCAGCAACCGCGCTTCATCGAGAACGCTCGCGTCGCCCTTGCCGGGATGGCACCGCGCGCGAACCTGGTGAGCCTCAAGGTGCTCGGTGGAGGGGGCGACCTCACCAGCCGCGTCAGTCGGGTCATGCGCGCTCTCGCCTACGTCCGAGAGGTCAACTCCGGAAGCGACAGCGTGCTTCGAATCCATGGCGTGAATCTGAGCTTGGGGTACGACTTCGATGCTTCGTGGTTCGCCTGCGGATCGAGTCCGCTGTGCAAGGAGATCGACCGCCTCGTCCACTCCGGGGTGATCGTCGTGGTCGCCGCTGGAAACTCCGGATACGGCACGCTCAACGTCGAGCGCAGCGAGGTGAACCGCTTCGGTCTGCCCATGACGATCAACGATCCCGGCAACGCTGAGAAGGCCATCACCGTGGGCTCGACGCACCGCACGTCGCCGCACACCTTCGGTGTCTCCTACTTCTCGTCCAAGGGCCCCACCGGCGACGGTCGTCAGAAGCCCGATCTCGTGGCCCCGGGCGAGCGCATCTCGTCGGCGGCCGCGGGCGCCCGACGGGCGGCGGTCAGCGTGCCGCAGGACGTGAGCGACCCGGCCGTGTACGTGGAGGACACCGGGACGAGCATGGCCGCCCCGCATGTGTCCGGGGCGGCTGCCGCGTTCCTGTCCGTGCGACAGGAGTTCATCGGCAAGCCCGACGACGTCAAGCGCGTCCTCCTCGACTCGGCCATGCCCCTCGGCCGCGAGCGCGCCTTCGAAGGCGCTGGCCTCGTCGACCTCATCCGCGCACTGCAATCGGTCTAGCCAAGGAGATCAGTCATGTCAGACACGATCGCCGGAGTCCCCTTCTGGACCGTCCGGTTCGACGACCAGGGCGACGGCGATCCCGCCAACGCCGATGTCATCACGCGAATCGCCGCGGCCGGACTCACCGACGTCGTCCTGTTCAGCCACGGGTGGAACAACAGCCATGACGATGCGGCGAACCTCTACCGTGCGTGGTTCGGCCAACTCGTCCCTCAGCTCGCGCACGCGCACCCGGGAACCAAGGTCGGTCTCGTCGGCATCTTCTGGCCGAGCCAGCGCTGGTCGGACGAGCCGATCCCGGACTTCACCCCGACACCCGCGGCCGGCCCGGGAGGGGCGGCTGGACTGACCACGACGACCGGATACGACTACGTGGCCACGCTGTCGAAGGCGGACATGGCGAGCCTCACGGCCACCTTCCCCGGCCATGAGGCGGACATCTCGCAGCTCGAGTCCTTCCTCGCCGGTCCGCCCACCGTAGCCGCGATGAACGAGTTCAAGGAGATCCTCGGTCGTCTCATCCCGTCAT
>Ga0194063_10002541_pt1 | contig 11301 bp, 12 predicted proteins | sample SepL3720m_MetaG_FD_155459 | JGI IMG/M metagenome (GOLD analysis project Ga0194063, IMG submission 155459) | Anoxic zone freshwater microbial communities from boreal shield lake in IISD Experimental Lakes Area, Ontario, Canada - Sep2016-L373-20m | ecosystem: Environmental > Aquatic > Freshwater... | reverse complement strand
CAGAAAGTCTAGAATCTTAAAACGACAGGGCTGAATGATGAAGCGAGCTCGAAACGGCCCTTCAGTTCAGCTCAAAATGGCCGTCTTGACCTTCAACCAACAGAAGTGGCGGCGTGGGCTTAAAATCGAAAAAGAAGGCCGCCTAGGCCTTTTAAGAGCCACCCTATTTTGCACAACCTCTCTCCCAATACCTGATCGATTCCGCGAAGTTGGCAGAGCGTACAGAAATTCACGCAAAACATTCAATCTTGTCTGCTGAGCGACTGTAAAAATGACGAGTTTCGACGAAGGTATTTTGGTGTTTACCTGTCTTAGACACGTTATTGCGACCGCCGGACTGGTTAAAAATTTACCAGTGTCCTCGACTGATAAGAAAATAGTCGTGGGCTGACGCCCACCCAAGGGCGGGGACGTAACCTGAATAACTGTTCTAGGTTTAGACCGGATTCGCCGCGAATTTAATGACCGTCTTTTGACCGGTCGGACAAAACTGGCCGCGTGAGACACCAAAACTTGAAGCTTTGAGCAGAAAAACCGTGCAAAAAGCTAAAAAAGATGTCGACAAACTACTGAATATAGTAGTATCGTATCATCGTAGTACGATACTACGATTACTGAGACTATCAAAATGAAAGTAATAATTACAAAAGATGACGTGGCGGGCGCAATTCAAAAATTGAAAGCCTCCGGCAAAAAGACAACTTTACAGGCCATTCATGCCGCTCTTGGCAACCGAGGCTCGATCTCAACGCTTGTAAAGCTGAAGGCTGAAATCGAGGCGGGTGCTGTGGCCGTGCGCGATGACGAAGAAGGATTAAAGGCCTTCCGCGACTTGTGGGCTCTTGCTATTGACGAGGGAAAAAAGGTCAAGGATGCCGAAATTGCCGAGCTTCGCGAGGCGCTTGATGCCATCGCCGATGAGGCTGAAAAGGCCCAGGGCGAAACCCTCGCGGTTCGCGAACGCCTGACCGCCATCGAGGCTCAGCGCGATTCGCTCATTTCTGACCTGGCTGCAGCCAATGCCGCCGTCACCGCTTCCCGGGCCGACGGGGCTGAGCATTCTTCGAAAATTGCCGATGTTCTCGAGCGTGTCGCCAAGCTTCAAGAATCTCATGCCCACGACCGTCATCGCCTTGAATTGGAAATTCGCACCGAACACGATCGCGCTCACAAACTCGAAATCGAACTCGCAAAGCTCCAAGCCGTTTCGGAGGCTGCAAAAGCGAAGAAATAGAGCCTTCTTCCAGTCCGCATCGGCGGTCCATCCGATAAATCCCCGCAGCCCAGAGGGCGAGGACTCGAAAGCGTATATAGGCGAGCCGAGACTTCCACCGTTCTGAAATGAAAACTTGCTTGTCTTGAAACATGGTGTATTAATTCATGTGTGCAGTTCGAATATGATCCTGAAAAAAGCGAGGGTAATCTCGAAAAACACGGGATCGACTTCGAGAGAGCAAAAGAACTGTGGACAGGAAAAACGGTGGAAGGACCGGCAAAATCTCTGTCCGAACCACGAGCTTTTGCAATCGGACAGATCGGGCGGAGGTTTTGGACGGTGATCTACACAGAACGAGGGAAAAAAACGCGAATCATCAGCGCAAGAAGGAGTACGAAAAATGAAATCAGATTCTACATCGAAGCGGAATAGGCCGACGACTGCCGAGAACCTCGAAGAGAAATTCGACGCAGGTGAAGACGTTCTTGATTATTTTGCCCTCGATAAAGCTTTTGTGCGGCACGGCGGGGCGAGGATTGGAGCTGGGCGGAAACCACTTGGAAAAATCAGAAAACAGGTTCTTCTCTCCGAGGCAATCGTTGCCAAGGTAATCGCTATTGCTGCGAAAAAGCATTTGAGCTTTTCCGGGGCCGTCGAAAAAGCCTGCGCCGCGTTGCACTGAATTCCGACTGCCTGCCGTCGAAGACGGGACAATTGTGAAGCTCACCCCGCCAAACACTCCCATGAAAGCTAACAACCGACGCGTTAGAAGTAATCCATCGGAAATTCTTTGACCGGCAACCCGAAAGGATTGCCGAGTTTGAACAAGCTCGCAGTGACGGGCTTGTTGCGAGGAAAATCTACCAGCTTCGTTCGCATGCCGGACTTTCCCAACGAGCCCTTGCAAAACTCGTGGGAGCCACCGCCTCGGTGATTTGCAGCCTCGAAGATGCTGATTACGACGGGCACTCGATGGCCATGCTCAATCGCATTGCCTCAGCTTTAGATCGCCGGGTAGAAATCCGGTTTGTTCCGGTGAACAAAGATTTCTCCCAGGTTGCCTTTGATTGATATGTGCCGCCTGGAATGGAAGGACTGTTTGGATTGCGATCGACGCTGCCCTCTTTCGCTACGGGAAGTTCCCGAAAAGTCGCGGTTTATCCACAGCCTCGGTTGCTTTTTCTTGGCGAAAATCCCGCGAGCGTTTTCCGTTCCGGGCTCGCGGACCCCAACCGTTCGGCTTCGCCCGGCCATGAATAATTCCGCCCTCCATCGCTTGGGAAGACCTGCAAAGATACAATCCGCCGTATTGTCGTACCAAGTCATACAGTCAGAAAAGTCTCGTCTGTTCCCGGCCAAAGCATCCGGTTTTTACAACGAGGAGCCCGCTGTATGGAAACACGCATGCGATCTCACCTTCTGCGAAAGCTCTTCTTAAATGCGGAATCCACCCCCGACTTTCTTTGCAACCGAGGCTTTTAGTCCGGCCTGCTGCGCAAATTCCATCCATCCGGCAAGCACTGTCTGAACCTCGCCAATAATCTTCGGTCCATCAACCATCATCGCGTCAGCGCAGGCGAGCATATCATCAAGCGCAGGCGAGAGCGTCCCATTCATCGTGGTGCATTGTTGAGCCGCCCCCCTCTCATACAAGCTCTGTGGGCCAGGGCTTGGCGTAATGTCGTAGGCGGGAGACAAACGCCAGTTCCAGTCGCTATCCATAAGGAAGCTGAAATTTTTGAGATGGTCGTCGCAGTTCCCTGACATGACGTTGAAGACGCCCCGGCGAAAGAGTTCCGCGACATCGCGATGATCCCCGGTGAGGGCAAGCACATCCTGAGCAATCAGTTCGTAGCTTCCGGCTCCGCGCACGGGAATGATGTGACGCATGGCTGCGTAGGTCTGCACATGCACGCGAGAACCGTCCGCGTTGCGATCAAATCGTTTAATGCCGAAAAGTCCCCGTTCGCCCTTGGCCTGTTTGACGGTGAAGATGTGTGTTTCCGGCATCTGTATGCCAGCGGCCCGAGCCATGTTGGAAATCGCATATTCAATCCGCCCCGCCTGCCGCGAGTCCTTATGCTCGGCGGGGACAGTGGAGAGTTTGACAATCCACGGCTCAAATCCGGCAACGGGCGAAATGGAAACCCGATCCGTTTCAAAGTCGATATAGACGACCGCCTTCGGCTTCGCCCCTCCAATGGCCGATCCGGTCTGGATGAGGTCATGGAGGGAGTGAAGGTCCACGGGAGGCCTCTCTTGCTGCACGCGACAGGCCTCGCTGTCCAAGCCTGCTAACGAGGTCAACATGTGGCGTTCCTCGATTTCCGCAGAGTCCGGTTCGTAGCGGATCGCCCCCATGCCACGATGTCCAATGTGAGAGAGATATACCGTTCCCGTCGCCTTCGCTGGGTCGTGCTTCGCCTCCCTGAGCCGCCGCTCAAGAAGCGGCATTCCCCACGAGTCCGGCAGGCTATCCCACATCAGGCCGGGCAGGTTTTTTACCCACGGCACGGAAGGAAAATCAAAGAAGGTCGCCCCCGCAAGCGAGGATGGAAGATGGAAAGGCGAGAGTTCGATGCCCCTGCGTCTCCACGCCTCATCGTACTCGAATAAAATCCGGCCAGCGACTGAAGGGCTGTCGGCGAGACGTCCGATTCGCTCGTTGCCGATAAAAGCGGAGAGGATCATACCGTGACGCTCCTGCCCCGCTTGCGTACGGCTCGCTTGACCTCCAACTCATCAATGGAGCGAATCTCTGCAGGCACCAAAAGCGATTCGAAATCCCGGCTGCGGTGCAGCGCAATGGCCACCCGTAGCAACCGCTCCAGGCTGATCTTTCCCGTCCGCTCAAATAGGCGGTAGGTGTCCAGGGCAACCCCAGCTCGTGCGGCCACCTCGGCTTGGCTCCACTCGTGAGCAAGGCGTACCTCACGGATGCGATCCGCAATTTGCTGTGCCAAATCTTTACTCGTTCCTTCCATTTTCGTCAGCTGGTAACAGGTAGTACAATAATGCACGTTGATTCGAAAACAAGCTAATAGATCGCATCATTATACACCAACGCATCCATTGCTGCGCGGTCTTCATGCTTGCATTTCTGGATCGCATCTCCATAAATGCAAGCCAGCATTGCCTTTTGCCTGCGCTTAATCTCACGTTTTCCCGAACAGGAAGTTCGGCAGAAATATCCGATGCCAAGTTGAGTTCGCTCGTGTGGGAGTCCAGGTCAGCATGGAGCAGGTCGGCCGTGAAAAAGGTTTTCGGAGATTTTGTAGAGTTTCTTCTTCATGATCCGGGCCGTGCTCGAATGTGGCATCATTCACGGCCGATTCATCGTGCATCTCAGGAAGGAGTTTTGCTCCCTGAGGCTTTAATGTGAAAGGGAGGGGGATAAATCTTTTTGCGCACTTACAGTTTTTCCGATTCCTTTTCGGGTGAACGTCTTGAGTCGGAATGCTTGCAGTTCTTTTCTGCCCTCCATCGCCGCCCCGTGCTGCCGAGCAGTAGTTTGTCGACCTTTGGCCAGAGGTTTAGCCTCTCAAAATGGTTCTCGATTTCCTCAATTCGAGCCTTCAGCTCCAAGCCTCCAATTGTCTCGTGAGTGTGCCAATGCGGCTGAAGTTTGAATTCCAAGTAATGACGATTGATGACGGGCGAGAAGAAGATGTCTTCGATGTTTTTTGATCCAAAAGAGCGAGTCTTCGTCTGGCAGCGGAAGTACTCCCGGACGATTTTCTGCGAGAGGCCGGCCTCTATATGCTCCTCCATTTTCTTGGCCGGAATATCGGCAAGAGATTGTTCCTCTTCAAAGGACATTCCTCCCATGCAATAAACTCGCCGGCGAAACTTATTCCGGTCGTTTGACAGCCAGATCGTATTACACACATCAAGTGCCGCTTGGACGCTTTCGCCAATGGAAGAACGGAGGATGTCGGCCCGAACAGCCCACGTCCGTTCCCAGCCATGCTGAATCGGATGAGGGAGCTTGCGTTCTGGCAGCTTCCGCACTTCCTCGCGCAACTTGCTCCGCTCGCGTTCCAGCTTCAGGAGGTGCTTGTCGCGCTCATCAGCCTTGACTTGCTTCCTAAAACGTTTTGGAGGAATTTTCATCGGGTTATCAGTTTCGGGATGGTTGGGCTGGGCTCGGATTATAGAGGCAGCCAGCGGGTGAAAACGCGCCGCTCCAGTTTGGTGGAAGGCGGCCGGAAGAGTTTTGAGAAGAGGAGGGAGAGGCGCTTCATGGCGTGGATTCTGCCACTTTGCTCGATGTCGGGCAAGGGGAAGAGGCTGGTGTTTATCGAAATGGGTGCCGCAGTGCTCTTTAACCGAGATTTCCGTATTGCTTCAACCTTCTTCTTTCGACTGCCAACGACCTGTCAAAGAGTCAACTTTGCGCGCGAAGGCTTCAATTCCTCTCGATTCCTTCGCGAATTCTTGTCAAGTGAACCGAAAGCTTGAATAAGAACAGATAAAACCCGTAGTCGCTCAACGTAAATAACCGTGTTTTTGCGGCGTCCTCGACATTAATGGCTTGGAGGTCGCAATTATTGATTCGGTCGAGGAGAGCAATCCCTGCTTCACCGAGAGCGTCGGTTTTCGGCAAAAAGAACATTGAGCTGATCCGTTGTTTGCAGATATCCTCGATATGGTTTTCGGGGACGGATTGCCCTTGTTCCCGTATTAATCCCTCATATTTGGCCAAACTGATAATCGGACAATACAACAGCCGAGGGCCCATCATTCTCTTATTTTCTTGTGCCACGTCGCAGGTATTTGAGAGCACCATCGCCCGCATCTGTTTCACAGAAGGATCTGGCAAATTCGACACCCAGAGATTGCAAAGACCATCGCCCTGAAAAACTGACTGTTCGTTTGCAAGCCTGTTGGTGTAAAGGCGGGCATCGATATTCTCAGGAAACTGCTCCAGCTCTTTGAACAGTTTTCCCTGAGCACCAGCCGATAAATATTTCGGCAGATAGATTTTGAGCTCTTCGAACAACTCCGACATGGCGTATTATACCAAATCCCAAAATCGTTCGTTCAACAGAGTTACCGCAGATTGAGGAGGTTCGACCGTCTTTCGGAGCAGTTTCCCGGCAAACGTTTCAATGGCGGCAAGCTGCGCGGCTTCATCCAACAAGGTTGCTGGCACTGTGTAGAAGTTGGATGTAAGATTCACACTGGCTGAAGACACCGGCGAGTAAATCATTTTTTGGATCTTTTCCTGTTTTTGATTTGCAGAGGAAGGCGACAGAGCCAGGCAATAAGCGATCGTCATAGATGCAGCCAGCAGTCTTTCGTTAGAGGGACGGTAATAGTCAGTTGACATCGTTAAATTTTGGATTGAGGGAAGACAGAAACGCTGGCTTCAATAACGAAAAAAACAGATGCTTTTCTGCCAAATGCGCGTCTTCAAGAAATGAGGCAATAGCAGAATCGAAACCCGTAGACACATCAGGTTCGGAGACGAACGAATCAATGTCCACCACCGAGCCTGTCTTCCCTTGCTCGGACGTCAGGGAAAGATCTTTGCCAACTTGCAAAAGAAGCCGACACTTTTTCCCAGGAAGAACGGTCTTGAAAAAGGTTCCCTCTCCAGTCACTGACACATCATCAATTTTGACCGAGAGCGTGAGGTTCGGGAAAATATCTTCCGCAAAAAAGTTAATGTAGCGCAACCCGAAGCGAAGCGGTCGCCCAACAATGCCGGTGGAGGCAACGCTCGCGAATGTTGTTTTGAATCGCTCGGCCACGCCGGTCCACCCGGGATATGCCCCACGAACGCCGACCGTTATTCCTTGCGAGCCAATCAGCACCGTCAGATTCTCATCTTTCTCCCCTTCGAGCTTGTGCAAGGGTTGCAAAGCAAGGAGGGGATCGGCTCGTCTCATTTCAGGGAGTACAGACGCCATTGGCAGCGCACTCGCATTGGGGAAATTGTTCCGTAACGCCTGATAGACGACACCGAAAATAGCGTCCTCTGGCACCAGAGACTCGAATCGTACATCCACTACGGCTTCAACAATTGGGCATGGTTCGATGGAGATCGGTAATTTCATTACTTGCTTTGACCCTTGCACAGTCGTGACCGCTTGGAAAGCTCAAAGCCCCGCTGCTCAGAGTGTGAGACTTTCAACTATTGCCGCCAAGGACGGGGGGTTGTTCCGCCTGGATTGGTCGGAAAGGTTTAAAGGGGATCGCCGCTGACAGCTTTCCCTACGAGAATTTCCCGAAAAGTCGCGGTTTATTCACTGCCTCGGTTGCTTTTTCTTGGCGAAAATCCCGCGAGCGTTTTCCGTTTCGGGCTCGCGGACCCCAACCGTTCGGCTTCGCCCGGCCATGAATAATTCCGCCCTCCATCTTTTGGTCAGGTTTGAAAAGAAGATGCGAAATGCTCTCGGGAAACGTAAAAGTGCGCCTCAAAATATACGGCCGCCCGCCGGGAAGAACCTTCGGTTTCATAAGATCATTGTGTGGAACACGGAATGTTCTACGCCTGTTTTGATTTGGTTCGCTTTCAGAACAACTGTCCATCGGGATAGCCCCGTGATTTCGGCTTCGGTTCAGTAATCCTCCGTAGCTGGACCGACTTCGATTGAGGAAATGTCGCCGACAGGCTGGATACGCGAGATTTGTCGCTCAGCTATCGCCCAATGAATCCCGTAGAGATTCTTTCCGAGAACGACGGCGATTAGTTCACCAAAATCGGCCAAGATGGTTTCGTCGTCCGCGCTCAGGGTGCAGGACTGCAGGAGGTAATACGGTAGGGCAACAAGGCGCCCTTCTGAGGTGTGAAATACAATGGAAACCGACGGATCTGAGGACGAGAGAATCGGGGTCCTTTGTTTTTCAAAATTCTTTTTTTCGGTTTCCATTGTGTCGAACAGATTATCGGGGTGAGCAGTTGATTTTGGCATAAGATTAAAAACCAGGGGTGTAGCCGTTATCGGGTTCGTTTGCAGGCAAGACTTCGACTTCTGGGGTGGAAGAACTTTGCGTCCTTTCCTCCTCCGCTGCTATCGTGGGGTTGAAGTTGGCAGCTTCTGCCATTTTGGGTGGGGGAGGGGATTGAAGGGGAGAATCCATTTTTTTGTCTTCCTGATCCGTTGGTTTGACTTGCATGGTGGACTGTGAGGGCTGGGTTGTCGATGCTGCTGCTTGCCGTGCCTTTGATTTCTCGACTTCTGCCCTTAACTCCTCAGCCCCCTGGCATGTTGTTCTTTTCGCTGTCGCGACCCGTCTTGAGGCGGTTGTCCGGACAGCCTGCGAAACGCGCGCACATGTATCGGCAATCGATTTCCTCGCTGCTGCGTTTGCTGCCCTGATCGCAGTCTCTACTTTTCTCGATGCGTCGCTGACCACATGCCCAACTGTCTGTCGGGCGTGCGCTATGGCCCATCGGATTCCCGTGTGAACTGCATTCCTAGAAATGCAGTTTGGCCTCGTTTCGTGTTTTCTGTGCGGTGTAGGATTTTCGCACTCACGCATCGTGCGGGCCTCGGAGATCCTGGCGCTTCGGTACGCCTTTCGCGCTTCCTCCGGCGAGATCGCTTGAGGAAGATGCGCGCGCAAAGCAGTTTGAAGTCTTTCCGCAAATCCAGCCGATTGTGTGTCGGCGGCGGCCTGACGATCCCCGCTTTTTGCGATCGACGCTCGCAGTTCTTCTTTGTCGGGGGTGAAAATCTCGATGCTCTTTTTTCCCCGGGTGGCTCCAACGTATAGAGCTTTGGCATCCATTCTTGCCGCCGCGAGGATCACTCCGAATTTTGTTTTGCCTTGCGATTTGTGGCTCGTCACGGCGTAGCCGTGTTTGAAAGTGCGGAATTCCGGGCCGACTTCGACCATCGTTTTTCCGTCCGCTTTTCGCAGGGTCATTCCTCCATCGTGCAGGGATTCCACACTCACGATCTCACCGTTGCGGATGCCGAGGGCGTTAACGTTTCCCGTCAGCATCAGTCTATCCCCCTTCGCCACTTCGATCCGGTTGGCCACGGAAACCTCAAAACAGGCTCGAAAATCCAATCGGGAACCGTCTGCAAGGTGGACGACGCCTAATTCTTTATTCGCAGAGACGACTTCCAAAGTGATCCCCTGGCGCTTGCCTGTCGTGTAGGTAACTAGCTGCCCCTGCCGATAGTTGGAAATATTCTTTGCCTGGGGTTTCGTCCATCCCAGTGAGCGGGTGGTGACGATAGATTTTCCGCTCGATTCGATTGTTCCGTCTTGGATCAGGGCTTTTCTCAAAGCCGCCGTGATTCCTTCAATCTCAAGATGCGTTGGCGCGACAATAATAAACTCCTCCCGGGCCGCCTTCCCTTTTTCCAGCCAAGCCGCTGCTGCTTGCGAAAGGTAGTTTTCCTCGCATTCCTTAATCGCTCCCATAGATTCGAGCTTTTCGAATCCGTTCGAGGCTTGGCCAGATGCCATCATTTTCGCCGCTTCGAGATAATCCTTATTTCCTTTTTGGCGCCATATTTCCGTTAACGAGGATTTCTGGATTTTCGAATATTCCTCCAAAATGCGCACGAAGTCTCCAGCCTCTACAGCAGAATGCTGGCGGACATCTCCAACTAGCAGGATTCGGTATCCACTGGCCTTGGCTATTTGCAACAGCTTTGCTCCCTGGGTGACAGATGCTAGTCCTGACTCGTCGACAATTACAACGGACCCACGCGGCTGGTGATCTTGCTTTGTTAAAAGGAAACGTGATAACGTGGTAGCTTCAAACCCTTCGCCTCTGAGAACATCAACGGCTCCAGTGGTAGGAGATAAAAATACAGTGTTTCGGCCGGAAGCCTTAATATGATGATCAAGTTCTGCGAGGGTGGTAGTCTTGCCGGCTCCGGCTGGCCCTCGAACGGAGATAACAAAATCTTTTGAAGATAATACCTCCTCTACGACTCTTTTTTGATCACCGCTGAGCCTTTTCGATAAATTTCCCGATGATTGTCCTAGTTTAGAAAAACTGTCTTTTCCAAGGTTTACTAAAACAATGGAAGAGATTTCTGCTTCTATGTTAATCTCAGACGTTGCAAGTGCCGTAACGCCAGTGCCCTCACGTCCCAATTCGACAAGTCCGGCCGCCAGTCCGTGAATAGCTAACGCTTCCCTCACTTTTTCTCCGTCCACATCTCGTTCGATATTTTCACGCAGCATTTCTGCCGCAACTTCTGATGATCCAAATACGCTTTTGCGTTCCGATACGTGCGCGACAGCTTTTTCAATAGCTGATTTCCAATCCGAAATTCCATCCACAGTCCTCGGCCCACTCTTTTGTGCTTGTGTCGCAATATGAATTAAATCAATTTGTTCATCAGAAGTCATTCTGGAAAACTGCTTGGCTCTGACTTCCGGCGTGGAAATCTCCGTCAATTTCTTATCGCGTGTTTCTTTCGCAATAACGTTGATTTGCTCTTTTGTTGGTGCATGGCCTTGTTTATACTTAAAGTCCCTTATAGCTTCTTCGATGTCTCCGCGCCTTTGCGAAAACCTCTGAATGATTTCAGGAGAAACGCCTCGGATCTCATAGCCTACCTGCTTATCATCTTTTATAAGATCAACGACATGCCCGAGTTCACGGAGTAACTGAGCCATTCTTGCGTGATATACTCTTCCAAGATAATCAACAGCTTTAGTCTGATCCAGTTCGTTGAGGGCATATCGATTTCCGTCTGCCGCTGCCGTCGCGTTTGCCACAACGAAATGAGTATGGAGTTGAGGATCTAAAGAACGACTGGTGTCGTGAGTAAACGTTGCTGCGCACAGATTTCCCGTTAGCTCACTGTCAACAGTGTTCCCAAATCCGTTTTTCAGCCGCCGGCCTGCAAAACGTTCTAGCTCAATAAAAGCCTCCGCACCGGCGATCTCATGAGCAACCTTGATCCGAGGATCAAAGAGACTCATTATTGAAACGCTTTTCCTGGCCGAAAGCTGCCAGTCGAAAAACTTTATTGCATCAGATTTAGAGCGGCGTGTCAGTTTTTCGCTGCCGTCCGGTGATAGATTTGACCGTAGATTTTCGAAGCGTTCATCATCACTGCAAATTGTTTGGCCCTCGATTCTAAACATCGCGGCTAAACGAC
>Ga0194063_10002540_pt1 | contig 11302 bp, 7 predicted proteins | sample SepL3720m_MetaG_FD_155459 | JGI IMG/M metagenome (GOLD analysis project Ga0194063, IMG submission 155459) | Anoxic zone freshwater microbial communities from boreal shield lake in IISD Experimental Lakes Area, Ontario, Canada - Sep2016-L373-20m | ecosystem: Environmental > Aquatic > Freshwater >... | reverse complement strand
GAGTGAGAGTGTTGTGTTCATGCCTTCAGCTTATCCCGAATAGAGGGAGAAGACAATCCCTTTTCAGGGTGAGGGCTGAGGGGATGGCAGGGGTAACCCGCGCAGGGGATGCACGTTTCAAGGGTTATTTAACCAGATTGGTTTCCCACGAACTGAAATCCCAGCCGCTAAGCAATTGGCGCAGTTCTTCTTTGCTGTGCAGATCAAACTTGTTCAAAATATTGCGTAAGTGCGTCTTGACCGTTTCGGGAGAAATTGCCAGACGGGCGGCGATCTGGCGGTTGGTGTAATTCAAGCATACCAGCGCCGCGACCTCCCTCTCCCGCACCGAAAGGATCCGCCAGCCTTCCAGATGGAGGTCTGCCATTTGACGTTGCGCCAGGGCTGTGGTCAGGAGTTCTCCCGCGATGTGCTCCACCGTGACTCCCTCGCGTTCAGCCACACCCTGCAGTGTGCTCATCAGGGACGCATCCAGGTGCAGCGCACCATTGGGGCGCACACTAAAAGGCAGATGAATTGTAAATTGTTTCCAGAACGCCATCACATAATCCTTCTATGATGATTATATAGAACAAGCGTTCTTATGTCAAGGTGAAAAATAAAAAAGACAATTCATATACAGAGTATTCAAATATCGCTTTTAAGTTCGTATACTTTACTTGTAGATTTATTCCATAAATATTTATTGCATGATATACTTATGCCAATCGAATAGCCAAACAAGATAAGGTTACATTCAACTATGTCATAAGGGCGTAAAGGGATGGCAAGTTTCGACCGTTTGCGCAGTTGTAGCAAGTGTCATTTTTATTGAATAAAGAGGCTGAACGAATGCAAACAATATTTGACCTTTGTGTGCCAAGGGATGAAGTCCTACAAGGTGATCTAAGCGAAGACATCTTTGCCGCCAGACTAAAAGATGTTATGGACGGTTGCGCCGATCCAGTTTATGGGGATCCTCAGACATTTTTTGAAAATACATATCCTACGGCTGGGCTTAAAACGCTGCTCAACGACTCTCTGGGACGTTTAAAAGGGACTGGAGCGGGTAAAAATGCTGTTATCCGGTTAGAGACAGCCTTTGGTGGTGGAAAAACCCATAATCTGATTGCTCTTTATCATGCAGTTACTGGTGAAACGCCAAAACAATTCCTGGATGGTTTGTTGGATAATGTTTCGACAGTTCCAGATCGAGGGGAAATATTAATTGCTGGTGTTGTCGGTTCTGATCTAGACCCAACTGTGGGTATCCACCATCCGGAGAGTGGCATCAAAACGCTCACGTTATGGGGAGAACTTTCTTATCAATTGGGTGGAGCATCAGCTTATGAACTGGTACGAGAAAGTGAAGTGACCAAAGCCGCTATCGGCACTGGACCCTTCGAAACTATCATCGGAAACCGCCCAACATTGATTATGCTGGATGAGATTGCCCGCCACCTAAGAGCCGCAAGTGCTGTGCCAACAAAAACCGGAAGTTCTAATCTGGCAGAGCAAACCGTTGCATTTCTGATGTCTTTATTAGAGTTTGCATCCAGCAAAGAACATTGTCTGGTAGTCATTACGCTGGCAAGTGAATCAGATGCCTTCGGCAAAGAAACGGCTCTCTTTCGCCATAGTCTTTCTGAAGCGCTTCAGGTTTCCGCTCGCCAGGAACGCGTTCTTACCCCAACGGTTGAGAGTGAAATATCGGCGATTGTTACGCATCGCTTATTTAAATGTATTGACCGGCAGGCAGCCCAGACCATTTTTACAGCCTACGCCCAATACTACACCGGGTTATTCGATAAGAATGTTGATTTACCGCAGCGTTGCTTGAGGGCAGAGTATCAAAAAGAGTTCAGTGCATCATACCCATTCCATCCTGAACTATTGGCTACCCTCAACCGCAAGGTCGCAACTATTCCCAATTTCAACCAGACACGCGGCGCTTTACGGTTATTGGCTTGGACGGTAAGATCCTTATGGAAAGAAAAATCCCCCGGCACTTGGACGATCCACCTTCATCACATTGATCTAGCGACACAGCAGATCGGAGAAGACCTGACTGGCAGATTAGATCGCCCAAGATTCAAGCAAGTCATCGAGGCAGATATTGCGAGCAATATGAGCGGTATGCCGGCTCATGCGCAAGCAATTGATGCCGCCTTGATATCTTATGGAAAACCGCCCTATGCCCACCGAACTGCAACAACCATATTTATCAACAGTCTGACACAGGGGATTGCCAGTGGTGTTGATCCCTCAGATTTAATGTTGGCTGTCATCACACCCGATGCTCAAGGCGGCGGGGATGATCCGGCGGTTATTCAAACCACCCTGGAAAAGCTTTATAAAACCGCCTGGTTTTTAGAGTATGACGGTCATTATTATCGTTTCAAGACAGAACCTTCTCTCAATAAAATCATTGAAGATGAAACCGCCCATGTGGGATTGAGCAAAGCCAAGGCTGAAATAGAACGCCGCATACGGCTGATTTGGCACAAAGGGTTCCTCCAACCGGTTTTTTATCCCTTGGAACCAGCGGATGTGGATGATGATGCAGATATTCCGCGTTTGGCGATCATACACTTTGACGCTGTAAAAATCACAGCCGACGGAATTGCCCCGCCTGATTTGGTTAAGAGAATCTATGAATATTGTGGCGCGATGCTATCTTTCCGTAAGTACCAGAATAATGTACTTTTTCTGGTACCAGATGCGGATCAAGTTGAAAACATGGTTCAGGTGGCTCGCCGTTATCTGGCTATTGGGCGGATTGTAGGCGAAGCCGAGCGTATGTCCGAATTTAATCGTGAACAGCGCGATGAACTGAAAAAGGCGAAGGATTTCAACGAATTAGAAGTGCGAGTGGCGATCACCAAGGCATACCGCTATTTATATTATCCAACCACGGATGCGTTGAAGACTCATGCTTTTCTCAACCGCGAAGCCTTGCCCGCTCAAGATCAAGGGGAAGTCGATAAAGATCAGACGAACGTTGTTTTACGTGTCTTGCGTCTTCTGAAGAAGGTTCAAACTGCGGACGAAGAGATTCTTTCGGCTGTTTATGTCAAATCGAAAGCTTGGGATCAGAATCAAGTTAGTATGACAACCGAAGACCTGCGCAAAGCATTCGCCCGAAAAATTGGATTGAGAATTCTGCTGGATGTAGGGCAACTGCGCAAGACAGTTCAGAATGGGGTTAAAACCGGCATCTGGATCTATTACGACTCAGTGGATGGATTTGGCTATGACAAGGATTCACCTCCGCCTGCCTGGCAGATCAGCGATAATGCTATTTTATATTTGCCTGAGGAAGCGAAGCGGCTGGGGATCCACATCAAAGGAAAATGGACGCCAGGTGCGATTCCTGGTGGAAATGGTGGTTCAGTACAACCTGATCTTTGTCCTGTTTGTGGTTTGCCCACTGACCAATGCACTTGCGGTGTACCTCCGGTGGGTGGCGGCAAGCCGGGAAAAGTCATCGGTCAGGGATCCGTTGCTCAGGCTTTTCAGCAAATTTTGGATCAATGTCAGGAATATAAATTTAACCGTTTGAGCCGTATAATCCTCTCGGTCGCAGGAAGCGGAAAGCAGGCTGCCAGTGATTTACGGGCGGTTGGTCTGGCAATACCACAATTTGGCAAGGGAAAATTCACGTTTGAGCAGGAAGTTATTGCTTCTTTCGGTAAAGGGGGGGAGACCTTTCATCTCAATTTCAAGGGCGTCTGGGATCGTTACAAAAGAATCAAATCATTAACCGATTCTTTCGCCCAAGAAGCGGATGAATTTAAGATGAGTCTGCGGGTTGGGGTGGAATTTGAAGATGGATTGGAAGTCAACAGCCTCGATTACTTGACAATGCGGGATGTGTTGGTAACACTGGATGTTGGCAAAATTGTCTTGGATGCGATTCCGCACAAGGAAAATACTGAATGAAAGCGCTGAGTATCCGCCAACCCTGGGCTGATTTGATCATCCAAGGGATAAAAACGCTTGAATTGCGCAGTTGGACGGTGAGCCATCGCGGTCCTCTGGCAATTCATGCTTCCCAAACAATTGATGAGATTGCCTGCCGTGTGCATGGGATTGACCCGCGCCACGTTTCAACGGGTGTTTTGGTGGGCGTGGTTGAGTTGATCGATATCAGCGCACTAGATGAAGATTCTTATAAATCGCTTCAGATGGATCATCTTAGCGCGGACGCTTTTAAACCGCCTCTTTTCGCTTGGAAAATGACCCATCCCAAAGCCATCGAGAAAGCTGTCCCATATAACGGCAGGATGGGATTATTTAATGTGCCGGACGAACTGACGGAAGACATGCCGCCCATTACTGAGCAGCAAATGCCTGCCGAGGTTGTCCCAGAGGAAGAACTGCCAACTCTCGACTCGCGGCTTCCATTTGAACTCCAGGTCAAGATTGAAGCAGGCACAAATCCTTCCCTGGCTTCCTATCGCCTGGCATTATTCCAGAGACCCATCCAAACCCCGCTTTCCCAGCCAGGGTTTACACCGTTGTCATCTCCCCAACGCCGCTTGGTGTGTGAATTGGGTGGAACCGCTTTAAAGGCAATTGCGGATGCAGTTTTGGAAGCCCTCCGACTAAATGGGTATGCGGCAACCGATCTAGGCATTAAACGACGTGAGCCATTCCTTTTGATGGAGGAGAGCGGCGTGCGTCTGGCGTTGATCTTTCTTGCCATTCGCCCGATCACAAAAGTTGTCCGCATCGAAGAAATTTCACGCGGCATTCGTGCTATGACCGGTGAAGAGTTGTACTACTGGTTTGCTAAATGCATTGGAAGTGGGGCAGCCAATACTTGGCGTGGATCAACATCAGATCGCGCCCAGCGCGCTTTACGTATACTTCTTGCGGAAGAATAAAAAAATATGAAAACAACTCCCGATAACCAAAAACTACTTGATCTGATAGAGTCTGCTCGCAAGGGCAAGATTGTCCTTCCTCAATTTCAGCGAAATTTCGTCTGGAGTAGGGATGATATTACTGCCTTATTGATTTCTATCTTTCAAGGGCATTTCATTGGTTCGTTTCTATTTCTGAATGCCGATAGCGAAAATATCCCCTTTGCCGTGCGTTCGTTACAGGGAATTGACCTTTCTATAGCCAACCTGCGTCCAGATGCCATGGTGTTGGATGGTCAACAGCGGTTAACCTCTTTACATTACGCTTTTGCCGCTCCAGATATTCCACTCCGCTGGACAAAATACTCATATCGTTTTTTTCTTGACATGAAACAGGTGACCATTGGAGATTGGGATAAAGCAATTCGCAGCGAGCGCTCGATCGATTGCAATGGTATGTTAGACCGTCAGTATCAATTTGAAAATTTGATCATCCCCTTAACCGAAATTGAACTATGGGATAAGTGGTTAAATGCTTATGAGCAATGGCTGGTAAATAAGGATAAGGATGCTTACTTTCAGGAGTATTTCCCAAACGATAAACCTGCCTGGACTGCCTTGATGGACCGAATAAAAACCTTCTTTGTTCCTACGATCACGATCCCTAAAATTAAGCCTGATGATCCCGAAGCGCTGGCTGAAGTCTGCGCAATTTTCGAGAAGATTAACAGTACTGGAGTAAAACTCTCGGTTTATGATCTATTAACTGCCCGTCTGTACAAAGATAAGATCGATTTACATAGCTTTTGGGGAGAAGCTGTCGACGAATATCACATCTTAGATGAATATTCTGAGGGTTCGCCGGATGAATTTGGTGTCTATGTGCTCCGTACCATTTCCTTAATGCGTGGGCTGGATGTAAAAAGTAAAACGCTGATCAATCTTTCTCCCTCCGATTTTAAAAAAGATTGGAAAAAAGCGGTTGAATACATTGAGAAAGCTCTCCACCGTATGACATCGATCGGAACGGATGGTTTCGGGGCGTTTGACCGAAAATGGATGCCTTATCTTACGATGGTTTCTCCGCTTGCAGCAATGTTATATGCCATCGATAAAAACAAATTTGGACATAAAGCCTACCATTGGATTCAACGTTGGTACTGGGCATCTGTTTTCCGGGAACGTTACGCTGGTTCGGTCGAAAGCGCCATCTATCGCGATTATCAGGATTTTCTGAGATCGATCGGAGATTCTGCGTTTGAAGCCGAAGCATTGAGAGAAGCACGAACCAGTATTCTTGAAAACCAGGCATTCTCCCTAAAAAGCATCAACCGGCTTAATTCAATCTATCGCGGAGTCATTTGTTTGGTTGCATTACGAGGTGCCAAAGATTTCCGCGCTGATGACTCGATCCAGTTTCATACTTTGGAAGACCATCATATCTTCCCAGTTGCTTATCTCAATAAATTGCACCCTTCAGATGGAAAACCATTTTCATCGGAGCGAATCAATTGCGTCATCAACCGCACATTGATTGCCGATCAAACGAATAAACAAATCAGCAAACGCAGTCCTAGCCAATATCTGAAAGAAATCATTCCAGCAGAACGTACTGAAGTGATTTTAATCAGCCATTTTATCGAATCAGGAGCGCAAGCTGCCATGCAGAATGACGATTTTGAGACTTTCCTGAATACACGTGAGCGGGTATTGATTGCCGAAATCACGAAACGCATTCATAAGTAAATGAGCGGACGGAGAAATCTACCGTTCGGTTTTTAGGATGAGGTTGACTTCGATAGGGAATCTAGTATCAAAAGGGTTTGCGTCCTGGCTTGCCAACCCTTCAAGAAAGTATTTTATTTGAGGTGAATGATGACTCGACCTTCCGTACTGATTGAATCATGGCTGCCCATCGCCGAAGTGGGTGTTGAAAGCATGCGCGAACGGGGTGCCAGCAGTGCGCTGCCACCCCTCTATTTTCTACATGTCTGGTGGGCTCGCCGTCCTTTAATTGCCAGCCGGGCTGCCATCCTTGCCAGTGTATTGCCCGCCTGGAACCAGGATTGGACTGCCGATCTAAAGCAGCGCTTTCCCACCGGACAAGCATACCATCAATGGTTTCTCGATTTGGTTGGCATTCATGGTGATCCGGTTAAGGGAATGAAAATTGTACAATGGGCAAAGGATAAGGGCATTAAACTTAAATTCCATCCCTATGGAGGTGCTCCCCGTGCTTTTACTGTTAATCCATCAGCCGAAAACCTAGAAATATTGAGCGATCTCTTGAAACTTACCTGGGGGACAAGTCAAATCAGTGTTTTGGACCCGTTTGCGGGTGGCGGTTCGATTCCCTTTGAGTCGCTGCGCTATGGATTTACCACCTATGCCAATGATCTTAATCCGGTCGCTGCCACTATCCTGAAAGCCACTCTGGATTATCCAGCGCGTTTTGGACCTTCGCTTGCAGATGATATTCGTAAATGGGGGAACCTTTGGGCGCAAATGGTCAAAGAGCGATTGGAGATCTACTTCCCCAAACAACCCAATGAGAATATTTTTGCCTATCTTTGGGCGCGTACCGTGCAGTGGCATGGGCGTACAATACCGCTTAGCCCCAATTGGTGGTTGGCTAACGGGGACAAACCCGTTGCAGTACGCGTGATCGCCGATCCCGATAGTACGCAACCGCGCTTTGAAATTCTGGAAGGTCACCAAATTGGCAAATACGACCCCGATCAAGGCACAATTATTCGCGGTGTTGGACGCTGTCCATGGACAGGGGAAACCATAGATGGTGATTACATTAAAACCGAAGCCCAAGCCGGACGCATGGGGCAGGTATTGTATGCTGTGGCAGATAAAAAGCCAGGCGGTTTTGAATTCCGCGCCCCGGCACTCGAAGATTTAAAGGCAGTTAAACGAGCAGAAAAAACTTTATTGGAGAAGAAGCCAGAATGGATAGCTAATGGTCTTATTCCAATAGAAGCATTTCCGGAAGGAAATGATAATCGTCCCATTTTATATGGGATGCCCACTTGGGCTGATTTCTACTCACCGCGTCAATTGCTGGTTATGGGTATGTTTTCTGAAACCTTAAGAGAATTAAAAATCGAAGTGGAAAATGAGCACCATAGAAATGCTATTCGAACATACCTCGGATTCGCTTTGGACAAATCAAGTGTTTACAATTGCCGAACTTCTAGATGGCATAGTGTTCGTACCGTGATGGCTCCTCAATTTGAACGGCATGATTTCTCTTTCAAGTGGAGCCATGGAGAATTTGATGCTGCTGGAAATCTGCTTCCTTGGGCAATAGAGCAAGTTGCAGATGCATTCCAAGGTATATGTGAACTAGTTTATCCCGCAAATTCCTCCTTCTTTTCCGTCAAAAAGCAAAAACTGATAGATCATATTACTGTTTTACGCGGATCGGCAGGGAAACTTAATAATCTTTCCAATAACTCTTTTCATAATATCACAGTCGACCCACCATACTATGATAACGTTCAGTACGCTGAACTTTCTGACTTCTTCTATGTCTGGCTCAAACGCAGTGTAGGACATCTTTTCCCCGAATTCTTTACCGATGAACTGACCAATAAGGACGATGAAGCCGTAGCCAATCCTGCCCGTTTTGCCGCGTTGGGTAACAAAAAGAAAATCCTGGCAAAGCAAGATTACGAGCGTAAGATGGCAGCCGCCTTCCGCGAAATGTACCGCGTCCTTCATCCAGACGGTGTATTGACCGTCATGTTCACCCATAAAAAAGTGGAAGCCTGGGATACACTGGCTTCGGCTTTGATGGACGCCGGTTTTACGATAAAAGCTTCCTGGCCAGTGCATACCGAATCTGCCCATAGCTTACATCAGGCTAAGAAAAATGCGGCGTCATCGACAATCTTGCTTGTCTGTCGTAAACGTGAAGATCATCACAACGAATCCGTATGGTGGGAAGATTTGCAAGCCGAAGTGCGCCGGACAGCGCGTGAAAAAGCCGCCGAATATGCCGATCTGGGAATTACAGGCGCAGATTTATATATCAGCACGTTTGGACCTACCTTGAGTGTCATTTCCCAAAATTGGCCCGTGCTTACCAGTGAAGTCGATCCAAAGACAGGGCAGCCCAAACCACTGCGTCCTGAGATTGCCCTTGATCTCGCCCGCGAAGAAGTGATCCAATTGCGCAAACAAGGATTGTTGGCGGGGCGAGCAGTCCAGTTCGACCAGGTTACCGACTGGTATTTGATGGCATGGGACGCATACGCAGCCGAACAATTTCCCTACGATGAAGCGCGCAAACTTGCCATTGCCCTGGGGATTGATTTGGATAATGAACTGATGAAAGTAGAGCGTTTGGCGGTTAAGAAGGGAGAATATATCTTGCTCCAGACTCCCGTGCAGCGCCGCAAGAAAGGGCAGGTGGATGATGAGGTAACCAGCTTTACCCATTGGATCGATGCCGCCCATACCGCCATGATGATATATTCCGAAGATGGCGCCGGCGCATGCGACCTTTTCCTCCAAAAATCGGGATTGAAACGCGACACCACTTTCAAAGCACTCCTCCAGTCCTTGATCAACGCCATCCCGCGTTCCAGGATAAAAGGCAAATTCATCCGTCCTGAAGCGGAGGTGCTGGAGAATATGCGCCTGGCATTCTTCTCCGAAGAGTTAATCGCGCCAAAGGAAGAAGAACCGGACTTACCCCAAGTGATCCAAACAGCGTTGTGGAAGGATGAAGAGATAGCAGAGGATGAAGAAGAGGATGAGGAATAAGAAAATCGGACAAATTCTTTTCGTCTTGACAATTCTATGCAACCGATGTATAGTAAAGTTATTAGAGCCCGCGGTTAGTGCCATCGTCCGCTGGATGGGTGGTTTACTGCTATCCGCTATTACAACCCCGAGGAGTGCAAACGCGCTCCTCGTATGTTTTAAAAATGGAGGGGTGAATTTTCCATGAAACTTAGAATATTTATAGATTTTTGGAATTTCCAGCTTTCGATAAATGATAGCGCTGGTAAAGAATATAGGATTGATTGGACTAAACTATCACCCTGGTTATTAACCGAAGTTAGAGCGCTCATTGATCCTTCTATCACTTTCGAAGAGACCAGAGTATATTTATCGTTCAACCCTCGTAGATCAGAAGACAAAAGGTTAAGGGATTGGGCTAATAACACATTGGATCATTTTCCTGGTATATATGTTGTCATGGTCGAACGTAAACCTAAAAACCCGCCGGCTTGTCCAGTTTGTCATTCAATAATTGACCCCTGTCCAAAATGTGGCGCATCAATGTCCGGGACGATAGAAAAAGGTGTTGATACGGCGATTGTGACCGATCTGCTTAGCTTGGCGTGGGAGAATGCCTGGGATGTGGCAGTTTTGGTTTCTTCAGACAGAGATTTCATCCCATCGGTGGAAATGCTCAGCCGAAAGGGTTATCGGGTTATCAATGCTCACTTTCCTCCAAAGGGAATGGAGTTGGCAAAGTCATGTTGGGCAAGCATTGATTTATCAAAAGCGATTCCTGTTGTTTCGCGGTGATGTAAATGAGTTAAGGATTGTGGTAATGATTTCGCTCCAAAGGTACCTATTTAAAATCTTCTATAGCCCAGCAGATGACCCTCTGCATAACTTTTATATTCCGGCGTTGAAAGCCAGTGTGTGCTATGACCGCAGCGCAGGTTTCTTCAGTTCAACCGCCCTGGCAGTAGCGGCTGAAGGTGTTGCTCACCTGATCCAGAATGGTGGCAAAATGCGGTTGCTGGTTGGAGCCGAACTGAGCGAAGATGATGTTGCCGCCATTCGTTCAGGTTATGACCAGCGCGAAAAAATATGTGAGAATCTACTCCAACGCTTTCCCGATCCTCAAAATGATTTACTAAAGAAACGTTTAGAAGTGATGGCATGGATGGTGGCAGAAGGACGGTTAGAAATCCGCGTGGTCTTGCCGAAAGATGCGCAGGGATTTCCGCTCTCTGCCAGCCAGTGTCATGACTATTATCACCCGAAATCAGGTGTCTTAACCGATGCTGAAGGAAATCAAGTTGGGTTTACGGGAAGTGTCAACGAATCGGCGACTGCCTGGCTTAATAACTATGAATCTTTCATGGTTATTTTTTCTTGGGATAATACCAAAGCGTATCTGGCGCAAATCGTCAGTAATTTTGAACGACTGTGGGCTGGAAAAGAGCCGGATTGGATTGCGTTAGAGATTCCCGAGGCTGTCAAACAGAAATTATTGAAATATAGACCTTCAAACGCTCCGATTACAGATCCTCTGGAAGACTTACAAATAGAAGCCAAAGAATCGACTTCCGGTTACGAAACTAGTACATTGGGGCATAAATAATGAATAAGACAGAGGAAGGTTGACAATGCAAGAGAAAACCAGTAAACTATGCAGAAAACTGAAAGCTGGGAAAAAAGAATGCCAACACCAAAAG
>Ga0194063_10002539_pt1 | contig 11304 bp, 18 predicted proteins | sample SepL3720m_MetaG_FD_155459 | JGI IMG/M metagenome (GOLD analysis project Ga0194063, IMG submission 155459) | Anoxic zone freshwater microbial communities from boreal shield lake in IISD Experimental Lakes Area, Ontario, Canada - Sep2016-L373-20m | ecosystem: Environmental > Aquatic > Freshwater... | reverse complement strand
CTCCAGTACATATGCCCATCAGAAGATACGAGGCTCCATCGCCAATTGAGAAACGGTGGTTGAGCATGATGAAGACGGCGACAAGAGGTATGATAATCAAATATCGGAGAGCCGACTTGCGGAGGATGTAGAGGACTGAGTAGCCATGTTCCCTGTGATGGAGCATGTATCCGGCATATTTCTTTTCCAGTTTTTCAGTCATGGTTCTGTCCCGATTAGTTCAAAGACGTTATTTCCCTACCATCCACATTATCACTCCAACGATAACTGGCACCAACAGCAACAACCATCCCCCCAAAGCTACCAAACATCCGGGAGACGTGCTGGTAATCTCATCGCCCCCCATTAATAGCCCTGTATTGCCCGTATACCCGCCCATTTCATCGCTGTACCAGATGCAAGCCATAGGGAGAACGAGGAAACCAATCATCTGCAAAAGACTTTTCCCACCTCCGCCAAGATATGCCCCGAGCAGGTAAAGTGCGGCAACCACCCCTGAAATGACTCTGCTTTTCATTGACGCTTCTTGAATACACCAAGTTGATTGGCGATCATCTTGCTCATCGACGCTTCAGTTTGTTCAGAGGTTAATGACTTGAACAGCCTGTCCATTCGTCTGGGCGGTCTGCTGTTGCCAATAGGGAGTGTCATACATAGCCGATGAACTGGGGGCATTCGTTTCCTTGTGTATAAAGTAAGTACCTTCTTTGAGTGATTTTCGATCAACAACACTACTGCTGGTCTCATAGGACTCGTAATGCTCTCGACGGCGTATTGCCGTGACCGCCAGACCAACGACAATCATGCCAGCAAGTACTCCAATACCAATTTGATAAATACGCCTGTTCTCCCACTTTTCCAGCTTCGCAATAAGTTCAATCAGCTTATCCGTTCTGATTACAAGGAAGACCCCCACCGCCAGTTGCAAGACTGGGGGAAGGAGACGAGACCAGTAATCAACAGTGAGCAGACTGGTGACCATCATGGAGAGGGTTAGAACAGCCTTGGCGAGAGCCGGAATCGCATAGGCAGTGACATATACGCCAATAAGCTTTAGCCCTGTTCGGTATACAGCACCCTCACTTAACACCCCCGTCTCTCCTTCATCACGAATATTCAACTTGTCGGCAAGCCATGTGGTACGGGAAACAAGAACCCATGCCATGCCTGTGGCAAGAACGAAGTACATCCCTATACCCAATAGACCGATCCAGCTTTGCTTGTAGCCTGTTTCCTCCGTAAAACTAGATATTTGACTGAGACCAATCCCAAGCTGGACGATGTTGATCAACGCCCAGTAGAACTGAAGCAGTCCAATCAGCTTCGCCAGTACAATAAATAGTCTTCTCATGGATTCTCCTACGCCCAATTCATTGCAATGAACCACACCATGCCGACAGCATAAAGAACGGACAATGCCAGAAGCATCAGCCCTATGATCATGCCTTTTGCCTTCAGAACACGCCGAGCAAGGACAAAGAAGACGCACGATAACAATGCCAAGCAGAAGGTGCCCCCAATACGCCACACTCCTAAAATAAGGGGGTTGCTACTTTCGATCAGGTCGCCAAGTTTTATGAAAACCCACTCTATCACGAATGGAGCCAGCTCAACGATAACCCCTGCGACGATCAAGGCGGCAATAACATACAGCATGATTTTCAATGTCTTGCCCATTCTTACCTCGTTCGCATATCAGCAATAGCATGAGAGCACATAGCAAGTGAACCCAATACCCCCAATGACTGCTGGTACTCTGGATTTCTTCGGGTACTGGAGGAAGAATATCACCATCATGAAGACAGGGAGAATAAGCAAGCCAACACCCCATGCCCAGTGCGTCTGGAACCCAAGAACAACGAAGACAATGTAGGAAATAAATACGAGAAACGCACTGGTGTGGCTCAAGAATGAATGGTTCAGCCCATATCCAACGTCGCCAGCGGAATATGACAGACCAGTCAGCAACACCCATAACAAGACCATGAAGAGTGCCGTGACCCCTATGCTGAGCCAGAGTATTTTAGAGTCACGTCTCATTCTGCCTTTTGAGGTTTCACGGTCTCTTTATCCCGCATAATTCTTCCACAGCCTTCTGAAAGCCCTCAAAAGTCTTGGTCGGCTCATCACTCGGGCTTCCATCTTTAAGGGGATATCGGTTGGAGCCCGAACATCTCAAACGCTTCTCCCCATAAACGATATCAACCTTCCATTGAGTCCCGTCACAGATTTCATCATTCCAATAACGTGTCCGCCATTTCCAGACCCCGAGCCCATCCAGTTTATCCCAAAACCGATGCCATGCTTTAGGGGATGGAGTGACTGTATCGGAGGTATCGCCCATATGCCCGCCTTTTTGGACGATCAGGGCTCCATTTCCCAATGTGACCGAGAAACCGCCACTAAACAACCCCCCAATTGAGATATCACACCGCTCTGGGAGACAGGCGGGATGGGCAGAATATGGTTTGGTTGGCACGAGGGTGATTGTTGCTGTTGCTAGTCATTATTCCAAGAAAATATCAACTGCCATATTTGTCATGCGATGGCGACCTCCCCACTGGCTGGCTGGCCATTCTCTTCAGCCGCCCTGTCCCATGTAAAAGACTTTTTGGCAAGAGCCGCTGTGAGGGCTACGGATGCCACCTGACTTTATTCATCAAGATTGGACTTGCGGCTCTCCAATAACAGTGGATAGCCTAGACAAAAGTAGTGAATATCGTAAGGCCACAAGGAAATCACATGAAATCAGAATATATTGGGTTAGTTTCGATGTTGCTGGCCGCAATCTGCTATGGGCAAGAGTTTCAGCAAGATAAAGCGGGAACCGCCATCTTAGCCGAGCAACTTGAGGGTCTTGGCGTTAAGTACGTGGACTTCATAAGAATGCTCCCACCAAAAGACTTGTCTCAGGTTCCTGAATATTTACGTGAATCTGTGTCAAACGGTCTGTGTGCTTTGTCTTTCCGTGGTATGAAAGGCGTTGAATTCAATAAGATTAAATCTTTCCCCATTACTCAGTTGGAAATTAACAACACCGATGTGACTGATATTTCATTTGTTAAGGACATGCCTCTTGTCTCGCTGAATATTTCCAATACAAAGGTTGCCGATCTCTCTCCATTGAGAGGAAAACGTCTTCATGCAATAGATTTTCGATGGACAAGAGTTGAAGATATTTCACAACTGGCAGGTATGCCCATCGAACGCCTTGATCTGTCACCGTCACAAGTAGCAGACATCTCATCCATCACCAATATGCCGCACCTCAGAACTCTAAACCTTTCCTTGAGCAGAGTGACGGATATATCGGTAGTGAGCAAAACAACAATCAAGCAGATTTACCTTCCGGAAGAAATCAACCGTGGATTTAAAGCTTTGAGAGATATACCCAGCATTGTTGAGATTGGATATGGAGAGAAAGGGCTAATCGACGCCAAGACTTTCTGGCGGAAGTATGACGCTGGTGAAGTTATTAATGAGAAATGGAATTCCAATCAATAACGAATACATTTCTCAACATGTACATGTTTGGTTGCTTGGCTTCACTGATGCTTGTGGTAGGCGATCTGGAATAGCTGGCAGACAACCACCTAATGAACGGCAATAACCAGACTATTCCTATCTGACCGACATCCTCACCCCTTGTTGACGAAGCCGATCCAGCAACCTGCCACCCGTGTTGCCTACAGGTTGCGGCCTCGACTTTACGGGCGGTACTACCTTCCTTGGAACAGGACTCGGAGGAGGCGCAGGTAGCGGCAAATACCCTTCCGTGACCTCCCTGATGCCCTGTTCAATCTGCGCCTCCAGCTCTGCATCAGTCCACTCCCTCATATTCGCCGTGGCAGGACTTACTGGGACAGTTTTCTTTACCGTATTTCCCAGAGCCCCAGTAGATCGGAGTCTCGCCATTATTGCCGTTGTATCGATTTTGTTCATATTACCCACTATCTCTTTCCCTTCTTTTTCATGTTTGCTTAAAGACCTTCGGTTTTTCCGCCATCATTATACTCACCTGACAAGGAGATTCGTCCGACTATTTTCCAACTTTCTTCAATCATGCTCATTTTATCACGTCGCCTGTCGGCTCCGGCTCGCTACGCTCGCGCCTTCTTGGCTCTCGGATATCCCGCATTCATGGCTTTAATGAACGCTTTTCTCTTTCCACATCCCCCTCCCATATGGAACAGCCCGTAGGTCTCGTATTTCCTGACCCTGTAGACCGAGAAGTACTGCAACATGTGTCTCAGCATGGTTTGAAAGTCTCCGACATACTTACGTTCACCGTCTTTTAGGAAACTGGCGCACACCATTCCACCTCCCAGATCACGGAAGTCAGTATGTTTGAATGGTCTGGCAACGGCGTATTCGACCACCTTTTGGAATGCCTTGGCCGGATTGAGCTCCTTGGCCTTTAAATCAGACTGGATTGGCTTCACGTACACACAGGAGGGGTCAGACAACACAGCCTGCTGAATGATAGGCTTGAGGGCTTTAATCTCCTCCACGGTCATCCCAGTAAGCAAATTGAAGGCTATGTTGGCGGTGGTGAACGTCTCAGGCTTGATGAACCCAGCCTTACATTGCAGGAAATACTCGATACTGAAGTCAGACAACCTATCAGCCCAGTGGATCAATAGCTCTTGCTTTAATTCTCTTACCGACTTACCTCTACCTCCCACCACAGACCTCCATGCTTCACCCAACATAGGAAAACCTCCTGACTGATCCATACTCAAAGGCCAATACCTCTCATCTATCCCTGTCCCATATAGAATGGCGTGGATATGAGGGGAGAACGACATGTAGTCGTTAACCAAGTGTAATCCTAAAAACATCCCCAGCTTGATCTTTGGAAAACAATCTTGGATGGCATCTTTCCCCTCTTTCCTAAAACCTGACAATGTAGAATTGAGAGGAACATCCTTAAGATGCTGGAATAGACTGGGTGTAACAAAGAACAACTCCCCAAAATTCCTACATCCATTTATCTCAGGTATACCAACAGGCCATTTGGGTAGGGAAAGAACGATTGAGTAGTAATGATTATGACTCATCAAGGGAGAGAAAGTCCTACTGCTGATCTTCATGAACTGGCTATAAACCTGATTACCCCGACAAACTTCACAAACCAGACAAGGGTAAGGATTACGAGAAGGGTTGCTCAGGTTATGCTTACACTTCACCGCCTTGGATAAACGATTCCAACTGTGATGAGTCATTAATCCATAGTCCTTTTCAGGTAGGGAATGGAAATGGGAAAGAAGGTTTTCAAGGCAGGTGAAGTAGGTAGAGTTGATCATATTCCACCATCCTTGAAATACGACACCCCCCCTATAGATAATAGAGACAGAGAAGATGTGTAAGATGCTGATAATAAGAGTGATAGTGAGGATAGATAAGAGTGGGTGACTCCCAAAGGAGGTATGGAGATAACGATTCTTATATTAAGGAGCCCCTGAAAGCAGGGTAAATCCAGAGGGAGGAGTAGGTCGGGATGGTTGATTGGTTGAATGGGTATTGATTGCATGGGTAATGCTCCGGTTAAACAGTGGTGCGGATGATGTCTCGGGCCTTCCGAATCTCGGACAGGGCTCTACTTAGGGACACTGAATCGTCATAGTGGATATTCGTCAGCACTCGAAAGCAGGCTTGCCTGTCAGCAAATGTGAACTCCACCTTATGTTCACCGATCCTCATGGATCGAATGAAGCGAGCGTTATTACAAAGCAGGTAGATAGCACTTTGGAAGTCCGTCGTGCTGTAAACATCAGGATTGGTAGTCTTATCCATCATGATTTCGCCTCGAATTTTGAATGTCATGCCTCATTATACTCCGAATTTGTCAAGCCCGTACCTGCGAACCTGATTATTTTTGGTGGTCTGATGCCGTGTTCCCGCAAAAACCTCTTAAAACCTTCGATTGCAGGGAGGTGATCCAACAAAGCCTCACGCATTAGAACCCCGATATCACGGTGGCAGGTCTGGCATACCCAGATAGTGCCCCAGAGTCTGTTTTCGGGATCATAGCCCCTGTAGTGATGCGCCTCGTTAGGTCGAGCTTGACCGCACCAAGGGCAGTGGGGCGGTCTAAACATCATGGGACCGTTGTAAGTACGCTTCTGAAGGATGTTCCATGCCCATTTCTCCCCCCGACGGACGGCGGACTTAACTAGAGCATGGGCTGTATGCTGGGGTTTACGGGAGTAATACCCTCGCCGAGATTGGAGTCTGCGCCTCTCGATCTCGTCTGGAGACAGAGGCTTTGAGGCGTGTGGACGGTACCGGAGCCGTTTCTTTCGTCGGGATGTTTTAAGGTCACTCAAACGACGTTCTTCAGCCCAAGCATTGTCACAGACTTTACAACGTGACTGTCGGGCTTCGCTCCCCTTCCGATAACGATGGAACTCAGACAGGGGCTTCAGCAGGCTACATCGTGCGCATCTCTTCTTCATGGATATTCACTCCTCCTGCCATAGGGGCGAATATCAAAGAAATATTGCGATTAGCTGTAATGGGAGGGAGGAAAGTTGTGATTTATGAAATTATTTTCAGGTCGCATGACATAAAAACTACTAATCGTTGTATAATGGAGCATGAGCGAGAATTTCGTGGGTTGAGTGATCAACCTGTTTCTCTCGATATTATGTATGAAGATAGTAGCCCCACAGGGGCAGGAAAGAACAGAAATATGAAAAAGAATAGTAAGAAGGCGTGGGGGATTAAAATTGCAGGTATTAGTTCACTAATAGGTCCGTTCAGCTCACAACAGGCGGCAAGGAAAGGAGCCAAGCAGTTGATTGCTAGTTGTCAACATCCCCGCCTTGTCGATAAAAATAGACTGAGTGTTGTTGAAGGACCCACACCGGGAAAGGATGATTTGCTATTTGGAATCAAGATGCCACACCACACTTCTTTGGATGGACCTATTTCGCAAGCACAAGCAGAGGATATGACTAGGCGGCATCTGCTTAAGAAAGGCTGGGAAATAGTGAAGGAAACATGGATGGATAACTTTGTCGTGAGGTTCAAAACGGAACAAGGCTATGTGGACACTTGGCCCGTGAAGATCAACGGTAAATGGGTAGAACAATCAGCGGTTTTCGATCCGTGATGGGAGTGAGGACAAGGCTATCATTTCAATATGACTATCTGGAACATGATGGTGTGTCTCTAGGGGTGGAGGAGAAAGGGCGGAATGAGGGATGCACTTGGTTCTGGTTAGGCCGGAGGCAGGGGGCAAATTGAACGACTACTCTTGAGGGAATAGGCCGAGCGACTTCAAGGCTGTGTCCGCTAAAGGAGGAATGGGACTCTTATTAAGCCACGACCAGACCCTGCGTCGATCCACACCGAGAAGCTTGGCTAAATCCGATTGGGTCAATTTCGATGCCTTCATAATCTCTCGTATATCTTTCGCTCTGATGGGCGCATCCATCTTGTCGATAATGTCTGTTTTGACGAGGGTCTTCCGCACCTTCCAGTGACGGCAACCAAAGTAACAATGTATTTGAATCTCTGCATCATCGTGAACGTCAGCATCCTCATGATGTAAGCGCAAAAGGGGCGGGTTAGTAGACCCCTCCGGCGGGAACACAGTGGGGCTCGAACAGGCACCCCACTGCGAGTTTTCGCCATCAGCTTTCCAGTACCGACACTTTTTGCAGATCATAGCGTGGCCTTTCTGTTAGTGAATCTGTCCTCGTATAGGACATTTCGGCCAGAAAAGCAATCTTGCGCCTCGCCAATAAAGACGTTCTTTAGATGTAACCTCTTGATGGCACGACTATTACACCCTCACGTGATCGCCCTTACATCAACGCAGGAAGGGGCTACAAGATGCCTCCGTATTTTAAAAATGCCCCTGCAATGTATTGATGTGAAGAAAATAAACCAGACAAAGGAGTGGATGAAATGAATACGGGAAATCAAAAAATGAAGGTCGGAGTTAGTGGTGAACAAACAACAGGAAATCGGATTATGAATATGAAGAATAACATGAGTAACGACGTGGAAACAGAAGGAGAATGGAACGAAACGAGGGTGGTTGAAGTTGGCAAACCGTATCCGGGAGATATCCCCTACTTCTATGGAAGCACAATTCGGATTACCTCAACATTCGAGATGCTGACTCGCATGAACAATATCACAGAAAAGGAAATTCAGGCTTTTCAAAACATGACTGGGTATGGACTTTATCAAAGTAAAGACCTGCCTCATGGGCTTCTGATATGGCGTTTCAATGACGACCTCTTCTGCGAGACTCCATTCAATCCCCGCAAGGAGGAGTATGCTCGACCTAAGGAGGTTCATAGTTTCCTGCAAGGAGACTTCAACGCATGCCAGTGTGTCTTGATTGATGAGAGAGGAATAGTGCGGGCACTGGGCGTTATGTGGATGGATTTAGGCTTTGTTGAAACACTGCGGAACCTCTGGAGCGATCCAAATCTCGACTGGTCCGACTACGACGACCAGTACATCGAGCTTACAAACAAGAAAACCCAAGCCCAGCTCTGGAGAAAAGCGCAGAAATGCGCCATCACGCCAGTCAGATCGTTTGACGATCAGCCAGAACAGAATGTTGCGCAACCTCAGACGCCCTACTGCAAGAATTGCGTAGAGTCAGAGTCTGTAGCCGCCAGTTTAAGAAAGGCCCTCAAGCAGGCGAAAGAGACAGAAGCCGACTTGCGACAACAGGTGCAGAACGTCAACCTTAAGCTTGCTGAAGTTTCTAAGGTCAAGACTGAGCTGGAGCAGAAGGTGGCGACACTTTCGGAAAACGCTCTCCAACAGGAAATCATACGGCTAACTACCCTAATAGAAGAGAAGGGTTTTGAGATCGAGTTACTGAATGAGGGAACGGAGAAGTGTCACAATAACACCTCAAAGCTTCAGGCGCACATCAGTGATCTCGAACGGCATAACCGGTATTTCGAGACATTGCTCCGACAGCATGGCGTCGCTTTCACATCAGTCTGCGGCCACGGAGCGGGACACAATCAATAACAAGTTGAATAGGCTCAATAAAGGTAAACGAAAGGACAAAACAAATGAAACACAATAGTTCAAAAGTAGTCATCATTGACAGTAGTACGGGGGAAGTAAGAGAAGGTGGTTCGGATTTAATTGGCCAGATGTTCAAGGAGCTTGAGCGGGAACGAAACATGTTCCTGACATCAGATAATCCGTATTACTTGGTAAAACGAGTCACGCAGAATGTCTTGAAGTTCGATGTTGCTGAAATCAAGAGGATGATAGACGCAACTTTTGAGTGCGCCTGTAATGGCTCCCCCGATGCTTGGTACCCTAACCAGTATGCTCTGGGTATTGCCGCAGAGGAAATGGAATGTGGTCCAGTATCCATCTCGTACTTCTTGAGTAATTTCCAATTGGGTCTGAGCATGAGTGCTGAGAGGGCGGCAAAGCAACTCGGGCAAGCTGACTTGAATAAGGAATCAGTCCGGCTTGAAGCAAGACTCAATAACCCCAAGTCCCTTCAAGGGCTTAGTAAAAAGGATTACCGTGACCTCAAAGCCTATGTCTTAAACCATCCTCGTCTCAAAGAAGCCGTGGCATGGTACGAGCAGTTGAGTAGTGATCAGGAAATGGGAGGTGTCGCATGAACGATATATCATTAAATAATAACGGAGGTAATGTGAATATTAGTAATAGAGCGGAGACGGCTATGGATTCGACGGAGAATTTCAATATCCAGCATGTGGCGAACAAACTGTGGCATAAATTGATTCCGATGTCTCAAACAGAGGAGTTAATTCAACAATACTTGACCGAGATGCGAGATGGGTATCGGTTGGTCTTTTCCGTGGTCGTTATCAAGTGGAAGCCATACCAAGGGGTTGTTCTTGTGGCGAAGCACGACTATCGAACAAATTCCCTTAAAATCGAAAGAAGGAGTGGTTCCACTCATATTGCATTAACACTGCTATTTAAAAATAATGCAGAGTGGCAAGCACAGTCAGACAAACTTGTCGCCGTGTGGCCGGAACAGCCATTCATTCCGTTACTGGAGCCTAAGTTTATATCACTCAAGTGATGCGCCGGGGAACATTCGTAAAGATCAACAAGACAAGGCCCACAAGGGCAAGAAAGGAGTGGCTCCAATGACCACTGAGAAGAAGGTACTGAAAGTCGAGAACGAGTATGAGGCGGTCGCCGAACAGTTGGAGAGAGACGCCGAGATCAAAGCGGGGGCGGCTCTTGAAATGGGAGGTTGGACGGGAATGGCTTTGATGGTAAAGGCGGATGCACTACGATTGCAGGCACAACACCTGCGGCAGAAACGGACTACGGGTGCGAACATGAAACGCCGAAACAATGGGTCGCAGAATAGGCGTTAGTCGGAGGCTACACCTTTGCAAAACACCCATAAGTATGAGTGGTTCTTGCGTGAATACCGTTGCGTTTTGAATCGCATCATCGGCTGTTGTTTCCGCCTCGGGATGAACAGATCGTAGACCGTCATGCTCAGTTCCCTGACGGCAATATCATGCACGGAAATATGGGTCATCACCTGCTTGTCTCCACGCTGGCCGTCCTTGCACTTCACCCACATTAGGCCCCCGTTCTTCAGAATCCGCCAGCACTCCTGCATCCCCTGCCGATACAGGTTGATGACATCTTCATAATTCCGACAGTCGCTCTCCTGATTACGGTATCGGAGCCCCGCATAGTAGGTCGTGCCATTGCTATTAGGCAGAAACGGCGGATCGAACACCACGACATCGAAAATCCCATCAGCATAATCAAGCCTGCGGAAATCCTGCTTGGGCTCAGTAGTGGCGATGTCGCTGGCATGAAAATCGTATTTTGTCAGATCAATGCGTCGCCAGAACAGCCCTTCGCCGTAGGTCACATCGGCAACGACCATTTTCGGCTTCAGATACAGTTTGGCTACATTCCCTATGAGCTCATCCGTGTCTCCGACGATGCAGGAGAAAACAGGCTCGTCAGGCATCACGGGAGACCTGTGTTTCGAGTACACTCTATTCATCTCCCTGATCACCTTGGCGGCGGCAGATGCTTTCACGGAACCACTGCGCACCTTCTCAAGCATGGCCTTGTCACCGTGCTCAATGACCCTGCGCATGTCACTGACCGTCCCAACCCCGACGCCCGTGAGCTTGGCGGCCAGCGTCCATGAATCAACCTTCTTCGAGATTGATGAAGGTTCGGCGAGATCAGTGCGGCTCCCCTTGCCGACGCTCAGCAAAAGTTGCAAATTTAATGCCAGTTCAGCTCTCTGGGCAGTAGTCATATGGCGGCGGGCTACGTTATCAGTGA
>Ga0194063_10002537_pt1 | contig 11307 bp, 9 predicted proteins | sample SepL3720m_MetaG_FD_155459 | JGI IMG/M metagenome (GOLD analysis project Ga0194063, IMG submission 155459) | Anoxic zone freshwater microbial communities from boreal shield lake in IISD Experimental Lakes Area, Ontario, Canada - Sep2016-L373-20m | ecosystem: Environmental > Aquatic > Freshwater >... | reverse complement strand
ACCCGGGGAATCGGCAGGTGCGGTCCCGGTCGGTGATCCAGGCGGCCAGTGACGAACTGATCGGGTAGCGGTTCGCCCCGCGGTCGACCAATGCGCCGGTGATCGGGTCCGTAACGAGTCGCCGAATCGTCGCGTGGGTGTTGGGGTCGGCCAACAGGCGTGCCAGGTCGGCACGGTCGAACGCATGCGGTGCACCGGACCCGACCTGCGTCCATGCAACGGCCTCGGCGGTCGGCTCGGCCAGGGCTGCCGCGTCGATGACGACCTGCACCTCCACCGTCAACCGCGTGCCAGTCGTCTCGATGCCGCCGCCGCTGCCGTCTGCACCCGGGTCGACGAGGCTCGAGCGCATCAGGTCGACGAACGCCGCGGCGCGCAGTTGCCCGATGGTGGCACCGATGTCGAGGCCGTGCCGTTCCAACCACAGCGGATCCCGACTGCGACCGTCGGTCACGCAGGACCGCGTGCGACCGTCCACCATGGCCATGATCGACGCTGCCTCGCTGAGGGGCAGGCGGGCCTCGACGACGGCCAGTCCGTCGTTGATCGCGTACGCGCCCACGTCGCAGCCGCGACGGGCCCGCTGGCGGCGCGCGTGCTCGCCGGCCGCGTCAATCGCGACGACCGCTCGGCGCGCCCGAGTGCGGGTCTGCGAGGGAGTCTCCTTGATGGCGTGGGGCAGGACCCGGTCCTGCAATCGTTCGCACGCGGTGGCGTGCATCGGCTCGCTACCGACGATCGGCTCGATCCCGACCATTCGCTCCGCCTGCTCTGCCAGGGCGCTCGCGTGCTGCATGGTGATGCGTCCGGACGCGAGCTCGGCATGCGTGCGCGCCAACGGGCCTTTGAGCAGGCGCGCATGTTGGACCTGCCGCTGTAGAACGCCGTGAGGCCGCCGCAGCGCGCACGAGATCTCCTCGACGACCTCGTCAACCATGTGAAGCACGCGAGCCTGGTGTTGTGGTGCGGCGAGTGCCGTGGGATCGCCGGCGGGCTCCACGAGCACGTCACGGATCACGCGCGTCGCTCCGGCCGCACGCACCAGCAAGGACACCTCGAGCGCATCGAGCCTGGCCCGATGCTCCTGCAGCGTGACCAGCGCTGACAGCGCCTCGTCGGCACTCAGCGCGGTCGGGTCAAGGCGCCGTAGCGCGCGATCCTGCAGCTCGATCGAAGCGACCGGATGCCAGCCGTCACGGGTGCCGGCTACGGGAAGAGCAGCCATCTCGACAGGGGATCCGAATCGTTCGAACATGTGTTCGATTCTAGTAGCGGATGTACGGAAATGCAAGTGTTACCAACACTTTTGCAGAGTAAGCATGAGCGATGGGGCTAGTGGCAGGGAGTCTGGTTGTAGGCGATCAACTCGCGAATCGGCCGGGGTCGCGAGATGTTGTCGAGCAGGATCACGTTCGCGGGTTTCCCGGTTGCGCATGCCTCCTGCCAGAGGCCGCGCGCCAGATCCCGCGTGGGCCGAGCGAGGGCCGCGTTGTAGTCGATGAGCCAGTGGTTCATCAACCAGACCTGGTAGGGGATCGCGCCTGCTGGACCGGTGAAGTCCCACGTGAACTGTGTGACGTGGAAGGAGCCCAGGGCGTCGGCGTGCTGTGTGGACGCCCACTTCACCATGCTGTTGGCGCCCTCCTTCACCTTCCGGCGATTGAGCCAGAGGTTGGCATCGGCGCGGTTGTCGACACTGACGCGCGTCCCACTCCTCGACCAGAGCTTGCCGTAGCAGTGATCGGTCGGGTGGTCGGCCAGCCACCGCGTCATGGCGGTGAAGGCATGCTGACTTGGAGCATCGTCCGCCAATTGGATGACGAAGCCGCCTGCGGAGCGTGCCTCGGCGATGGTGACGCGGCCGGCGATGCCGCTTGCCAAGGGCGCCTGTGCGGGACCGACTGCCTTGCGGCACAGCGGCGCCAAGGCCTCGGACAGCCGAAGGGCGCTGACATCGTTGATCGGGTCGAGCAGCTGGGCCATGTCGATGACCAGCACCTCTGCCGGATGGCTGGCATTGAAAATGATGAGACTGTCGAAGACGTCGAACCAGCGGTCGGCGACTAGGCCGTTGCACGAGTGCCAGACGTAGTTGTCGAGCACGCCGCGGAGGTCGAACCAACGCGATCCCACTGCGGCCTGGTCGGCAGACGTACGTGTCTGGGCCATCGCCCACTGACGGGTCGCCCAGTGCAGGTCCTTGACTGCCTTGTCGATCGGTGAGGGACACCGGGCCGCGTAGTGGAAGGTGCTGGCCTCGGCGTTGAACAGGGCATTCGTTCCCGCGTCGTGGGAGCCAGGCATCATGACGGTCCCCAACTGGGTGGTCCGTGCTGACGCGGATCCAGGCGGGTACATGCACGTCATCCAGTCCGCGAGGTCTCCGCCGTAGGTGTTCCGCCCCGAAACGGCATCCTTGGCCACGCAGGCGGTCGGACTCGTCTCCGCCCCGACGGCGGTCGGGGCCAGTAGGACCACCATGACGGCGGCACCTGCTCCGACGCGGGCCAATCGCCTCAGGGTCGGAGCCAGGGGGTGCATGATCGTCAGGGTAACCCCGGCCGGCGCGTGAGGACCGCTCCTTGGCCCGGGCTAGCGCTGGTTGGGGTGCTCGAGCAGCTGCTCGCGCACCCTGCGGCGAAGCACCTTGCCGATCATCGACCGCGGGAGCTCATCGACGATGAAGACCTGTCGGGGGACCTTGTAGGCAGTGAGGTGCTGGCGAGTCAGCTCGCGCACCACTTCCGGGTCCAGATGAGCATCCGGTTCGCACACAATGGCCGCCACCACGCGCTCGCCTCCCGAACCGTCGGGCAGGCCTACTACGGCGGCGTCGAGCACTCCGTCGACCTGGCGGAGCACGTCCTCCACTTGGGACGGATAGACGTTGAACCCACCGGTGATGATGATCTCCTTGATGCGGTCGACGATGGTGATGAAGCCGTCCGAATCCATGACCACGATGTCGCCGGTCCGGATCCAGCCGCCCTCGAGCAGCACGGTGCTCGTCTCGTCAGGGAGGTTCCAATACCCAGCGAACACCTGGGGCCCCCGAACCAGAAGCTCACCCGCATCGTCGTCCTCAGTGTCCTGGTCGGGGCTGATCGGATCGACGATGCGGATGTCCGTCGACGGGAAGGGGACCCCGACAGTGCCGGGGCGACGGCTGGTCGCGAGCGGGTTGCCGACGGCGACGGGTGAAGTCTCCGTCATTCCGTAGCCCTCGACGAGAAGTCCGCCGGTGGTCGCCTCCCAGTGATCGACGATCGTCGTCGGAAGGGGCATCGCGCCGGAGATCGCGAACCGGATGGACGTGAGGTCGACGCCCTGCTTGACCGCGGCGTCCGCGAGCGCGCTGTAGATCGGCGGGACGCCGGGAAGGAAGGTGGCCGGCCGGCGGCCCATCGCCTCGAGGACCTGCGCAGCATCGAATCTCGGAAAGAGCACCAGGGTGGCGCCGATGCTCATGGCGAAGGTGAGGCAGAGCGTCAGGCCATACGCGTGGAAGAGGGGCAGCACCGCGTAGATGACCTCGTCGCCGTCGGTGAGCCCGGGCACCCACGCCCGTCCCTGCGCGGCGTTGGAGCGCAGGTTGCGGTGCGTCAGCATCGCGCCCTTCGGCACGCCGGTCGTCCCGCCCGTGTACTGCAGTGCAGCCAGGTCCCCTGCGTTCGGTCGGACGTGGGCGATTGTGAGTGGCCAGCCGTTGGCGACGAGCTTCTTCCAGGCGAGCGCACCCGGTGCGGGTGCCGTCATGGCCGTGCGCGTTGCGCGCGCCTTGGCGACAGGTAGCCGGAGCGCGATCCGCCTGGCGCGCGTCAGCGCCGTCGTCATGTTCACGGCAACGATCTCGGTGAGCGCGGTCTGTGATCGGATGCCCTCGATCGTCGGAACCACGACGTCCCACGCGATCGCGAGGCGAGCGCCACTGTCGGCGAGCTGGTACGCGAGTTCGTCGGCCGTGTAGAGAGGGTTCGTCTCGACCACGATCCCGCCCAGCCGGAGGACGGCATAGAACGCGACCACGTGCTGCGGGCAGTTGGGAAGAATGAGCGCGACGCGGTCGCCGGCGCTGATGCCCAGTGCGCGTAGAGATCCGGCGACTCGGGCGACCTGCTCGCCCAACTGCGTGAAGGTCATGGTTGCGCCGTAGAAGTCGAGCGCCACCTTCGGCCCGAAGCGCGCAACGGCTGTGTCCAGGAGGTCGCACAGAGTCTCGCCCGTGACGTCGATCTCGGCCGGGACACCCTCGGCGTAGCTCGACAGCCACGGCCGTTCGGACGTTGCAGGCACTTCGACCTCCTGAGGGGCGTTAGGCCCTCATTGGATCAGGGGGCGCTCGTTCCGGTACGACCGTACTGGTCGGACAGTCGCACCACGTCGTCGCGCCAGCCTCGCTGGGCAGTCGATACCTCCACGAAGACGGCATCGGTCACCGCGGTGATCCGGTGCACGCACAGGGGCGGCACGTGGAAGGTCTCGCCCGGAGTCACGGAACGGCGGGTCAGGCTGTCAGCCGAAGGACCGTGCTCGAGCACGGCCTCGCCGGTGAGCAGGCGCAGCGTCTCATCCTTGCGGTCGTGGTACTGCAGGCTCAGCGAATGGCCGGCGAGCACGTTGAGCATCTTCCCGACATAGCCGTTCGACCCGTCGGCGAAGATCACTTCGTGTCCCCATGGCTTCTCCTGGATGGGAGCGGAGATGATCTCAGCGAACGTGGTGGTGATGACGGTCATGGGGTCCCCTTCGATGACTGCGTGAGTTCGGATAGCAGGGCCTCGATGTCGACGAGGGCAAGCCGCGTGCGTGAGTCGCTGCAGCCATAGGGAAGTACCAGGGTGCTGCCATGCCGCATGGCGCCGCAGGAGTAGACGACGTTGGACACGTAGCCCGAGCGCTCGCTGCCGATCGGGGAGAGGAGTGGCTCGGTGAGTCGGCCGATCAGCACGGTCGGGTCGTCCAGGTCGAGCAGGATCGCGCCGATGCTGTACTCGCGCATCGGCCCTACGCCATGGGTGAGGACAAGCCACCCTGCCGCTGTCTCGATGGGCGGACCGCAGTTGCCCAACTGCACGATCTCCCAGGGTTCATGGGGTGCCTCCACGAGCACCCGCCTCTCCCAGTGCCGGAGATCGGTCGACGTGGTTACGCCGTTGCTCTCGCGATCAGCACGCGACATCGCGACGTAGCGACCGGCGATGAGGCGCGGGAAGATCGCCATTCCCTTGTTCTTGGAGCCGGGTCCGCTGAGCCGCTCGAAGGAGAAGCGGGTGAAGTCGTCGGTTCCCATGAGCTGCGTGGTGACGTTCCGGCCATCGAATGCCGTGTACGTCCCCAGGTAGGCCGGGGTGCCGTCATAGCCGGAGAAGCGCACCATGCGGGCGTCCTCCATCCCCTGGCTCTCGGACCGCCCCATCGGCATGATCACCCGCTCCTGGAGGGGTGTTGTCTCGCTGAATTCGGTCGAGTAGGTGCAGTCGGCAATGAGCTGCAGCGCGGCGCGCGTGCGTTCGGCCTTGCCGCGCGTGAGGCGCTGATCGTGCAGGTCGTCGAGGGCGCCGTCCAGGTCATGCCTGGTGAAGAACTCAGGCAGCCCGTCGAGCACGAAGTCGACGTTCGTCCGTTCTCCCACCAGCTCGCGGAGCTGGTCACGGAAGGAGGCTCGAGAGAAGGTGACGGGCACTGTGCGCGCCACTGCGGCAGCGGAGGGCAGGGGATCCAGGACGATCACGTTCGCCTCGTCGATGGTCCCGGTCCGGAACTCGATGCTGGAAATATGACCCTCGCCGACGGCGCGGATCGTCATCAGGAAACGGGTCGTGCCCTCGGGCAGGCCGCTTTGGTCCGGATGGGGAACCATCGAGGGGTTGAACAGCGCCGCACCCTCCAGCGCGTACTCCTGCGTGAAGTAGGCACCGATGAGCAGTCGCCGGTTATTCGTCAGCGACTCCACGTCATCGAGCCGATGGACCACCAGTTCGAAGTGCCGCTCCCACGTCGACCGCAGCCCGCGGTGACGGTGGCCGAAGGACTCGGTCAGGCGGGCGAGCTTGATGTTGACCTCGTCGTCCGACAGTTCCAGGACGCGATGAATGACCTTGTTGGAGCGCGACTCACCGGTCTCGGTCTCCTGACCGGGGAGGAACAGGGTGCTGACGACACGGGTCAGGTCGGGCTGCAGCAGGTGGTCGGTGCGGCGCACCCAGCTGCGATCGAACAGGGGAGTCATAGCGCGCCGGTCAATTGCGGCATCAGGGCGATCTGCTGCGTCGAGAGCCAGGCCAACGTCGACTCCGCGCCCTGGTTCTGGTTGGCGGAACCGCGCTCGAGGCCGTCCAGGCCGCCGCCTGTGACCTCGTCGTACATCCGAACGCCGACGTCGTTCGCCCCTTCGAACCATGCGAGGCACTGCGCGATCGTCTTCCGCCAGCGGGCTTCGCCGGTTCTCACGTAGGCAGCGCGGCACGCCTCAGCAAGTGCGGCCACCTCGATGGGCTGCTGGGCGTAGCCGGGTTGTGGGTCGCCTGCTGCGAAACCCGCGGACGGGATGACGGACAGGTGTCCGTCCTGCTGCTGCAGGTCTGCGAGCCATTCCAGCAGCACCAGTCCGTCGCGTTGCAGGACCTCGTCGTTCAGGGCCTCGCCGGTGACGATCATGGCCTCGGGAATGACGGCGTTCGCGTAGGTGAGCCGGTCCTCCGGCCAGGGCCACGCGGCGTTGTTGCGTCGCATCCCCAGTGCAGGTCGCGCGTCGACCAGCAGGCGCTGTGCCGGCAGATCGCTGGGATCCATCCGCAGGATCGCGGCTGCCCCGAGTGCTGCGTAGGCCATCGACCGCGAATATCGCGACCGTGACTTCATCGCCTTCGAGGCACCCTCCCTGGCACGCTGAACGAAGCTCGGATCGTCGGTGACGCATGACGCAACGCCCAAGCTCCACAGGGCCCGTCCCCAGTGGTCGTCTGTCGACGCGGCGTCGGTCCACATGCCCGTTGCATTCCGCCTGTTGTGCATCCGGCCGTCGTCGTAGACCGACGCGAGGACGAATGACAGGTAGGAGTCGGCGAGCTGGCGCACCTGCGCATTCGCATGCGGCTCGCGGGCAGTCACGACGAGGCCGCGTGCGACGTCGTCCAGGCAGAAGCCGTGTTGGATGCGCGGCTCGGCGTACCTCGCGTGTTCGTAGAGGCCAAGTGGCGTGGACAGGCTCGCCAGGTGGTCGAAGGTCGGCCCGGCCGTCATCACGCGACGGATCGGCTAGCCACTGAGCGCAGGGACTCGGCGAGTGCGATGTAGCTGTCGGCCACTGCTGGCCAGAGCAGCGTCGTCGCGAGGTCCCGGGACGTCGCTGCCATGCGCTCGGCGAGCTGGTTCTCGGTGAGGACCCGACGCAGGGCGTGCGCGAGGGCATCGGGATCGCCCTGCGGCACGAGCAGCCCGGCGCCGCTGCTCAGCAGCTCGACGGCATGCGGGAACGATGTTGAGATGACGGGCTTGCCGGCCGCGACTGCCTCGGTGAGGACGCCTGAGGTCACCTGGTCGCGTGAGTCATACGGCAGCAGGATGACGTCGGACTGGCGGACGATCCGCCGCAATGCCGGGCCCGACAGGTAGTGGCTGTCGAAGCGCACGATCGAAGTGAGGTCCATCGCGTTGGTCAGGCCCACCAGGGAGTCGCGGTAGGCCTCGCCCTCGCGCTCGAGTACGCGCGGATGCGTCTGCCCGACGATCCGGTACTGCGGCACCGGCGTGATGTCGCGCAACTGTGCGAACGCCTGCAGCGCCCACTCGATTCCCTTGCCCTTGCTGAGCAGCCCCCAGGTAAGGATCGTGGGGCGCAGGCTCAGGGCGGGACGGATGTCCAACGGGTCGCCGCGGTTGTCCTCGGCTCCGTGCGTAATGACGGTGATGCGCGACGGATGGATGCCCCAGCCATCGATGAGCCGGCCGCGTGCGGTCTCCGTCATGGTGATGAGCGCTGAGGACGCCGCGCACAGTTCGGCGAGCACTCGTCGCTGATTCGGTGTCGGGTCCACCAGGACCGTGTGCAGGACGGTGACCAACGGGACGCGAAGCTGCTGCACCAGATCGAGCACGTCCTCGCCGTCCGGGCCGCCGAAGATGCCGTACTCATGCTGGAGCACGGCAACGTCGTAGTCGTTCATCGCGGCGGCGGCGTCGGACGATGCCGACTGCTCCGATGACACCCACTGGTGAATGACGGGTTCGCTTTGTGGCTGGATGTCATCGACGATGCGCACGACTCCGACATCGGCACCTGCCTCGCGCAGATGGATGGTCAGGGCCTCGGAGAAGGTGGCGATGCCGCACTGAGTGGGCGTGTACGTGGAAAGGACACTGATTCTGATGGCCATGTGGGCCCGCTTCCTGCATTAAACGCTGCAGCCGACTGCTGCCTTACCGGACGGGAGAGTCGTCATCCCAAGACGTTCGATCACAGAAGGGATCGATCGACGGAGCTGAGTCCATCGAGGTCTGGTCACCCAGACTACCAGTGTCTGGAGCGGCTGGTTTCCGTGTAGTTTCTAGGTAGTCCCTGGTTGGAGGACCTCGTCAGGATCGCAGTGCTCGCATCCGTTGCTCATTCCGTGCCGCCACGCGCCTATGGACCATGGGAGCAGGTGGCCTCCACCCTCACGGAGGGACTGGTCGCCAGAGGTCACGACGTCACGCTCTTCGCGACGGCTGATTCCACCACAGCAGCACGACTTCACTCCGAGTGTCCTGCGGGATACGAGGAGGATGCGAGCGTCGATGCGAAGGTCTACGAGGCGCTCCACATCGCCAGTGTCTTCGAGCGAGCCGATGAGTTCGACGTCATCAGCAATCAGTTCGACTTCCTGCCGCTGGCATTCAGTCGAATGACGTCCACTCCCGTCGTGACGACGATCCACGGCTTCTCGTCTGAGCGGATCGTCCCCGTCTACCGGGCCTACGACGACATCGGCCACTACGTGTCCATCAGTGACTCAGACCGTCATCCGGACCTCACGTATGCCGCGACGATCCATCATGGGATCGAGCCTGCTGACTTCGCCTTCGGTGCAGGTGACGGCGGTTACCTGCTCTTCCTAGGTCGCATCCATCCCGACAAGGGCACGCACGAGGCGATCGAGGTGGCTCGGCTGGCAGGTATGCCGCTCATCATCGCGGGAGTGGTCCAGGACAACGAGTACTTCCGTCGCGAGATCGTTCCGCACATCGACGGTCGAGCGGTGGCGCACATCGGGCCCGTCGGTCCTCGCGACCGTGATCGCCTGCTCGGTGAGGCCGCAGCGTTGCTGCACCTCATCGACTTCGAGGAGCCGTTCGGGCTGTCGGTCGTAGAGTCGCTGGCTGCCGGCACGCCGGTCATCGCCCGCCGCCGTGGCTCCATGCCAGAGCTCGTCCGCAACGGCGAGACAGGCTTCCTTGTGGAGACGGTCACTGAGGCGGTCGCGGCGGTGCGCTCCATCGCAGACATCGATCGCGCCGCGTGTCGCGCTGACGTCTTGGCCCGGTTCACCGCTGACCGGATGGTCGGCGACTACGAGCGCCTGTTCCACGACGTCGTCGGATCGACCGCCTGACGCGTCGGCTGCATGTGACGCCTACGCGCGGGCCACGTACTCCGCTGTGCGGGCATCGACCGGATTCTCGAAGACGTCATGCGTCGGGCCGTACTCCACGAGCACGCCATGGCGCGCTCCGTCGGGATCGAACTCGACGGCCAGGAAGGCGGTCCGGTCCGCGAGGCGGGCGGCCTGCTGCAGGTCATGCGTGACGAGGACGACGGTGTAGTCCGTGGCCAGGTGTGCGATCAACTCCTCGATCGTCGCCGAGGCCACGGGGTCCAGTGATGCCGTGGGCTCGTCCATGAGGATGACCTCGGGGTCGAGCGCGAGGCAGCGGGCCACCACGAGGCGCTGCTGCTGGCCGCCGGATAGGGCCGTGGCGCTACGACGCAGGTCGCCCTTCACTTCGTCCCACAGGCCCGCGCGAACGAGGCTGAGCTCGACGACTTCGTCCAAGTCCACTGTGCGCCCGTGGATTCGCGGACCGTAGGCGACGTTGTCGTAGATCGACTTCGGGAAGGCGTTGGGCTTCTGGAACACCACGCCGATCCGACGCCTCAACTCCACCAGGTCCGCGTTGGGTGCGTGGATGTCGGCGCCGTCGAACGCGATGGTCCCCTCGAGGCGGGCGTCGGGGACGAGGTCGGTGAGTCGGTTCAAGGACATGAGGAGTGTGGACTTGCCGCAGCCGCTCGGGCCGATCAGCGCGGTGATGCCCTGGTGCGGGATGCCCATCGAGATGCCCTTGACGGCAAGGACCGGGCCGTAGGAGATGCTCACGTCGTCGAGTTCGAACACGTCTGCGTGACTCATGCCTGCACCGTTGCCGAGATGCTCCGACCGAGGCCCGGAGGCAGTGGGCTGATGAGGCGGGTGGTGAGCAGCGCGGAGATCGCCTGCACCAGCAGCAGCCCGACGAGGACGATGAGCTGCACCTGCGCTGCCTGCAGGGGAGTGGCGCCGCCCAGCAGCATCCCGACGAACGCGCCGGGCAACGTGACCAGGCCGGCGCTCTTGGTCTGGTCCATCGTCGGGAAGAGGGCCTTCTCGGACGCGCGCTTGGCGAACTCCCGGCCGGCCTGCCGGTAGCTGGCTCCCAGTCCGACATAGCCCTGGAACGTGGTCATCTGGTCGTTGACGTCATCGCGGAAGCGCACGCCTGCCAGTGATGCCGTCGTCATGGCGCCGCCGATCATCTGCGCGCTGAACGGCAGGAGGCTCTGTGCGTCGAACGGCAGGGCGCCCGTGACGGTGACGATCAGCACCGTCGCCGATGCGCCGAGGAGTATGGCCAGGAGCACGCCGACGAAGTCGCGCCGGTCGCCGCCGATCCGTCGGTTCGACGTGTAAGCGGCGACGACGACCATGATGCCGAGGTAGAGGGCAGCGGCCTGTGGGTGCGTAAAGATCCACGCGATCAGCAGTGCGACGATAACGAGCTGGACGAGTGCGCGCGCGGCGGAGACCAGCATCTCCCGTCGGTAGCCCAGACCGCCGAGCGTCATGACGGCGAGCGCGCAGACGAGCAGGGCGGCGAGGGCAATCCCGGTGCGCAGCGGCTCCACGGTCATGGAGGCATTGTGTCCTGTGTGGGCCGCTAGGGGTGCAGGACTCGTGTTCGTCGAGCCACGCGAGCACCTCGGCGATCGGCATAGGGTGCGCGATGAGGAAACCCTGGATGACGTCGGCGCCGAGTCCCGCTGCGAAGGCCCGCTGTTCTTGGCTCTCCACC
>Ga0194063_10002536_pt1 | contig 11310 bp, 13 predicted proteins | sample SepL3720m_MetaG_FD_155459 | JGI IMG/M metagenome (GOLD analysis project Ga0194063, IMG submission 155459) | Anoxic zone freshwater microbial communities from boreal shield lake in IISD Experimental Lakes Area, Ontario, Canada - Sep2016-L373-20m | ecosystem: Environmental > Aquatic > Freshwater... | reverse complement strand
GGCAATCCGTGGCGCCGATCCGCTCGATCCCGCCTTTGGCGAGAACGCGCTCGGACGGCATCTCGAACAAGCGGAACTTGAACGATGTGCTGCCGATATTGGCGACGAGGATTTTGTTGGCGGTCATGGCTTGAGGTCGGCGGAAAACGCGGAGAATATTCCCTCTTCGGGCTTACTTGGCGGGAACGGGTTTCGAAGCGAGGAACTTTCCAAGCTTGACGAGGTCCTCGTGCGGACGAGGGATCACATGAACTGCGACAACTTCGCCGATTGTGCTGGCGGCAGTTGCTCCCGCTTCGACGGCAGCTTTGACGGCGGCGACTTCGCCAGCCACAAACACGGCAACGTTTCCAGAGCCGACTTTTTCCCAGCCGATGAGCTCGACATTGGCAGCCTTGAGCATCGCATCTGTCGCTTCGAACTGCGACACGAGGCCTTTGGTTTCGATCATTCCGATTGCTTGATTAGCCATAATATTTTTTTGGTAAGGTTCTTAGGCGGTGAAAAATTTCAGCAGTTCGACGGCCGGGCGCGCAATGACGTGCGAGGCGACGAGGTTGCCGACGCGTGTGGCGGCTTCGCGGCCGGCTTCAACAGCCGCTTTGACGCTGCCCACATCTCCCTTGACGATGCTGGTAATCAGCCCGCCGCCGATCGGGATGGATTTGATCAGTTGCACATTCGCAGCTTTGACCATGGCATCGCTGGCTTCCACCAGGCCCACGTAGCCGCGCGTTTCGAGTAGTCCGATTGCTTCGCTCATTTTAGTCTTATTTGTTGTTGGTTAGGGTTGTTGTTAAGAGAAATTAGGAAATAGGGATCCGCTCAGGGCTTGAAGAGCTCCACCTTTTGCGCATTGTCGAGGTTGCAGGCGTTCGCCTCGTCGGTGTCCATGTGAACTTCCAGTTTGAAGGTAGGATCGACACGGACGAGCATATCATCAAATCGGGTTGTGCAGCCTTTTGCCGTCACTTTCAGCGTGATCAAGTCGAGATGCTTGACCCCGTAAAATTCGGCGTCGGCCGGAGACATGTGGACGTGGCGGGCGGCGCGAATGACGCCGTTCTTCATCTCGAGAAATCCCTTCGGGCCCATGATGTAGGCTCCCGGGGTCCCTTCGATGTCTCCGGACATGCGGACCGGCACATCGATGCCGAGCTGGATCGCATCGGTGAAAGAAAGCTCGATCTGAGTCAGGTTTCGACAGGGGCCGAGAATGCGAAGGTTCGGGATCATGCGCTTGCGAGGGCCGACCATCGTCACGGTCTGCTGCGAGGCAAATTGCCCCTCCTGGTAGAGCCACTTGTGGACAGTCAGCTCGGCACCCTTTCCAAAAAGAGTCTCAAGATTCTCCGGGGAGATGTGCATGTGTCGGGCGGAACTGTTGGCCAGAAGAACCGGCGCAGCCTGCGTCGGCACCGGCTTGCCGATCTGACGGAACAGCACCTCGCGCACTAGTGACTCGACAACGGAACGGCTGGGATCGGAAGGAAAAGGCATTTGGGAGAAAGAAAAAATTAAATGACTGGAATCGTTCATATAAGATTCCATCAAAACGTCAAGAAATTATTTATTCAAAATTTCAGAGGTAGTGAACGGGAAGCCGCTGGGAGGAATCGGCAAGGAGATCAGGGGCTGGCTCATGTGGGGAGATTGGGAGGAGGCGGGCGAGGTCGGAGGTGATTCCCGCAGCGGCAACCTTGCTTTTGCTGGCATCGGTGAGCAAGAAGTCCGTGCCGGACCAGTTTTTGAGGAGGAAAGGAGCTTTGGCACCGATTTTTCTCGAGTCGAGGCAGAAGACGACGTGATCGGAGCGCCGCACAGCAACGACCTGCTGGGCGACGATCGCCTCCTGAGTATTCCAGACCCCTTCGTGGTTGGCGGCCTCGGCGGAAAAGAAGGCGATATCAAAATTCCAAAATGCGAGGCTTTTGCAAGCGGTCTCGCCGAGGAGGACGGACTGCCGGCCGAGAATTTGGCCGGCGAGCTGGAAGACCTGAACGTTTGGGACATCGGATAGCAGCTCACCGACCGGAAGGTTCGAAGTCACGATGCTTACCGGTGAGACCGGGTGGGCGCGAAATTCCTCGGCCAGTGCAAACACCGTCGTTCCCATGTCGAAAAAATAGACGCCGCCAGGCCGGATCAGGCGAAGCGCAGCCTTCGCGATCTGGAGTTTTCCGCGCGAGCCGGCATTTTGGCGTTCGCTAAATGAAGGAAACCGCTCATCAAACTCCGCAAGCGCGCCCCCGTGCGTACGCTTGAGCTTGTTGCGGCTGGCGAGGGCATTGAGATCCCGCCGGGCGGTGGCCTCGGAGACGCCGAGCCTGCGGCAAAGCTCGCCGACTGGAAGGTAGCGGTGCTTTTCGATCAGGGCCGAGAGCTTTTCGCGCCGGGCTTCCACAATATGAAGGGGAACTCTCATCGGGCTCGATTAATCGTCATCGCGCATTTTCGTGCTTTGGAGCCGGTTGGATGTGCAGGTCCCGCGCTTCGAAGCGGCAATAAAATCAAAAAACTCGGTCGCCGCGGGCGTCCATTCCGACTCCCGCGCCTTTGAGATCGCGTCCCGCACGGCCAGCCCGGATCGGAAAACGAATTTAAACGCGCGGCGGATTTCTGATCGGGCGGCGGCGCTGAACCCTCCCCGCCGCAGGCCGATCACGTTGATCCCAACCAGGAGGTTGCGAAAATTTGCGGTTACAAACGGCGGGATATCTTTATTGAAGCTGGATCCTCCCGCGATCATCGCCTTCCGGCCAATGCGGATAAACTGGTGGAAAACGCTCCCGCCTCCGAGCACGGCGCCATCCCCGACATCCACGTAGCCTGCAAGCAGGCAGTTGTTGGTGATGATCACATTGTTGCCCAACCGGACGTTGTGCGCGAGGTGCGCGCCGACCATCAAAAAGCACTCGTTCCCCACCGTTGTGGCGGTCCCCGGCTTCGTGCCGCGGTGGATCGTCACATACTCGCGAAACCGGTTATTGTTGCCGATACGAACTTCGCTTTCGACCTCCGGGCTGTGCGAGAAATCCTGCGGGGCCGCTCCGATCACCGATCCGTATCCGACAATGTTCCCCTCGCCCATGGTGACACGATTTTCAATGATGGCATGGGCCTGAATCACGCAGCCGGCGCCGATCACCGCCCCCTCGCCGATGATGGCAGAGGGACCGATTTCGACTTCGTCTGCAAGAATGGCTTTGGGGGAGATAATGGCTGTGGGATGGATTTTCAAAAAAGACAATAGTTTACAGCTTGTTCTTCAATAGGATGTTGCAACGTTCGACTGCAACATCTTGCTTGTGGCTACTTCTGCTTCGAGTCTGCTGGCACCTTCGGGGAAGACGCTGGTACAGGAGGCGAAGAAGGGGAAACCGCAGGTTGATTAGCGACAGAACCTGGAATGATAATGGTGCTGTCCGGATGCTGGCTGTAAGGGAATCGCGGCTGAACCGGGGTCTTATTGCTGAGGAATAATTGCATTCCTTTTTCAAAATCCTCTGGATGACCCGCCTTGATACCGTCGAGGCGCACGCCGATTGCGTTGGCGGGAACATATTCCCCACCGGTTTTCAGCGTCACCTGATAAGAAATCACAGCGGGAACAAACTGCCCTGCAGCCTCCTGGTTTTGCGCGGCGAGAAGCGACTGCAAGAAATCAAGCTGGGAGTGGCCATTCTGCCAGCCGCTGAGGGCATCCCTTAATTCGCAGACACGTCCGATGAGCTTGGCATCGGCGCGTTCCTGCGCATAAGCCATGGTTTGATCGAGAAATTTTTCGATGGTCTCATCAGGGGCCGGCTTCATGTTTTCGTCGACATTCAGAAAGCGAGGAACGGCCAACCGCAGCAGTTCGATCCGAAGCGGAAGAACTGCGCTATAGGCCGCAATGAAATCCTGGTCGCCATGATTCGACATTGACAACTGAAAGGGTAGGCCAACTTGATATTGACGGTAAGATAGAAGAATCGAGTACAACACACCTTTTGTACTAAGTAACAGCATATTCCCGTTATTACTCGAGGTTTCGGAATTCCGTTGAGCCTCGGCAAGGACCTCAATGGCTGCGGGGATTGCATCCAGAGATTTGGTTTTTTCTAAAATCTCTTTGATTTTCTGCTCGGGAGACGTCGACGCCGAGGCAGTCCCTCCCAGTTTCGATTTGTTGGTGAGATCCTCGATTTTTGCGATGATTTGGGAGCGAGGGATGATATCCACGGAGCTTTCGTTACTGGCATTTTGGATGTTCTGGATGGCTTGCTTCCAGTTGCCAGTCTCACAATTTGAAAGGTAATCCTGCCAGCAGACGACAAACTGCCGCACATGCCGAACTTTCTCGATTCGGGTGCGATCTTTTTCAGAAGATCTCATTTCATTCTGCTCCTGAAGCCCCGAAAGTGCGCTCAACGTCTCATCCAAGTCGGCAGGAGACTTTGCATTTTGAACGGCCTTGGAGGCAGCGGCGAGCGCATTGTCGATCTGGGCCGCACGCGCCTGCTCCTTAACCGCGCGCTCCGCATTCAGAACGGTGCGCAGCTTGTCCGCCGCCTCGCGCACCGATTCGGATTTACTATACGCGGGGATTTGATTCAAAATCTGATCGAGCTGCATCTGATCACCGTGTGAGATGGCGGAGCTCAATTGAGCCAAAAAAACCGCGCTCATATCGCCGTGTCCGCCATGCACATTCGTCGCCTCGTCGTCGGGCTTTTTTTGGTCGGCTTCCTTTTGCACGGCGGCTTGCAAGGCTTTGACCGCGTCATCGACGTCGCCTGCGAGCCCATGGGGCATGCAGGCCGCGAGCGAGCAAAGGCAGGCCAAAAGTCGCATTGATTTTTTTGCAAAGAGGATTTTCATTTTTTAGCGGGAGTTTCAGAAGAAGTCGCTGCGGGAATGTGAAGAACTGGCATCGGCTGCTGCATTGGCCTGCCCGAACCAAATCCCGGGGGAAAGCGAGGATCGGGAGGCGAAAGAAATAATTCAAGGCCTTGAGCAAACTCTTGAGGATGTTCCGACTTGATTGCGTCGAGGCGTTCGCCGATGATTTTCGGAGGAACGAGATCCGTTCCACTGGCTAGCGCCTGCTGATAGGACTTCACGGCAAGCGCGTATTGGCCTGCTGTTTCCTGGTTATGAGCCGTCACAAATAGCGCCCCCTGAGTTTGAATATTCCGGTTAGTGGAAGCGCCGTCCAGAAGCATCAGGGCTTCACGGACACGGGAAGCGAGTAAATAGTCATTTTTTGAAATCGCTTCCTCCGTGATCTGATTGAGAAAATCGTAAGCACTCTCACCGGGTTTGGGTTTTGTTTTGGATGGCAGACCGAGATAACGAGGCAGCACAAGCTTGATCAGCTCGGCACGGATCGGCACGATAAGCTTTGGAAAAGAAGTCGCATTCTGACTACTGGAAGCGATCTCGATGTGCGTGGGCAGGCCAGCCTTCCATTCGATGTAGGAGCAATTCAAAGGCCGAAGAGCTTCAATCATGGCTTTGTTCGCCTGCTGAAACTCGCGAAATTCCGGTTTATTCTGGATGCTCTGGTAGGCCTTAACGACATCGTCCAACTCATCAATGCTTTTGATGGAGAACGTAATGCTTTGAGTAGACTTCTCAAACAGGAGAGGCTTCTCAACGACCAATTCGACGGGAGGTTTTTCGTTTTTCGACTCGCGATTAACCTGGGGTCGGGCAGGTTGCATGAGGCTTTGCCTGCGTGCCAGAAGTTCGGAACGCGGCAGCAAATCCGGTTGATTCATATTATTGGCACCCGTCAATTGATTCAGCGCCTCACAAGCGGCCTGGGTATTCCCGACCGCCAAGTTTGAGAGATAATCCTGCCAATGCGTAACGAATTGCAGGGCCGGCTGGACTTTGTTCAGCGCACTGGAGAGTGCGCCCGAAGGGGACTGGCTATTGCGCAGCTCGCCAAGCTGGCCAAGCTCATGCAGAACGGCATCCAAATCCGCGGTTTTTTTTGCGCTGTGCACGGCCTCGGCCGCGCGTTTCAGCGCAGCCTGGATTTCGTTCACCGCTTGCTTTTCCTTGGCTTCTCGCTGGTTGCGCAGTTGCGAAGAGATTTCCTCGCATTGGGCACGCAACGTCTCGGAATCGATACTGAAGGACAATCCCTGCAAGGCCGATTCGATTTGGGCGGAGTCGTTGCGGGAAATGGCATTCTGAAGCTGCGCCAACAACTGGCGATCAACATTCGGATAACCTCCCGGTTGGGTGGGTTTGGATTCCTTTTTTTGATCAAGATATTTCTGAACCGAGGTTGCGAGCCCATCCAGCTTGCCATTTTTTTCCGCCGACGATGCTTGGTTCAGGGCAAGAAATACCAGGAAAACGGCATACAAAAGCGGCTTGATCATCGCGCGACCGTATTCCACGCGCCAAATAAACACAAAGAATAATCAGCGTGCAGGAACAGGATTTTCATAAAAGACCGGCATCGCGAAAGCTGAAGTAGGGAAGCCTGCCGCCATCGCTTGATCCGAGGATCATGTGGTCGATCAGGTTGATTTGTAAAAGTGTAGCGGCCTCGCGGAGCGAGGAGGTCATCCGGCGGTCGGCATTGCTAGGCTGCGGATCGCCGCTCGGGTGGTTGTGCACAACAACGATCGCGTACGCGGAATGGATGATCGCCGGACGAAAAATTTCGCGGGGATGGGCGATGCATTCATTGATCGAGCCGAGGGCAATCTCCTCGACGCGGATGAGGCGCAGCTTCGTGTCGAGCAGGATCGCCCGCAAGGACTCGCGCCGGAGGGAGAGGAATTCCTGTCCAAAAACTTCAAAGACGCGCTCCGGGGTGTCAAGCACAGGAGCCTCGGCTCCGCCGCGCGCAAGGCGCCTCCCGATTTCAAATGCCGCAGCCAGCTCGATCGACTTGGCCGCGCCGATTCCTTTCGCCTTCGCGCGGATCTCGGAAGGCAGGCATCGGGCGACACCGGTCAGGCCCCCGCAGTCGCGCAGGAGATCGCCCGCAATTTGGATGGCATTTTTTCCTGGAAATCCGGTGCGGATAAAAATGGCAAGAAGCTCGGCGTCGGCTAGGGCGGAGACCCCGAGCTTCTCGACTTTTTCCCTCGGACGATCCGATGCGGGCATTTCGGTGATCCGGGTCGTCGGCATCGCTTCCTCAAAAACGTTTGAGAAGCGTGCGCAAATGCTCGCCGATCGCGCCAAGCCCGCAGGCGTAGCTGTTGTCTCGGACAGCTTTCAAATGCTCATCCGCCTCATCGAGGAGCCTTAGGGCGACGGCGGTTGCTTGTGGCACCACTCCGGCATTATCGAGAATCCCGGCGAGGAGCTTGACGTCGATCTCCTGATCCTTGACGAGGAGGTCGCGGAGGGACGAGAGGTCTTTTCCGGATTGCAACATCAGCAGGACCGGAAGGGTAAACTTTCCTTTGCGAAGATCGGTTCCGAGGGTCTTCCCTGTTTCTGCCTCGCTGCCGGCCAAATCAAGAATGTCGTCGTAGATCTGGTAAGCCACGCCCAGCTTCGTACCAAAAGTTTTCAGCGCAGCGATGGCCTCTGGATCGGCCGCATTGAGCGCGGCTCCCAGCTCGCATGCTGCCGAAAAGAGCGCGGCCGTCTTCATCTCGATGATGCGGTAGTAGTCAAGGGTCGAAAGCTTCAGGTCGAACCGGCGCTGGGTCTGAATAATTTCGCCCGAGCAAACTTCCGCAGCCGCATCGGCGATCCGGCGCGAGATGTCGCTGTTGCTGAAGTTCGTCGAAAGCCGGAGCGCGTGAGCAAAGAGGCAGTCGCCAAGCAGGACGGTGATCGCGTTCCCCCATTTGGCATTCGCTGTCGCCTGCTCTCGCCGCATCTCCGCGCCGTCAATGATGTCATCATGAACAAGCGTTGCGATGTGGATCAGCTCCAAGATGACGGCAAGGTCGACATGGGCCTCCGTGATTTTTCCCGTAGCACCGGCGGAGAGAAGGGCAAGAGCCGGACGCAGACGCTTCCCCCCGGCTCCGCAAACGTAGGACACATAGCCTTCAACCGCCGGGTCGAACGACTTCGCCTGATCGCGGATCCGTCCCTCAACAATGGTGAGGTGAGAGCTGATCAGCTCGAACGCTTGGGCGAACGATATAGGCTCGCCGGGCGTCACTTTTGGCATGGGAAAAAATTGGCGGAGGTTTGGGTATTCAGGATCATGTCGTTCAGATGGAGTCAGCCTTCCATGAGATAATGCGGCGGACGATAAAAAAAGGAACTACAAGGGCGATGGCGACAGCCGCGGCCAGGAGCGGCCCCGGGATGATGCGTGCCCGGTCGCGTGCGACGGCATGAAGGCCGACTTCGACCGCATGCTGCGCGCTGACCACGAAGGCTGGAAACGCCTCGAAGTGCGATGCGGAATCCTCTCCGCCCTCGCGCGTGGCCACCTCAAAAAATTCGGTCGGCATCGGCCCCGGGCAGAGCGCGGTCACGGTGATGCCATGCGGCCGAAGCTCCATGGCAATCGCTTCGGAGAAGCTCGTCACGTAGGCTTTTGTCGCGGAATAGACGGCCATATTCGGCAGCGGAAAAAAGCTGGCGACGCTGCTCACGTTGAGAATAGCGGCCCGGCCGCAGGCGATCATGCGCGGCACGAGAAGGTGGGTCAGGTGGGTCAGAGCGGAAACATTTACATCGAGCATCGCCTTAACCCGCCCCCAGTCGCTCGTCTCGAAATCACCGTGGTCGCCGAGCCCGGCATTGTTGATGAGAAAATCGACGGAAAGATTTTCGGTTTCGAGCCAGGCGGCGAGGGCGATCCGGCGCTCCTCGAGAGAGAGATCGGCTGAAAAAATCCGGACATCCAGGTGCGGGTGGATCCCCCGAAGCTCGTCGGCGAGCGTTTGCAGGCGTTCATTCCGGCGGGCGACGAGCACGAGCGCCTTCGCGTAGGGGGCCAGCTGACGGGAAAACTCCGCGCCCAGCCCGGACGAAGCCCCGGTGATCAATGTTGTGCAGCCCTCGAAAAATTTCATATCGTGTGGAATCTCCATGATTGTTGAGAACCTATCCAGCCAAAAACCATTTTCGACCAAGGATGGCTCGCTAATTCGCAGCATTTTGGACCGGACGAATGCCCCGGTCAAAAATCAAAGCCTCGCCGAAGCCGTCGTTCCAGAGGGGATTTCGACCCAACGCCACTACCACAAGGCAAGCGAGGAATTTTATTTTTTCCTGGAGGGATCGGGAGTGATGGAAGTCGACGGGGAGACGCAGACCGTCACGTCCGGCGATGCGGTTCTGATTCCAGCAGGGGCCTGGCACCAGATCACTGCCACTCATCCCCTTCGGTTCCTCTGCTGCTGCGCTCCACCGTACGCGCACGAGGATACGTTTTTCGAGTAAGCCTCCTTTTTACCCCGGACGTCGGATTTCCAGCAGATGGCTATTGAACGGGGTGCGCCCCCACATCGGAGAGACGGCGATCTCCCAACCCAGCTCATCGAACGGATCCCGGATCTCTTCAAGCGTCGGAAACTGGCACCGCCCGCCCTGGATCCACCCAACGCTCCGAACGAACACTTCCTCAAGGAGCGTGGCAAAGTACCTCCAGCTTCCATCGCGAAATGTGGTCCGGATGAACAGGCGTCCGCCGGGAGCGAGACGCCTTGCGGCACTTTCCATCACGCCGCGCTGGAGCGCACGATCCATGTAGTGGAGAATATCCAAGAGAACGACATCTCCGGAAAATTCTGGCAGGACAAGGGCGTTGCCGATTTGAAAATCGAGGTTTCTATAGGCGGAGGCGACAAGATTCCTAGCGAGGCGGGTTTTTGCTTCGTCGGGCTCGAGGCCGGAAATTGGCTGCGTACACCCCGACTCCCGCAGATAGGCGGCGAGGAGCCCGACCCCGCAGCCAACATCCAGAACAGGAAGCGTCCCGCCAAGCAGCCTCGCCGCCACTTCCGGATAGGCAGGGTCCCACGCGGCCTTTCTCTTGGCATAGCCGTAAAGGAATTTGTGGCCGCGAAAATGTGACGCCGCACGTCGGGCCGGATTCATGGCGCCCTCCTACCACGCACGAACCAGAGCGCCGCCCCAGGCAGAGACCAGGTGGCGGTGAGCATGTATCCACAAAGCGAGACCGACACCGCCACGGCAGCAGGAACCCTGGCGAGCTGGCCGAGCAAAAAAACAAACAGCCCCTCGCGCACTCCGAATCCGCCCAAGCTCACTGGCAGGCCGGAAATAATATCCACAGTTGGCATGATGGCCAGGAAGTCGCCCGCAGGCAGGTCGACCCCATACGCCCGGGCGGAAAAATAGTAAGTGAGAAAAAACATGGCGGTCATGCTAAGCGAAATCGCCACGGCAAAAAGCGTGCGCCGCCATTGGACCGCACACTGAAAATACGCGCCGCTCAGCTCGACCACTTTTTTCCGGCCGGGCCACCAGGCAGGAAGCCGGGCGACAAGCGTGCGGGAACACAGCACCACGGAAAGGCCAATCAAGAGCGAAATCCCACACAGATAAATGAGGATCGCCTGCACAATTCCGGCCACCTGTGGGCTCTGCAGAAGCCACTCGTGCTTCCAGAGCATGAGGCCGAACCCGAGCAGGATCATGGAAATCGAGCCCGCAAAATGGTCCATGACGACAGAGAGGGCCGCGCGCCCTGGGTCATGGCGCCGTGCAGCCAGCATGCCGATCTTCACAAGGTCGCCCCCAGCTCCGCCGGGGAGGAACATGTTGCAAAAGAGGCCGGCAAAAAAGCATCCGGCCGACTCGGCCCAGCCAACCTTGAGCCCGACCATGCGCAAAAAGACCCTCCAACGAACCAGGCAAAGAAATTGCACGGCCCCAGCGAGAACGAACCCGCCAACCAGCCATCCGGGCTTCGCCGACATAAGAACCTTCACGAGGTTTCCGCGAAAATCCCCTCTCGAAAAAATCCACACGAGGAGGCCGATGCTCACCAGAGCCTGCACGGCCACCAGCAACGGTTTTCGAATGGAGCGAGAAACGGGCGAAGCTTCCTGCCTGTTCATTACAAGATCTCATCAGTTTTTTGGCTGATGTTCCCTTCGCTACCTGGCGGCAGGAGCTTTTCCGTCTGCGCCAAATCGTCCGGCTTGCGGGCAGATTCGTCGGCAGCTCTCTCTTGCGCCCTTCGCCGGTCCCCTTGCGCCTCGATGAACCAGTCTTCGACTTTCGCGCGCGCCCAGGGAGTTTTGCGCAAAAACTTCAGGCTCGACTTGATGCTCGGATCATATTGGAAACAGCGGATCGGGATGCGCCATCCCATCTCGGCCCAGCCATATTGCTCGAGGAGCTGGCCGGAGG
>Ga0194063_10002535_pt1 | contig 11312 bp, 11 predicted proteins | sample SepL3720m_MetaG_FD_155459 | JGI IMG/M metagenome (GOLD analysis project Ga0194063, IMG submission 155459) | Anoxic zone freshwater microbial communities from boreal shield lake in IISD Experimental Lakes Area, Ontario, Canada - Sep2016-L373-20m | ecosystem: Environmental > Aquatic > Freshwater... | reverse complement strand
GTGGATGTACTACGGGGCGCTGAACAACTGTTCCTCCAACATGGGGGTCAACGGGTTGACACTGCTCCGTAATTACGAAATCGAGCCTGCCGATCTGGATCCCACCAAGACGGATTATGATGGCGACGGTGTTCCGGATCAGGTGGAAATCGACTGGACGGACGCCAAGGCGGGTGTTCCTGCCAATCCGTCACACGTGCTTGCGGACGTGAATTGGTCGAACCTGACCACGGTGGCCAGTCATATCTACAATCCGTATGACCCGGCATCGAATCCCCAAGGGACGGATCTGAACCCGACGAAGTGGGATACGGATGGGGACGGGCTGTCGGACGGCTATGAGATCACCCACGGGTACGATCCGCTGAATCCGGCTGATGGCGCCGCGCAGATTGCCAGGGCACGCGCTGCAGGCGAGACCATTGCGGGCATCCCGAAGGTCTCCCAGGTGGCTGTGGTCACGCCGGGATCCGGACAGTTCACGTTGAGCTGGCAGGGCCAGATCGACATGAACTACGAGGTCCAGTATAGCAATGACCTTAAGACATGGCAGACGGCCTCAGGCAACCCGTATCGGTACGGAGCCGTGCTGCATACCTATTTGGATGACTCACCCAAGGTGAATACACGCTTCTACCGGGTTGTGGTGAAGTAGGGAAATGGTTATCAGTTATTGGTTATCAGGATCGGGAAAAATCAGAAATGACACGAAGGGAATGGTAGGGGGATTTTGCGGATTTCCGAATAACTGATAACGAGTAACCAATAACCGGCGTCCTTATGGGACGCCAATGAAACTTCTTTACCATTGAGTGGCGTTTTCGTAACTTGACGGAGCAAACAACAAAAAAGGCGGATGACATGAAGCACCTGATTCAGAAGATTTTCGTGGCGGCTTTTGCGGTTGGTATGGCGGGCTTGGTCGGCTGCGAGTGGAGCGGAGGGAGTTCAGACAATTCCTGGAACGACTCCAGCAGCATCGCCAATTTCAGCGGCACCTACCAGGGCAATGGCGGCTATCTGGTCTCGGAATACTCCCTGAGTTCCATTTCACCAGGCGCGGGCGTCATCTATAGCGATGTGACCGGCGAAGGCGCGGGTTCGGGGGCGTCGGGGAACAGCACATTTAGTGGCGTCGTGGCCAATAAACCCATCAAGCCGGGGAGCCTGACGCTCACATTGTCAGGTGATCTGGGTAGCTTCCGCGACAATGGGAGCGGTGTCCTTTCCGGCCAGTATCATACCCGGACCGGTGATTCCTTCCTGTTTACGGCTACGGGTACGATTGATTACAACAACGGCCAGTGGACAGTCACCCTCCAGGCTGGCGCGCCCTTGGGTCAGGATGCCACCTTCTCGGCCAGTTATTCCTACAGCGCAGGCGGTACTCCGGATTCCGGCTCCAGCGTGGGTACGCCCGGTAGTTCGGGTAAGACCATCTATGCCTTCAATGTCCAGTTGACCGGTAACAGCCTCAAGATCATTGACAACAATGGTTGCATTTATAGCGGAAACCTTGGCGATGTTCGCACGACCGGTAACGTGGGCACGGCCTCGAAAGGGGCGCTCTTTGTCGACGGCGACCAGGTTATGGCCTCGTTTTCGGCCAGCGGTACCAGCGCGGCGGGCGTGCATGTCAACCTTGTGGGAACCTTCCAGGGCAACGTGTCCAGTGTTTCGCAGGTCAGTCAGGTGGTGAACGGGTCGGTAACCTACAATACCTCAATGGCCTTGAGCAGCCGGGTCATGACCGGGACCTGGGTTGAGGATGGCGGCAAGACCGGTTCCCTCAATGGCGTCTGTCCGACTGCCGCCAACATATTGCTGACCGGCAACACCCCGACCAACACCCCGTAAGGCGGGGGATACGATAATTCCCGTCTGGAATTATACTTTCCAGACGGGAGTTTAATAGTTGGTGGGATGCTAATGCGAGAACCGCAATCTCCATTAACTATTCCACCCCGTTGATTTCCTTTGCTCTCAAAGCGTTCTTCTGTTCAAATTCTCCGCGAAATACAGGAGGGATACCATGAACGGATTGGAACGGATGGAGTCACCGCGCCGCTGGCCCCTGTGGGTCGGGGTGGGAATCGTGATGCTGTTGGCCGCCACGCTTGTCTGGCAACGGCTGCACAAGGAAGTTGCGACACCGGCTGAATCCGAGATTGCCGCTCAACTGCCAGTTTACCCTGGTCTCCACCCGGCGGAAGAACAGGCCGGTGAGGAACCGGTGAAGGTCAGCAACGAAACAGGCGTGATGACCAACGGGGGCGTGGCCGTCACGGGCGCCATTCCTCCTGTGGTCATTGTCCCCGCTGGATCCGATGCCGTGGCTCTTTCTCGGGAGGCCGACACCCTGTTGGCCGAAGGCAGGAAGGACAAGGCGCGCGAGCAGTACCTGGCCGCCCTGGCCGCCAAACCCGAACCGGCCTTGCATTCCCGGATCGAGGCCAGCCTGGGTTTGCTCAATGTGGAGCTCATCAGTCATCCCTGGCCCATGGCCGAAAAACAGGATGTTGTGGTTCAGGAAGGCGATTCCATCAAGGCCCTGGCCCGCAAGGCCGGAACCACGGTGGAGATGATTGTCAAAGGCAACCAGCTCAAGCGTCCGGACATCATCCGCCCCGGGCAGCGTCTGAAGGTCTTTACCGGGAAAATGGGTATTACAATTAGCAAGACCCGCAACGACCTCCTGTTAACGGCCAATGACCGTTTCTTCAAGCGGTACAGGGTTGGCACCGGGCGCTACGACAAGACCCCGGTGGGGTCATTTGTGATTACGGAGCGTATCCCCGAGCCGCCCTGGTGGCGGGAGGACGGACGGACCGTTCCCTTTGGCGACAAGGAGAATATCCTGGGAACCCGCTGGATGGCCATCAAGGCGACCGGGGCCACACGCGAGATCAAGGGCTACGGCATTCACGGCACCTGGGACACCAATACGATCGGCAAGGCCGAAAGCGCCGGTTGCATCCGCCTGGTCAACAGTGATGTCGAGGAACTGTTCGAGCTGGTTCCAGTGGGAACGACCGTTGTGATTGAGGAATAAACAGTGGCAGAGGAAGCCAGAATCCCGAATCCAGAATCCAGAATCAAGCGAAGCCCCGCGAAGGATTTTGCCGATTTGGTTGTGTGGCAAAGGGCGCATCAATTTGCCCTGAGGGTCTATGGGATGTCCAAATCGTTTCCCCGTGATGAACGGTTCGGGTTAACAAGCCAGTTCCGTCGTGCGGCTGTTTCTGTGCCTGCGAATATTGCAGAGGGGTTCAAGAAGCGGGGACGTTCCGATAAAGTGAGATTTTTGAATATCGCTCAAGGATCTTTGGAGGAATGTCGATACTATCTTTTCTTGGTTAGGGACTTAGGGTACTATGACACTTCGGTCCATATGGCGGAGTTGGAAGATGTGAGTAAGTTGTTGGAGAGGTATTCATCTGCTATTCTGAATTCTGGATTATGAATATAGAGAGGTTGATGAAACGATATTCCTCCACTATTCTTGATTCTGAATTCAGGATTCAGGATTCCGCTTTTTGAAAGGTTATTAAGAATGCATCCATATCGCACCCATAACTGCGGCGAGCTTCGTGACGACCATGTTTCCCAGACGATCCGGATTTCCGGCTGGGTCTTCCGGAAACGCGACCATGGCCATCTGCTTTTCATTGATCTTCGCGATCATTATGGACAAACCCAGGTGGTGATTTATTCGGATCGAGCCTTTTTTGACGCATGCCAGCATGTGCGTTCTGAAAGCGTCATCATTGTCACCGGCAAGGTGATGGCCCGCAGTCCGGAAACCATCAACGATTCGCTGCCCACCGGCCGCATCGAGGTGAGCGCCGACTCTGTCGTCGTCGAAAGTCTCGCGGATCCGCTGCCGTTTCAGGTCAGCGCCGAGGATGACGGTTCCGAGGAGGCCCGCCTGAAGTACCGCTTCCTGGATCTGCGCCGCGAACACCTGCATAAGAACATTATTCTACGGTCCCGAATCATTGCGAGCCTGCGACGCCGCATGATCGGGCACGGGTTCACAGAGTTCCAGACCCCCATCCTGACCAGCAGTTCGCCGGAAGGGGCCCGCGACTACCTCGTTCCCAGCCGTGTCCATCCCGGCAAGTTCTACGCCTTGCCCCAGGCCCCGCAGCAGTTCAAACAGCTCCTCATGGTGGCGGGATTCGACCGCTATTTCCAGATTGCCCCCTGCTTCCGCGACGAGGATGCCCGCGCCGACCGCTCTCCCGGCGAGTTCTACCAGCTCGATATGGAAATGTCGTTCGTCACCCAGGATGACGTCTTTGCCGTGGTGGAGGATGTCATTCACGGCGTCTTTACCGAGTTCTCCAGCCTGCGCATCGACACGCCTCCATTTGAGCGCATTCCCTACGCCACGGCCATGGAAAAATACGGCAGCGACAAACCCGACCTGCGTATTCCCATCGTCATGCAGGATGTTTCCGACATCTTCAAGGAGTCCAAGTTCAACGCCTTCCGCACTATGGTGGAAAAGGGGGGCGTGGTTCGGGCCCTCCCGGTCAAGGGGATTGCCGACAAGCCGCGCAGTTTCTTCGACCGGCTCGTGGAACACGCCCAGTCGCTCGGGGCCAAGGGCCTGGCCTACCTGGTGTGGGAAGGCGGCGTGATCAAGGGACCGATCCTCAAGTTCCTTTCCGAGGCGGAGACCTCGGCGTTGACAGCCCGTGCCGGCATGGTGGACGGAGACGTCATGTTCTTTCTCAGTGACATGGCGCCGGTGGTGAACAAGGTGGGCGGTGAACTGCGTTCCAAGTTGGGGCGCGACCTGAATCTCATGCCCAAGGATGTCTTCCGGTTCTGCTGGATCGTGGATTTCCCGATGTTCGAACTGGATGCGGAAACCCGGAGCGTGACCTTTTCGCACAACCCCTTCTCGATGCCGCAGGGAGGCTTGCAGGCGCTCAATGAAAAGAACCCGCTCGACATCCTTGCCTACCAGTACGATATCGTCTGCAATGGCGTGGAACTCTCGAGCGGGGCCATCCGCAACCATAGCCCGGAAATCATGTACAAGGCGTTTGCCATCGCGGGGTATCCGCCCGAGGAAGTGGATCGCCGGTTCGGGGGCATGATCAACGCCTTCAAGCTGGGGGCTCCGCCTCATGGCGGCATCGCCCCCGGTGTGGACCGCATGGTGATGTTGCTGGCGGGGGAGAGCAACATCCGTGAAGTCATTGCCTTCCCGATGAACCAGAAGGCGCAGGACCTGATGATGAACGCGCCGAACACGGTCATGGAGAAACAGTTGCGGGAGTTGCATTTAAAGCTGGATTTGCCGAAGGAAAAGAATTCAGAATCCAGAATTCAGAATCCAGGCTGAAAGTATTGATTTATGTTAAGAGTGCGCGAGGATGGACTAGGGTGGGAGGAACGACCTGTTAAAACGGTCGGCAAAGTCATCCCTTTCTCTCCGGCTTCCGCTCTTCGGTGGAATAGCTCCATGTTGAGGTTGAGTCCGCTCCGTGGGCGGTGGTTCCCGCGAGGTGTCTATAAGTTCAAGACATGGGAAGAGGAAGCGGAATGGACGGAAACGCAGATCAGAATGGCGAGCTTGCGCCTGAAGTAGGGGTGCCTGACTTGGTCGCCTTGTGCAGGCTCCTGAATGAATCCGGCGTGCAATACTTGATTTATGGCGGACTTGCCTGTCTTCTCCATGGGCATGAGCGGATGACTCGGGATGCGGATATCTATGTGGGCCCCGACCGGGACAACATCCGGCGCGCCTTGACGGCGCTCGGAAAGTGGGGTCAGGGATATGCTTCCGAGTTGACGGTGGATGATGTCCTTGAAAATGTTGTTGTGAGAATTGCCGATACGTTTGTGGTTGATATGGCCGCTGAAGTGTGGAAGTTGGAATGGGCAACGGCTTGGAGTCGTCGTCGAATTTCTCTTGTAGACGGCGTCAAGATTCCCTTTTTATCACGACAAGATTTGATCACGAGCAAGTTGACTTATCGTGAACGAGACCGTTGGGATCGTGAAATTCTGGATGGCATGAAGGGCCCTGAACCCGGGCATGCGGCCATTCTGAATTCTGGATTTTTTTTATTATGATTCGAACTGGCATAGGTTTTGACATTCACCGGTTTTCCGCGGGACGGAAACTCATCCTCGGCGGCGTTGAGATTCCCTCCCCGGAGGGGCTGGAGGGCCACTCGGACGCCGATGTGCTGTGCCATGCCCTGGCCGACGCCCTGCTGGGGGCCATTGCCGACGGCGATATCGGGCAGCATTTCCCCAATACCGATCCGAGATGGAAAGATGCGGACAGTGTGGAGCTGCTCAGGCAGGTGGTGCTCCGGGTCAAGGCGAAAGGGTTCCATGTGGTGAACGTGGATGCCATGATCACGGCCGAAAAGCCGAAAGTGATGCCGTATGCCCAACGTATGAGGGAGCGTCTGGCGCCCGTCCTGGGTGTGACCCTCGACGATGTTTCCGTCAAGGCCACCACCATGGAAGGCCTCGGCGCCATCGGCCGCGGCGAAGGCATTGCCGTCATGGCGGTGGCGACGGTGGCCAGGAAAGGATAAGTTGCCTTGTCTGGTTAGTTTATCCTGATCATCGTTCTTAAGTGATCTCATGGGGTTGCTTTCTTTTGCTTGATTTAGTTGTCATGTTCCCCGATAATGTGACACATGAAAACAGCCTCGATTAGACAGATACATAATGAGTTTGGAAAGATCCTGGGATGGATCCGGGATGGGGAGGAAGTGACGGTGGAATGCCGTCACCAGGTGGTTGCCAGGATATTGCCTCCGGAACGGGCGGGCGCGGTTGTCCTGCCGGATTTTATGGGTCGGCTCAAGGCGACCTTTGGCTCGAAAGTCACCCCGGATTCCAAGTCGCTGTTTGATGAGATGAGGGGCGATCGGTGAGGGCGTATTTCGATTCCGCCGTTCTGGTCAAACTATACGTGGCAGAACCCAATTCCGCTGAAGCCGTGCAGTGGGTTCAACAGTATAAGGGGCCGCTGATCTTTACGCCATTGCAGGAACTTGAAATCCGGAATGCGATTCGCCTGAAAGCCGCCAGAATGGAGATCACGGAGGACGAGATGAGAAAGGCCCTGCGGCAGATCAAGGCCGATTTCGACGCCGGATTTCTGGATCGGCCCTCGCTCGATTGGTCACAGGTGTGGATCAAGGCGGAAGAACTATCGGCCCACTATGGCCGGGAAATCCAGTCCCGTACTTTGGATACGTTGCATGTGGCGATCTCCAGCTGTCTGGGCATATCTGATTTTGTTTCCTTTGACCACCGCCAGGCGGCTTTGGCGAAAAAAGCGGGTCTACGGGTAAAATCATAACAGTCCCCTGTTTTCCCTTCTGGATTCTGAATCCTGAATTCGGTATTCTCCTCATTCGCCATGAAGATCCACAACACACTCACGCAACAACTTGAGGAACTTGTACCCCTGGAGGGCAACCGGGTCCGGCTCTATACCTGCGGGCCGACCGTTTACAACCATGCCCACATCGGCAATTTCCGGGCCTATATCTTTGAGGACATCCTGCGCCGGACCCTCAAGTATTTCGGCTACGAGCTCACCCAGGTCATGAACCTGACCGACGTGGATGACAAGACCATTGCCGGGGCCATCAGGGCCGGTGTCCCGCTGAACGCCTTCACGGCCACCTTCAAGAAGGCCTTTTTCGAGGATCTCGGGATTCTCGCTATCGAACCCGCCGAACACTATCCCGCCGCCACGGATCATATCCCCGAAATGATCACCCTGATCCAGACCCTGCTGGATAAGAAACATGCCTACCAGTCCGAGGACGGTTCGGTCTATTTCAGCGTCGCCAGTTTTCCCGCCTATGGCAAGCTGGCGCATCTGGACATGGCCGGCCTGAGGCCGGGTGCCCGTGTCCAGCATGACGAGTATGAGAAGGAGAATGTCGCCGATTTCGCCCTGTGGAAGGCCTGGGATGCCAAGGACGGGGATGTGGCGTGGGAGGCGCCCTGGGGCCGTGGCAGGCCGGGCTGGCACATCGAGTGTTCGGCCATGGCGATGAAGTACCTTGGGCAGAGTTTTGACCTGCACACCGGAGGCGTCGACAACATCTTTCCGCACCACGAGGACGAAATCGCCCAGAGCGAGGCGGCCAACGGCAAGCCGTTTGTCCGCTATTGGATGCATTGCGCCCATCTGGTGGTCGATGGCCGTAAGATGTCCAAGTCCCTCGGGAATTTTCACACGCTTCGTGATGTGCTGGCCCGGGGCTATACCGGACGCGAGACGCGTTACGTCCTCATGGCCGGTCACTACCGGCAGTCGCTGAATTTCTCCTTTGATGCCCTCGCCGCGGCCCGCAGCGCACTGCAGCGGTTGGATGAATTCCAGGACCGGCTGGGACAGGTTGCGGCCGGTGCCACGGGAGGAGAGGCGCTGCCCGACTGGGCTCTGGCCGCCCGTAACCGCTTTGATGCCGGTCTCGCGGACGATCTGAATGTCTCGGATTCGCTCGGGGCGCTGTTTGACCTGGTGCATGCCGGCAACCGGGCCATTGACGCCGGGACGATATCCAAGACCGGGGCGGGCGCCGTGGTGGCCCTGCTGGCCTCATTCGACCGTGTGCTGGGCATTCTGGAGAAGCCGCAGGATCAGGTGCCGGAGGCGGCCGTGAAGTTGCTTGAGCGGCGCCAGCAGGCACGCCAGACTAAGAACTGGGCCGAAGCCGACCTCGTGAGAAATGAGCTCGCCACCCTCGGGTGGATGATCCAGGACACGCCGCAAGGCCCGAAATTGAAGAGGAAATAGGGGTATGGATCAGGAATCCGGAATCCAGGAGTCAGAATCCAGAAGGGGAGCTGAGAACAGGGCAGCCGACAGACAAAGGGTTCGCGGTATTATTCTGAATTCTGGATTCTGAATTCTGGATTCGTATGTTGTCAAAACATCACATTATGACCCAGACCGGAAAATTCATAACCTTCGAAGGTCCCGAGGGGGGCGGGAAATCAACCCATATCAAACGGCTGGCCGAACGTTTGAAAGCCTCGGGCCATGAGGTTCTGATGACCCGGGAGCCAGGGGGAACGCCCACCGGCGAGGCCATCCGGGGCATTCTCCAGCACGACCATGCCGGCGAGGCCATCTGCCCGGACGCGGAGCTGCTGTTGTTCGAGGCAAGCCGCGCCCAATTGGTTCGCACCGTGATCCTGCCGGCCCTGCGAAAGGGCCTCTGGGTGCTTTGCGACCGCTTTGCCGATTCGACCACCGCCTACCAGGGGTATGGACGGGGATTTGACCTGGAGACCATCCTGATGCTCAACCGGCACGCCATCGGAGACTGTGTGCCTGACCTGACCCTGCTGATGGACATTGAGGTCCGGGCCGGGCGGGAACGCCTGGAGCGGCGTAATCTTGTGGAGAACACAACCAGCGACCGGATCGAGCGGGAAGCCCTGGAGTTCCATGAACGCGTCCGTCATGGATTTCTTGAACTGGCCAGGCTCTGGCCGGACCGGATCAAGGTCATTAACGTCATGCGCGAGCCCGATGTGGTGGCGGCGGAGATATGGGAGCAGGTAGTGGGTAAATTGGGAATTTCGGATTCTTTATTCAAGTCATGTCAACAGAGAGCACAATAACGGTTGCCTTGTCCTCCTTCGACGCTGCCCTGCAGGCGGGCCGGCTGGCCCAGGCCTATCTGGTGGTTGGCAATGTTCGCGAGGAGGGGATCCCCTTTGCCGAGGAGGCGCTGACCCGTTTGTTTTGCGCCGGTCTCATAAAGCCCTGCGGGACCTGCACGGCCTGCAACCAGATTCGTGATCACAAGCATGTGGACGTCGTCTGGATTGAGCCGGAAAAGAAATCGCGGGTGGTAGGCGTGGATCGCATCCGGGATTTGCAGCAGGTGATCTACCAGACGTCCTACAGCGGCGGATGGAAGGCGGTGGTGCTGGTGAATGCCGACAGGATTGGCGAGGAAGCCTCCAATGCGTTCCTGAAGACGCTTGAGGAGCCGCCTGCGCGAAGCCTTTACTTCCTGCTTTCGGATGCCCCCCAGGCCATCCTGTCGACCATCCTGTCCCGATGCCAGCGGATGATCCTCTCCATGGAGCCTGAAAGACTGCCCGGCCCCTGGTTTCAGGAATTGGTCGAAATCCTGTCGGAACCCATGGCGGAGGGGGTGGTCGGGCGTATGAGCCGGGGAGGACAGCTGGCAGGCCTGTTGGACCGGATCAAGAAGGGGGTTGAGCAGGAGGAAAAAGCGCGGCTCAGCGGGGAGCTGGAATCGCGCCGCGGCCCGGATGAGAAAAAGGTGACCTCCAAGGATCTCAAGGACGAGGAGGATGTCCTGAAGGCCCGGGTTGAATCCCGGTTCCGCGCCCTCCGGTCCATGGTGTTGCGGGGTCTGTTGTTCTGGTACCGGGATCTGTTGATTCTGGTGTGTGGCGCCGATACAGGGAACTTGCGTTATCCGGAGCAGGCGGACGTGCTCTCGGCGATGGCGGGGCGGCTGACCTACGCGGAGGCCCTGGCCAATGTCCGGGAAATTGAAGCCATGCAGCGGCGGTTTGACCGCAATGCGTCGGCAGATCTTGTGCTGCCGGTGGGGATGAACGGGCTGAGCGCGTGAGAAGCGAGAACTGATGTATCGTACTGTGACCATCCATTTCGAAGATGACGCCGTGATCGAGGCGGTCAGTCCCGCGGACTTGGCCATCCACAAAGGGGACTGGTGCGTGGTGGAATGCAACCGGATGCTGGAGTTCGGGCGGGTGATGCAGTTGTCGGAACGTGAGGACGCCCTTCCAGCCCGTGGAACGGTCCCGCTGGTTCTGCGGCGGGCCACCCTGCAGGATCAGGCCCGGGCCCGCGAGAACAGCCTGGCAGGGCGAATGGCGGACACGACGGTGCGCAAGCGCGTGGAGGAACGCAAACTTCCCCTCCGTATCGTCCGGGTCCGGTACAGTTTCGACCGGCTTGTGCTTCATGTGGCCTTCACCTCCGAGGATCATGTTGCCTTGGGGGACCTGGTTCAAACGCTGGCCGGCGACTTGCGGGTGAGAATAGAGATGCGCGCGATGGGAGTCCGCGATGCGGCGAGCCTGGTGGGGGGCATGGGCGTGTGCGGGCGGCCCCTGTGTTGCAAGACCTGGCTCCGTGAATTTGATGGCGTAAGCATCAAGATGGCCAAGACCCAGCATCTGGCGATTAATCCCGGGGCTATCAGCGGCATGTGCGGACGGCTGAAATGCTGCCTGAAATATGAAGTCGACCAGTACAAATGCGGTTCAGGGAACAGTTGCCATTCGGGGGGCAG
>Ga0194063_10002534_pt1 | contig 11313 bp, 10 predicted proteins | sample SepL3720m_MetaG_FD_155459 | JGI IMG/M metagenome (GOLD analysis project Ga0194063, IMG submission 155459) | Anoxic zone freshwater microbial communities from boreal shield lake in IISD Experimental Lakes Area, Ontario, Canada - Sep2016-L373-20m | ecosystem: Environmental > Aquatic > Freshwater... | reverse complement strand
AAATGCGGGAAATCAGCCGCTTTCGTCGTCAGCCCTTGCGGGCCTTGACCGCCTCGGTCAGCTGCGGAGTCACGCTGAACAGGTCGCCGACGATGCCGTAATCGGAGATCTCGAAGATCGGAGCCTCCTCGTCCTTGTTCACCGCGACGATCGTCTTCGAAGTCTGCATTCCGGCGCGGTGCTGGATCGCCCCGGAGATGCCCAGTGCGATGTACAGCTGCGGCGAGACCGTCTTGCCGGTCTGGCCCACCTGGAACTGGCCCGGGTAGTAGCCGGAGTCCACAGCAGCACGCGAAGCGCCGACCGCCCCGCCCATGGAGTCCGCAAGATCCTCGACGATGACGAACTTGTCGGCGCTGCCGACGCCGCGGCCACCAGCCACCACGATGCTGGCCTCAGCGAGCTCGGGACGGTCGCCGGCAACCGCGGGCTGGCGTGCGGTGATCCGCGTGGCGTTGGCGGCCGGCGCGGGCACCTCCACGGTGACCTGCTCACCGGCACCGGGGCTGGGGGCCGCCTCGATGGCGCCGGGGCGCACGGTGATCACCGGCACGTCGGCGTTGACCTTGGCCTCGATGGTGAACGCGCCGCCGAAGATCGAGTGGATGGCGGTGCCGTCCCCCTTGATGTCGACGACGTCGGAGAGCACGCCCGAACCGATACGCGCGGCCAGTCGGCCGCCGATCTCCTTGCCTTCGGCGGTGGCCGGCAACAGCACGGCCGCCGGGCTGGCCGACTCGACGAGCTTCTCGAGCACGTCGACATACGGCGTGACGAGGTAGCGCTCCGCGTCGTCGGACTCAGCGATGTAGATCTTGGCCGCACCGGCGGCCTTGAGGTCCTCGACCAGCGGTGCGGCGGTACCGGGGGCACCGACCACGACGGCCGACGGCTCGCCCAGGTTGCGGGCGGCGGTGATGAGCTCGGTGGTGACCTTCTTCACCGCGCCCTCGGAGTGCTCGACGAGCACGAGTACTTCAGCCATGAGTCTCTTCCTTCAGGTGTCGGGGGGTCTGTCTAGATGAGCTTTTGAGCGACGAGGTATTCGGCGATCTTCTTGCCGCCTTCACCCTCGTCACTGACCTTCTCGCCGGCGGTCTTCGGCGGCTTCGGGGTCGACGACAGCACGGTCGAACCGGCGTGCGCCAGGCCAACCTCGTCGGCCTCGACACCGATGTCGGCGAGGGAGAGGGTGGCGACTTCCTTCTTCTTCGCGGCCATGATGCCCTTGAAGGAGGGGAAGCGCGGTTCGTTGATCTTCTCGTTGACGCTGACCACGGCCGGCAGTGAGGCCTCGACGCTGAACACGCCCTCGTCGGTCTCGCGCTCACCGCTGATGGTGCCGCCGTCGACCACGATCTTGCGCATGTGGGTCAACTGCGGCAGTCCGAGGTACTCGGCGATGATCGCCGGGACGGCGCCGCCGGTGCCGTCGGTGGCCTCGTTGCCGGCGATCACCAGATCGGTGCCCTCGATGGTGCCCAGCGCGCGCGCCAGCGCCCAACCGGTCTGCACCATGTCCGAGCCGTGCAGGTTGGCGTCGAGCAGGTGCACACCCTTGTCGGCGCCCATCGACAGCGCCTTGCGGATGGCCTCGGTGGCCCGTTCCGGTCCGGCGGTCAGCACGGTGACGGTGCTCTGCCCGCCCGCGGCCTCATCCTTTTCCTTGATGAGCAGCGCCTCTTCGACGGCGCGCTCGTTGATCTCGTCGAGCACCGCATCGGCGGCGTCCCGGTCGAGGGTCCAGTCACCGTCGGAGAGCTTGCGCTCCGACCACGTGTCCGGGACCTGCTTGATCAGCACCACGATGTTCGTCATGGTTGTCTGTGTCCTCCTGGCAGGCGTGATGCGGGCCGGGGTTGGGCCGCACTGTCGATCATTATTGGCTGTCGACACCATGTTACTAGCCGGTAACTTATGGTGCGTTGCCTCATCAGGATAGCGCCCTGGGACGGTGTTCTCGCAGGCCCGTCGTAAGGCGCCGGGTTCGCGACGGGTTCGCGATTGCGGGGCGGCAAGGTTAGCCTGCCTTGCGATGAATGCACATCTGACGGACGACGCCGACGGCGGCCTGCCGCTGACCGGCGAGCGCACCGTCCCGGGCCTGGCGGTGGAGAACTACTGGTTCCGCCGACACGAGGTCGCCTACCTCCGCTGTGCCGAACTTTGCGCAGGTCAAGACGTGTTGGAAGCCGGGTGCGGCGAGGGCTACGGGGCTGATCTGATCGCGTCGGTGGCCCGCCGGGTGGTGGCCGTGGACTACGACGCGGCGACGGTGGCGCACGTGCGCGACCGCTACCCCCGGGTGGAGGTGCTGGCGGCCAATCTGGCGGCCCTGCCGATGCCCGACGAGACCGTCGACGTAGTGGTGAACTTCCAGGTCATCGAGCATCTGTGGGATCAGCCACAGTTCATTACCGAATGCTTACGTGTGCTGCGGCCAGGCGGGCGCCTGCTGATGTCGACGCCGAACCGGATCACCTTCACCCCGGGCAGCGACGTGCCGGTCAACCCGTTCCACACCCGCGAACTCAACGCGGCCGAACTGCGTGAACTGCTCACCGACGGCGGTTTCCGGATCGAGGGCGTCTACGGGGTGTTTCATGGCCCCCGATTGGCCGAGATGGACGCCCGGCACGGCGGTTCGATCATCGACGCCCAGATCGCCCGCGCGGTCGCCGACGCCCCCTGGGACGACGACCTGCTGGCCGATGTCGCCGCGGTGCGCTGCGAGGACTTCGAGATCATCGCCGACACCGAACGCGACATCGACCCCGTCGCGGCGTCGGCCCGCGACATCGACGGCGTCGCGGCGTCGGCCCGCGACATCGACGCGAGCCTGGATCTCCTGGCCATCGCGGTGAAACGGTGACCGCGGACCGGGACGCGGTGCCCGGGCAGTTCAGCCTGGTGCTGCACACCCATCTGCCGTGGCTGGCCCATCACGGCCGCTGGCCGGTGGGCGAGGAATGGCTCTATCAGTCCTGGGCGGCGTCGTACCTGCCCCTGCTGCGAGTGCTGCGCACTCTGGCCGGCGAAGGCCGCCGCAGCCTGATCACCCTAGGCCTGACCCCCGTGGTCACCGCCCAACTCGACGACCCCTACTGCCTCGACGGCATGCACCGCTGGCTGGCCAACTGGCAGCTGCGGGCGCTGGAGGCGGCTAACGTGCACACCGCGACCGGCGGCGCGCCCGGTACAGCCACCAGCCCGGAAGCATTGCGGCAGTTCGGCATTCGCGAGTATGGCGAAGCCAGCCAGGCTCTCGAGGACCTCACCGCGCTGTGGCGCCACGGCGCCAGCCCGCTGCTTCGCGAGCTCATCGACGCCGACACGGTGGAACTGCTCGGCGGCCCGCTGGCCCATCCGTTTCAGCCGCTGCTGCACCCGCGGCTTCGCGAATTCGCGCTCCGGGAGGGTCTGGCGGATGCCGGCCAGCGCCTGGGCCACACCCCGGTCGGCATCTGGGCGCCGGAGTGCGCCTACGCACCGGGCATGGAGCATGACTACGCCGCCGCCGGCGTGGGCCACTTCATGGTCGACGGGCCGTCGCTGCACGGCGACACCGCACTGGGCCGCCCGGTCGGCGACACCGACGTGGTGGCCTTCGGCCGCGATCTGCAGGTCAGCTACCGGGTGTGGTCACCGAAGTCCGGCTACCCCGGCCACGCCGCCTACCGCGACTTTCACACCTACGACCACCTCACCGGGCTCAAGCCGGCCCGGGTCACCGGCCGTGGTGTCGACTCCGAGCACAAGGCGCCCTACGACCCGCAGCGGGCCGACCGCGCCGTCGACGCCCATGTCGCCGATTTCGTCGACCTGGTGCGCCAGCGGCTCATCGCCGAGTCCGATCGGCTCGGCCGTCCCGCCCATGTGGTGGCCGCATTCGACACCGAATTGTTCGGCCACTGGTGGTACGAGGGGCCGGTCTGGCTCGAGCGACTGCTGCGCGCGTTGCCCGAGGCAGGAATCAAGGTGGGCACCCTGCGCGACGCACGGGAGAACGGCTTCGTCGGCGCTCCCGTCGAATTGCCGCCCAGCTCATGGGGTTCCGGCAAGGACTGGCAGGTGTGGGCCGGAGAGAAAGTGGCTGACCTCGTGCAACTCAACACCGAGGTGGTCGACAACGCGCTCGCGTGCGTCGACAAGGCCCTGGCCCAGAACGACGCCGCACCGGCCCGCGACCTGGTGGCCGATCAGATCCTGCGGGAGACGCTGCTGACGGTGTCCAGCGACTGGCCCTTCATGGTCAGCAAGGATTCGGCTGCCGATTACGCCCGCTACCGGGCGCACCTGCACGCGCACGCCACCCGCGAGATCTCCGACGCGCTGGCGTCGGGCCGGCGGGACGTCGCCGAGCGCCTGGCCGAGGGCTGGAACCGGGCCGACGGGCTCTTCGGCGCGCTCGACGCCCGGCGGCTGCCCCGCCCATGAGCCCTGCCCCCCGCGCACGCTGGCCGGAGGTGGGCGTGCCGTGAAGATCCTCATGGTGTCGTGGGAGTACCCGCCGGTGATCGTCGGCGGCCTCGGGCGCCACGTCTACCAGCTGGCGACCGCCCTGGCCGCTGACGGCCACGAGGTGGTGGTGCTTTCCCGCCAGCCCTTCAGCACGGACCCGGCCAGCCACCCCACCACCGACGAGACCCGCGAGGGGGTCCGCATCATCGCGGCCGCCCACGACCCGCACGAGTTCGAATTCGGCCCCGACATGATGGCCTGGACGCTGGCGATGGGACACGCCATGACCAGGGCGGGGCTCAAGCTACGTGACCGCTGGGCGCCCGATGTGGTGCACGCCCACGACTGGCTCGCCGCCCACCCGGCGGTGGCACTGGCCGAATTCTTCGATGTGCCCATGGTTTCCACCATGCACGCAACTGAGGCCGGCCGGCACTCGGGCTGGGTGTCCGGAGCGATCAGCCGGCAGGTGCATGCCGTCGAGTCGTGGCTGGCGCGCGAGTCGGACTCGCTAATCACCTGCTCGGCGTCGATGGCCGATGAGATCACCGAGCTGTTCGGGCCCGGACTGGCCCATGTCAGCGTCATTCCCAACGGAATCGATTCCAGCCTTTGGTCTTTCGCCCCGAGGCGCACGCACGCCGGGCCGCCGGAGCTGTTGTTCTTCGGTCGACTGGAGTACGAGAAGGGCGTGCACGACGCGATCGCCGCCCTGCCGCGTATCCGCCGCAGCCACCCCGGCACTATGCTCACGATCGCCGGTGACGGCACCCAGCAGGACTGGCTGGTGGAGGTCGCCCGAAAGCACAAGGTGCTCAGGGCGATTCGGTTCGCCGGTCGAGCCGACCACGACCAGTTGCTGCAGCTGTTACACCGGGCCGACGCCGCCGTGCTGCCCAGCCACTACGAGCCCTTCGGAATCGTGGCGCTGGAGGCTATCGCCGCCGGCACTCCTCTGGTGGTCACCAACGTCGGCGGCCTCGGTGAGGCGGTGATCGACGGGAAGACCGGGTTGTCCTTCCCGCCGCGCGACGTCCCCGCCCTGGCAGCGGCCGTGCGCGCCGTACTGGATGACCCGGCCGCCGCCCAGCGCCGCGCGGTTGCGGCCCGGGAACGGCTCACCTCCGACTTCGACTGGCATACGGTGGCCGCCCACACGGCGCAGGTATACCTGGCCGCCAAACGCGGTGAGCGGGAGCCGTTGGCGCGCCGGCCCATCGTCGAGCAGGCCCTGCCGAACCGGTAGCCCCGACTCCGGTTCCGTAACCCTGAGCTCGCATACTGTGATCAGCCATGCAGGAGCCGACAGTGCGATTCGCGAACACAGCGAATACAGCAACGGTCTTGACCCTGAGTCTGGGTAGCGCCATTGCCATTGGCGACCCGGCGCTGCTGTCGTCCAACATCGCGATCATCCGAAGCGACATGCAGTTATCGCTCAGCGCGGCAAGCCTTGTGACATCCGGCGCTTTCCTGACCCTGGCCGGCACCATCCTGGGCGCCGGAGCGCTGGGCGATAATTACGGCCGAAGGAAGATGTTCCTCGTCGGGGCCTGCGGTGCGTTCATGTTCGGGCTTGTCGGGGCGGCGGCCCCCAACGTCGCGGTTCTGACGGCCGCCAGAGTCGGCGCCGGCGTCTCGTTTGCGTTCCTTCTCAGTTTGTCGCTGGCCATTGTCAACGCAGCCTTCCCGCCAGACCGGATAGCAGGTGCGATCGCGTTGTATATCGGGGCCGGCTCGGCTTTGGCTATCGTGCCCCCGATCGTAGGCAGCGAGTTGATCGATCACTTCGGATGGCGCAGCGGCTTTCTCGTCACACCGGTTCTGGCGCTCGTGCTCATCGCCTCGACCGTCAAATTCGTGCCGGAGACACCGCGTGCTCATCGGGCCCTCGATTTAGCGGGAATGCTGCTCCTCGCGGTAGCCCTGATAACTCTGCTGTACGGCGTTTCGCACCTGAATGAGGGGATTCACGCCGCCGCGCTAGTACCGATAATGATCGGCATCCTCAGTGCGGCGGCTTTCTGGTGGTGGGAGTCGCACACCGCAGAACCGGCGTTGGAACCGCGCATCTTCCGGTCCCCGGGCTTTGCGGCCGCGATATTCGCCGGAGCGGTGTACGCATTTGTGATGGGCGGCTCGGCGGCCGTACTCACCGGCTACATAGTCATCATCCGCGGCGCGCCCGCCACGTTGCTGCACCTGCTTTACATTCCGGGCACCATACTGGCTGCTTTGACCGCCGTTGGCGCTGGTAGAGCTACCGCACGATTAGGTGGAAGCACCGTGATGGTAGGCGGGCTGGTGCTGCTGGCGGTCGCGATGTCGGCACGGCTCGTGGCCGATGGGAACACTCCGATCAGCGTGTTAGCGGTCCTGATGGCGGCAGGCGCGATTGCCGGAGCTATCGTGCAGACCACGCAGACGACGGTACTGATGAACAGCGCACCCCAGAGTCTGGGCGGGGTGGTCTCAGCTGCGAAGTCGACTGTGCAATCAGTCGCTTATGCGTTCGGATCGGCGCTTTTCACGCTGCTGGGGGTCGCGTTGTTCCAGCTTCTGGGTGGCAAGAAGCTGGCAGGCTACGGGATCAGCGCTGAGCAGGCGCGGGACATGTTGCGCATGACCCACGTGCACGGCGCGAGTCACGGGATACCTAACGTGAACGCCAATGATCCGCAGCGCGCCGAATGGGTGGTGTCCGCTGCCTCGTCAATCTGGATCCAGGTCGGGCAGATACTGAGTCTCTCGATGGCGGCCGCTTCGTTGGCCGCCGCCGGACTAGCGTTCGCGATACTGCGTCCGCGTCGCGTCTCGCCGACGTCTCGTCAGTGATCCCGCGAGCTACGTGGAGGCCTTCTTGCGTTCGATGTCGGCCAGATTCGCGGCCAGTTCGGCACGCTGGGCCTCCGAAGCATCCCAGGCCACCTTGCGATTCTTGACGACCTTGGCCGGCGACCCGACCGCGATCGAGTAGTCCGGGATGTCGCCCTTGACCACGGCGTGCGCACCCAGCACACATCCGCGGCCGATCGTGGTGCCGCGCAACACGGTCACCTTCGCCGCGATCCAGACGTCCGGGCCGATGCGCACCGGGGTCTTGGCGATGCCCTGGTCCTTGATCGGCAGCTCGATGTTGTCCATCTTGTGGTCGAAGTCGCAGACGTAGCACCAGTCGGCCATCAGCGCCGACTCGCCGAACTCGATGTCGATATAGCAGTTGATGACGTTGTCGCGGCCGAAGACCACCTTGTCGCCCAGCCGCAGCGAACCCTCGTGGGCGCGGATGGTGTTCTTGTCGCCGATGTGGACCCAGCGGCCGATCTCCAGCTGAGCCAACTCAGGTGTGGCGTGGATCTCGACGTTCTTGCCGAGGAACACCATGCCGCGGGTGATGATGTGCGGGTTGGCGAGCTTGAACTTCAGCAGCCGCCAGTAGCGCACCAGGTACCAGGGCGTGTAGGCGCGGTTGGCGATCACCCACTTCAGCGAAGCCTTGGTGAGGAACCTGGCCTGACGGGGGTCACGCAGGCGCGAGCCCCGCCAGCGCTTGTGGATCGGCGCGCCCCACATGCTCGTCATGGCGTTAGAGCCTAACCGCCTACCCCGGACCGATGCAGCGAGGCGTTAGTCTCCCCTGGATGGCCAGGACACCGGTGCGGCGGCGCGTACTCGCGTTGTCGTCGACGATGCTGCTCACCGGCGCACTGGCAGGGTGCGGCAATACCGACTCCTGGGTGGACCCCATCGCGGCCCGCGGCTGGTCGGCCCAGTACGCCGATGCCGAGAACAGCAGCTACTCCCCCACCGAGGGCGCTTCGGCGCTGAGTCTGAGTTGGAGCCGCTCGGTCAAGGGCGAACTCGGGGCGGCGGCGGCGCTGGGCGGTGACGGCTACCTGGCGGTCAACGGCCAGACCACCGGCGGGTGTTCGCTGATGGTGTGGGAGAACGGCAACGGCGGCCGCCAGCGGTGGTGCACCCGCCTGGTGCTCGGCGGCGGGTTCACCAGTCCGCTCTTCGACGGGTTCGACAACCTCTACATCGGCCAGCCCGGCCTGATGATGGCCTACCCCCCGACCCAGTGGGTGCGCTGGCGCACCAATGTCATCGGGATGCCCACCACCACAAGGTTTCTCGCGCCCAATCGCCTGCTGGTCGTGACGCATCTGGGCCAGGTGCTGGTCTTCGACTCACACCGCGGTGAGGTGGTCGGCACCCCATTGGACCTGGTCGAGGGCGTCAATCCGACCGACCCGTTCCGCGGACTGCCCGACTGCCAGCAGTCGCTGCCGGGGTGCCCGGTCGCCTCGGCTCCGGCCTACTCGGCGGCCAGTGGCATCGCGGTGCTCGGGCTGTGGCAGCCCGGAGCCAAGGCGTCGGTGCTGACCGCTCTGCGCTACCAACCGGGCGAGTCCGCGCTGCTGACCCGGGAGTGGACCAGTGATGCGGTGCCCGCCGGCGTCCTGGGCAGTCCGGTGCTCTCCACCGACGGCAAGACGGTCTACGTCAACGGACGCGACCGCCGACTGTGGGCGCTCAACGCCTCCGACGGCAAGCCGAAATGGTCTGTGCCGCTGGACTTTCAGCCGCAAACCCCGCCCTCGGTGGCACCCGGCGGGCTAATCATCGCCGGCGGCGGGCCGGACACCCGACTGGTGGCTATCAAAGATTCCGGCGACAGTGCCGAGGTGGTGTGGCGCCGCGACGACGTTACGCCGCTGTCGACCTCCAGTCAGGCCGGCCCGCACGCGGCCTACACCGTGGTCGCCGATGGGCCGCAGCGCTTTTCGCTGCTCGTGTTCGATCCCGCCGACGGCGGGCGTGCGCTGAACAGCTATCCGCTGCCCGAGGCCGCGGGATTCCCGGTCGGGGTTTCGGTCGGGTTCGACCGCCGGGTAGTCGTCACCACCAGTGGCGGGCAGGTCTACAGCTTCAGCCCGGCCTAGGGCGTACTTGGGCGTGCTCGCTTACGGCCACCTATAGCCAAATCAATAGAGTGGTCTGGTGACCTCATTCGCCACCCTCCCCTTGCCCGAGAAACCAACCGTGACCGCACCGGATGGCTCGGACGTGCGGGTACTTCTCAGCCTTGGCGGCGGCAGCATGGCTCACTTCGAACTCGGACCAGGCAGTTGCTCAGCTGCGGTCAGGCACAACACAGTTGAAGAACTCTGGTACGTCCTCAGCGGCGAGGCGGAGATGTGGAGAAGCCAAGACAGCAGAGAAGAGGTAGTGCTGCTGAAAGCGGGAACGAGTCTCTCCATCCCGCTGGGAACGAACTTCCAGTTCAAGACAATCGGGTCTGCGCCATTCTCGGCGGTCGGTGTCACGATGCCGCCCTGGCCCGGCCATGACGAGGCGCAGGCTGTGCAAGGGCCATGGCAGGCCACCTGAGCGAGGCCGCCGGGAGGAACTCCCGCAGGTGTGCCGCTGGGCGCACCGTGCTGCGCGCAATGCCCGCTTACAGCGCCAGCGGCGGAAGGACGCTGCGCGGGACCGTCACCGACGTCTCACCGGCGTAGGACGGAAGCAGTTCGGCCTGGCCGAAATAAAAGATCACCGAGTCGTCGGTGACGGCGAAGTTCTGATAATGGGTGGGATCGCGGCCGTCCCCGGGCGAAATGCTGCCCGCCAGAGCGGTTTCGGTCTCGAGTTCACGCTGCACGATCGGGAAGATCACGTCGAGCGGCTTGGTATCCGGGGCGAACAGCGTGTCGAAGGTGACCGGCTCTCCGCGAGCGGTGTCGTAGGTGAATGACCGGTACCAGGTGCTCGGGTGCGCGCTGCCCACGTCCTGGAACAGCTTGAGGACGACGCTGCGGGTCTGCGCGGAGCGCAGCGACTCCGCCGTGACATCCATCTCAAGCGGCTGGTTGCGCGCATCCGGGTCCTTGGCGACGTTGACGAAGCCCTCTCGGGTCTGGCTCAGGTAGTCGACGATCGCCTGCTCGTCGGGGTAATCGAGGGGGAACGTCATCGCCACTGTGTACGCCGGGTCGCTGGCCTGGACATGGCAGTCCCCGGCCTGCACGACACCGCCGAGCGCGGCGCAGGAGCCCGGGGCGCCGGTGGCCACCGGGGCTGCCAGCACAGCACCCCCGATGACGGCGACGGCCAGGCTCGGGATGCGCATAACCGCAGCCTACCCGTCGGAAACGGCCGGTCAGCCAGCCGAAGGGCGGCAGACGAATGCCGCAGTCCGCGAGCCGTTTCCGGTTCCCATCCGCATGATCACCATCGTCAGCGACGTGGTCCCCGTCGGCCGCAGCCTGCGCCGCAACGCGTCCGGGTCGACGTCCACCCCGCGTACCAGAATCTCCAGCGCCCCGCAGTCCAGTGCCGAAAGAGCTTGGCGCAAAACCTTTTCCCGCAGCGGGAGCCGATCGATGACTTCGAAGCCGCGGACCCCGTCGGGCAGCCGGTCCCCGGTCAGGTAGGCGATGTCGGGATCGAGTTGCCACAGTCCGTGACGGGCGCCGTACTGGCGCACCAGACCCGACCGCACCACCGCACCGTCGGGGTCGACGATCCAGCGGCCGGGTGAACCGCTCCCACAGCCATCGGGGTCGGCGTCGGTGAGCACCTCGTCGGCAGCCGCACCGCGATCCAGCACGCTGGCCCGCCGTCGGACGCCGGGCGCAGCCAGCGCCGGTGACCACAGACAGGCCTCCCGAACCGCACCGCCCGCTGAGACCACCTCGACCTCGCCGTCGAAGCCGATCCGGCGAACCGCGTCGAAGTCGATGCCCGGCGCGCACTTCACCACGGTGGGGCGGCCGCGGTAGACCTCCGCGAGCGCGTCCAGGGGCGGCAGGTAGGCCTGCGGATCGAACCGGCGCCGCCCCACCGTGG
>Ga0194063_10002533_pt1 | contig 11314 bp, 9 predicted proteins | sample SepL3720m_MetaG_FD_155459 | JGI IMG/M metagenome (GOLD analysis project Ga0194063, IMG submission 155459) | Anoxic zone freshwater microbial communities from boreal shield lake in IISD Experimental Lakes Area, Ontario, Canada - Sep2016-L373-20m | ecosystem: Environmental > Aquatic > Freshwater >... | reverse complement strand
GTTCTATGGAGTGCCGCTGCTTGCTCCGCATGGCCGGCCGCTAGACGAACTGGTCCTGACAGTCCTTTCGCAGAGCACCAACGATCGCAACCGAGACATCGCTTACCTGAGGCTTCGCGATGCGCTTCCAACCTGGGCGGCAGTTCGCGATGCGCCACTTATTCAGGTTGAGGAGGCAATTCGCCCGGGCGGAATCTCGAAGGTGAAGTCAAAGCGAATTCAAGCGATTCTTCGCCAGCTGACCGACTCGGCTCCGGCCGCTGCTACTGACCCGCTCGATCTCAGTTGGATGGCTAGCGCCCCAATTGAGGAGAGCCGAGCTGCTCTCTGTGCGTTGCCGGGGGTGGCGAGAAAGACCGCTGCCTGCGTTCTGCTTTTCTCGTATGGCATTCAGGATGTCCCGGTTGATACGCATGTCGGTCGCGTGGCAACGAGGCTTGGTCTGCTGCGCCCCGGGGCCAGCGCTGAGGAACAGCACGACGAGGTCTGTGCGATCACGCCACCTGGTGCGGCGCTTGAGTTCCATGTCAACCTGCTCCGCCACGGCCGCCGGATCTGCCACTCGCAGCGGCCGGACTGCGGGCAGTGCGTATTGCGTCGCTCCTGTCCGGCGAGACAGCTTTGAGTCGCGCCCGTCGTGCGGAGCTTGCGCTGCTGGCGATCGCCACGGTTTGGGGGCTGACCTTTGTGATGGTGCAGGACGCGATCGAGCAGCTGCCAGTGATGGCCTTTCTCGCTTACCGCTTTATTCCGGCGGCACTATTAATGGCGATCGCCTTCCGCGGGCGGCTAGCCTCGCTGACTGCAGATGGCATAAGACGCGGACTTCTGATGGGCGTTTTTCTTGCGGTTGGCTACATCACTCAGACATTTGGTTTGGAGGCAACTACCGCCTCGAAGGCCGGGTTCATTACAGGCCTGTTCGTTGTGATCACACCGCTTCTCGCAAGGCTTGTTGGCGGGCCGGTAATTGGCAAGGTTGCCTGGGTTGCGGCCGCGGTTTCCGCACTGGGACTGTTCCTGCTCTCCGGTGCTGGTACGACATTCACGCTGCGCGGTGATGGGTTGGAGCTGCTCGCGGCACTTGCCTTTTCGGCCCATATTGTGGCGACTGGCAGCGCGGTTGATCAGGGGCACGACATCTTCGGTCTTGTTGTTATTCAGCTGGCGCTAGTAGCTCTCGTTAGCTTCGTAATTGCGGCTGTCGAGGGGAATCTTGTCGCTCCGCATGGGGCAAGCGTCTGGATTGCGCTGGTCGTGACCTCAATTGTCGCCAGCGCGCTGGGTTTCGTTGTGCAGAGTTGGGCGCAATTGCACGCCTTGCCAGCTAGAACGGCGCTTATTCTCGCTGCTGAGCCGGCTTTTGCGGGAATGTTTGGCTGGCTGCTGGCTGGCGACCGGATGGGCGTCGAGGGCTGGTTGGGAGCGGCGCTGATTCTTGCGGCAATCGTTGTGGTTGATGCGATTCCACGTCTACGGCGGAGTCTGCCTCTGCCTGAGGGATAAATGCTTGTGTAACCCGCAAAGATCTGATACGCTGGCGCTTAGATTTTCTTAGTCGCACCCATCACGGGACGAGCGGCATATCAATACCAGCAAACCAGATAAGGACAGACATGGGTAAAACAATTGGAATCGACCTCGGCACGACCAACTCGTGCATGGCGGTGCTCGAAGGTGGCGAGCCGACCGTAATCGAGAACTCCGAGGGTGGCCGCACGACGCCATCGGTAGTTGCATTCACCGCCGGTGATGAGCGACTCGTCGGCACGGTCGCAAAGCGTCAGGCAGTAACCAACCCTACGAACACAGTCTTCTCGATCAAGCGCTTCATGGGCCGCAAGGAAGCCGAAGTTAAGGAAGAGGAGTCAATCGTTCCTTACAAGGTCGTTTCAGGACCTGGAGGCGACGCGCGCGTTGAGGTTGAGGGTGGAGACTTTTCGCCGCCGGAGATCAGCGCAATGATCCTCCAGAAGCTCAAAGCAGATGCTGAGGCCTACCTTGGCCAAGAGGTTGACGGCGTCGTTATTACGGTGCCCGCCTACTTCAACGACGATCAGCGCCAAGCCACAAAGGACGCCGGCCGCATCGCTGGCCTTGAGGTCAAGCGGATCATCAATGAGCCGACTGCAGCTGCACTCGCCTATGGCCTCGATAAGGAGACCGACCAGACGATTCTCGTCTTCGACCTCGGCGGTGGAACATTCGATGTTTCCGTGCTTGAGATCGGCGATGGCGTGTTTGAAGTAAAGGCAACTGCCGGAGACAATCATCTCGGTGGAGACAACTTCGACAAGGTAATCGTCGACTGGCTCGTAGCTGACTTCAAGAAGAACCAGGCAATCGATCTGTCTCAGGATCCAATGGCTCTCCAGCGTCTCTATGAAGCTGCGGAGAAGGCAAAGATCGAGCTTTCGACAACTCAGGAAGCGCAGATCAACCTGCCGTTCATTACCGCTGACCAGAGCGGCCCCAAGCACCTCGACATGAGGCTCTCGCGGGCGAAGATGACCGAACTCGCCGCTGACCTGCTCGGCAGGCTTGACGGTCCAGTCCGTAAGACGCTCGAGGATGCGAAGGCAAAGGGCGTAGTTGATGTCGACCATGTCGTCCTTGTTGGCGGAATGACGCGCATGCCAGCCGTCCAGGATCGCGTCAAGGAACTGACCGGCAAGGATCCACATCGTGGGGTCAACCCCGATGAGGTCGTCGCAATCGGCGCAGCAATCCAGGCCGGCGTTCTCGCTGGTGATGTAAAGGATGTCCTGCTGCTTGATGTCACGCCACTTACGCTTGGAATTGAAACCAAGGGTGGAGTGATGACGCGGCTGATTGAGCGCAATACGACGATCCCAACCCGCAAGGCGGAAGTTTTCTCGACCGCCGAGGACAACCAGCCCTCGGTGGAGATCCACATCCTCCAAGGTGAACGCGAGATGGCCTCGGGCAACAAGTCGCTGGGCAAGTTCCAGCTGACGGGTATCCCGCCGGCACCGCGTGGCATCCCGCAGGTTGAGGTTGCCTTCGACATCAATGCCGACGGAATCGTCAGCGTCTCAGCGAAGGACCTTGGAACCGGCAAGGAGCAGAAGATTGAGATCCAGGCTGGCTCCGGGCTCTCGGAAGAGGAGATCAAGAAGATGGTCGCCGACGCCGAGTCGCACGCCGATGATGACCGCGAAGCGCGCAAGCTGGCGGAAGCCCGCAACAGCGGTGAGAATGCCGCGTATCAGGCAGAGCGTCAGCTCGTTGATCTAGGGGATCAGGTTGATGAGGCCTCCAAGACCGAGATTGAGGCTGCGATCGTCGCAGTCCGCGAGGTGCTTGAAGGCGACGATCCGGAGGCGATCGAAAGTCGCACCGAGGCACTCCAGCAGGCATTCCACAAGGTCAGCGAGGCCGTCTACCAGCGTTCACAGGCTGAGCAGCAGGCAGCGGCAGAGGCCGACGCCGGCAGCGAAGCTGGCAGCAGTGCCGCTGACGACGAAGAGATCGTCGACGCTGAAGTCGTTGACGAAGGCTAGGCGAACCATTGCGCCCTGAAGAACAGGACATAGGCATTGATCCGACCGGGGATGAGTCCCTGGTCGGTGAGCCAGCCGAAGCGGTCGTCGAAAGCACTGAACAGGCAGCCCAAGAGGTTGAAGATGACCTTGACGCAATGCGCGACAAGGCCGGCAAGGCTGATGAGTACCTCGATCTCGCTCGTCGGGCACAGGCTGACTTTGAGAACTTCCGCAAGCGTGCGAGCCGTGATGCTGCGCTCGCCGAAGAGCGGGGCATTGGCAAACTCGCTCGCGAGTTGATTCCAGCGCTCGACAACCTCGATCACGCGATCGCTGCGATCGAAGCGTTGCCTGAGGATGATCCAGCGCAGGCGGTTGCGCGTGGCTTCGCGTTAGTGCGCGAGGAGCTTGTCGCTGGCCTTGGCCGCTGCGGCGTAAGCATCGAACATCCGCTCGGTGAGAACTTTGATCCCGAACGCCACGAGGCAATCGCCCAGCAGCCTGCCGAGGGCGCTGCGGCGAACTCCGTCGTTGTTGTTCATCAGCCTGGTTACCTGGCTGGTTCGACGGTGTTACGGCCTGCGCGTGTTTCGGTGGCCGGGTAGGGGCGCCGTCCCATGGCTGACCACTACGAAACGCTTGGAGTTGACAGAACAGCCTCTGCTGAGGAGATCAAGAAGGCCTACCGCAGGCTTGCTCGCAAGAATCATCCCGATCAAAACCCGGACGATCCCAAGGCTGAAGCTCGCTTCAAGGAGATCTCTCAGGCTTACGACGTTCTCTCCGACGCCAAGAAGCGCAAGGACTACGACCGCGGTGGTCGTCCATTCGCTGGCGCAGGTCAAGGCTTTGACCCATCGCAGTTCGGTGGCTTTGGCGATGTCTTCTCGAACATCTTTGGTGGTCGAGGCGGTCGCGATGGTGGACCGGCATCTCCGCGCCGCGGACGCGATCTTGAAACTGAGGCGCGGATCGGGTTCGACACCGCAGTTCGTGGTGGCGAAGTTCGACTGACTGTTAGCGGCAGCGATGTCTGCGATGACTGTTCCGGTTCAGGTGCCAGCAAGGGAACCGAGCCGCGCAGCTGCTCAGCATGTAATGGCAGCGGGGTACAGAGTCAGGGGCAGGGGCTCTTTTCAATTTCGCAGCCGTGCGGACGCTGTGGCGGGTCAGGCACCGTAATTTCCGATCCGTGCAAGTCATGCGGTGGAACCGGCGCGCGCCAGCGGACTCGCAACATGCGGGTCAAGATCCCGGCAGGTGTTCGCGACGGCAGCCGGATCCGACTCGCAGGCAAGGGTGAGGCTGGTGTACGCGGCGGTGGCCCAGGCGACCTCTATGTCGTCACGCGGGTTGCTCCCTCACCGGTCTTCAAACGCAAGGGCGACAACCTCGAGGTTGAGGTTCCACTGACTGTCGCCGAGGCACTTCTCGGCGCCAAGGTTGAGGTGCCGACGCTCGACGGCCGTACAAAGCTGAAGGTTCCCGCAGGCACGGCTCACGGCACCGTCCAACGGTTGCGTGACGCTGGACCGCCAAAGCTTGCGGGCAAGGGCCGCGGCAGCCTCCACTACCGATTCGTTGTCGATGTGCCGAGTGAATTGACCGATAGTCAGCGTGAGGCTGCTGAAGCACTCGGCAAAACACTTGATTCAGATCCGCGAGCGGCACTGTTTGCGGCGGTAGGTGGAAGCTGATGGTTGCCAGACGACGGACAACAATCTCTGTCTCTGAGCAGCGCGGCGTATTCATGATTTCTGTTGCTGCTGAGTTGGCTGAGATGCATCCGCAGACCCTGAGGATGTACGAGTCAAAGGGCTTGATCTCTCCGGGCCGCTCGCCTCGCGGGACGCGCCTTTACAGCCAAGCCGATGTTGAACGACTGCGGCGGATTCATGAGATGACTGCCCAGCTAGGCCTAAACCTCGCCGGCGTTGAACAGGTATTGCAACTTGAAGAACGGCTTGAGCGGGCCCGTGCCAAGGCGAACGAGATGGAACGGCGTGCAGCGGAGCTTGAGCAGCAGGTCGAAAAGCTTGAAGAGCTGCGCCGCGAACTGCGCGCGGAGATCATTCCCTACCGGGCCGGCGGCGTACTTGCCCGCCGCGAAGACGTGACGCCTCAGCCAAGGCGCTGAGAGAACAGGAGTACTAAGAATGCGACTCGACAAATTCACAATCAAGTCCCAAGAGGCAATTGAAGCTGCCCAGCGGTTGGCAGTTGCCAACCGCTCACCTGAGCTCGGTTGCGAACAGCTGATGCTTGTCCTGCTCGAGCAGGATGGAGGGCTCGTTGATCCGGTCCTGCGCAAGGTTGGAGCGGATCCGCAGGCAATCCGTTCAGCGGCAACAGCTGCGGTCGACGCCGCTCCGAAGATCTCGGGCGAGCATCAGGAGCCGACTCCGTCAAGTGGGTTGCTTGATGCCCTGCGCCGCGCAGAGCAGGCAGCGGCATCGCTCGGCGATGCCTATATCTCGACTGAGCACCTGCTGATTGGGTTGGCCGGTGCGCCGGGCCCAATCGCCGATGCGCTTAAGGCCGGCGGTGCGAGTGACGATGCTCTCCGCGCTTCGATCGAAGAGCTTCGCGGACCACACCGCGTCACCGACCAGAATCCTGAGGACAAGTTCCAAGCACTTGAGAAGTACGGCAGCGATCTGACTCAGCTGGCCCGCGACGGCAAGCTCGATCCGGTGATTGGTCGCGACGATGAGATTCGCCGCGTTATCCAAGTACTTACGCGCCGAACAAAGAACAATCCGGTCCTGATCGGTGAGCCGGGCGTCGGTAAGACGGCGATCGCCGAGGGGCTCGCCGGGCGGATTGTCTCCGATGACATTCCGGAAGGGCTGCGTGGAAGGCGCGTAATTTCGCTCGACATTGGCGCACTTATTGCCGGTGCCAAGTATCGCGGCGAGTTTGAAGACCGTCTTAAGGCGGTCCTCGCTGAGGTATCTGATGCTGCCGGACAGGTGATTCTGTTCATTGACGAGCTGCACACGATCGTTGGCGCCGGTGGCGCTGAGGGCGCAGTTGATGCCGCGAACCTGCTCAAGCCAATGCTTGCCCGTGGCGAGCTCCGAGCGGTTGGAGCAACAACTCTTGATGAGTATCGAAAGCACATTGAGAAGGACCCCGCGCTTGAGCGCCGCTTCCAGCCCGTATATGTCGGCGAGCCAAGTGTCGAAGCGACAATCGCGATTCTCCGTGGACTCAAGGACCGCTACCAGGTTCATCACCAGATCCGGATTCAGGACGATGCTCTGATTGCTGCGGCGACGCTCTCACACCGCTATATCGCCGACCGCTTTCTGCCCGACAAAGCGATTGACCTTGTTGATGAAGCGGCCAGCCGCCTGCGAATTGAGATTGATTCAAAGCCGACAGAGATCGATGAAGTTGACAGGCGGATCATGCAGCTCGAGATCGAGCGACAGGCGATGGAGAAGGAGACCGATGAGGCGGCGGTCGCCCGTCGCGATTCGATTGAGCGCGAACTCGCTGACTTGCGCGAACAGGCGGACTCAATGACCGCGCAATGGCAGGGCGAGAAGGAGGCGCTTGATGTTGTCGCCGATGTTCAGCGTGAGCTTGAGGAGGCACGCGGCGAAGCCGAGCGGGCTGAGCGCGATTCCGACCTTGGCCGCGCCGCCGAATTGCGTTACGGGCTGATACCCGACCTTGAGAAACGGCTTGGCGAGGCCGAGGCAGCCGACCGTGGCGAGGTGCGCTTCCTCAAAGAGGAGGTTGATGCCGATGACATCGCTGAGATCGTTGCCAGTTGGACAGGCATCCCGATGGACAGGTTGATTGAGGGTGAGGCGGAGAAGCTGCTTCACCTTGAGGACCGCCTGCATGAGCGGGTAATCGGCCAGGACGAAGCGGTATCGGCGGTCGCAAACGCACTGCGCAGATCGCGCTCTGGCCTCCAAGATCCAGACCGACCAATCGGCACCTTCCTGTTCCTCGGCCCGACCGGCGTTGGTAAGACTGAGCTGGCACGAGCAGTCGCCGAGCTGATGTTCGATAGCCGCGATTCGATGATTCGGATTGACATGTCTGAGTACATGGAGAAGCACGCCGTTTCGCGACTCGTTGGCGCGCCTCCCGGCTATGTCGGTTACGAAGAGGGTGGTCAGTTGACTGAAGCAGTCAGGCGCCGTCCCTACTCGGTGGTGCTACTCGACGAGGTCGAAAAGGCACACATCGATGTCTTCAACATCCTGCTTCAGGTAATGGATGACGGTCGTCTGACCGATGGGCAGGGGCGGACAGTCGACTTCACAAATGTCGTGCTCGTGATGACCTCGAATATCCCTGGTGGACGGCTTGGTGCTGAACAGCACTTCCGCCCCGAATTCATCAATCGACTCGATGACATTGTTGAGTTCGCAGAGCTTGATCGCAGCCAGATTGGCGCAATCGTTGATATTCAGGTCGAGCATGTTGCCGGTCGGCTCGCAGAGCGTGGCGTGGAGTTGGAGATGACTGCCGATGCCCGCGAATTGCTCGGCGACATCGGCTACGACCCGGCCTACGGAGCTCGTCCGCTGAAGCGAGCAATCCAGCGTGAGGTAACCGATCGCTTGGCGCGGCTCGCTCTCGCTGGTGACCTTCCCGAAGGAGCAACGGCCGTTGTTGAGCGCGATGGAGAGACAATTTCGGTCGTCGCGAAGGTGGCTAAATAGTCACTCGCTCTGGCTAGATGGCTTCCATTGCGATAGAACCCAGATACGAGGTCCACGCGATCAGGGAGACAGAATGCCGACTTACATCATGGTTTCGAAGCTCACACCCGAAGGTGTCCAGACAATTAAGAGCAACCCGCAGCGCATTCGTGAGGTAAATCACGAGATTGAGCAGCTTGGTGCCAAGGTCACTGCCCAGTGGGCGGTACTCGGCCGCTATGACTTTGTGAACATCGTCGAAGCACCAGACGAGAAGACGATGGCACGGATTTCGCTTGAGCTTGGCTCGCGTGGGACGGCCTCCTACGAGACGCTGACTGCGATTCCTGTTGACGACTTCATCTCGTCAATCTGAGTGGCGGCAATTCAACTGACGTCAGTCCGAGGGGCTTGATTAGCGTGCCACGCGTATTGATCGTCGGTGGCGGTGGTCGTGAACACGCGATCATCCGCGCACTGCTGCGATCCGCTCAAACTCCTGAGTTGATCTGTGCGCCTGGCAATGCTGGGATCGCGGCTGATGCCGAGGTTGTAGCGATCGCAGCTGATGATGTCGCCGGGCTGGTAGAGCTTGCCCGCCAGCGCGAAGTAGATCTTGTCGTGGCTGGTCCGGAGGCCCCGCTCGTCGCAGGATTGGCTGACGCCCTGCTTGAGGCTGGAATCCCATGCTTTGGCCCACTGCGTGATGCCGCTCGCCTCGAAGGCTCAAAGGCCTACTCAAAGGAGGTGATGGTTGCCGCCGGTGTGCCTACCGCTGCTTATGCCGAGGTGCGCACCGTTGAGGATGGTCTCGCAGCGATTACCTCCTACCCGACCGTGATTAAGGCCGATGGCCTGGCCGCTGGCAAGGGAGTCGTTATCGCAGCTGATCAGTCAGAGGCGCGAGCTGCGCTCGAGGCATTCCTTGTCGAGAGGGTTCACGGCGGCGATCTAGTTGTGGTTGAAGAGTTCCTTGAAGGCGATGAACTGTCACTGCTTGCGGTCTGCGATGGCGAGCGGGCAATCCCGCTAGCGCCTGCGAGGGATTTCAAGCGGATCGGCGATGGCGATAGTGGTCCAAATACCGGTGGCATGGGAGCCTTCTCGCCGGTAGCGGGCTTTGACCTTGATCAAGCGAAACGCTTTGCGGCCGAAATCCATGAACCAGTCCTGCGTGAGCTAGCCCGCCGCGGCACGCCGTTTTGCGGTGTTCTCTACGCGGGATTGATGATTGGCCCGGATGGCTACAAGGTGCTTGAGTTCAATGTTCGGTTTGGCGATCCGGAGACTCAGGCGGTGCTCCCACGCTTGCGCAGTGACCTTTACGAACTAATGCTCTCAGCGACGCGCCCCGGCGGGCTGGCTGGTTTCGAGCTTGAGTGGGACTCGCGTGCTTCAGTGGCAGTTGTCCTTGCTTCGGCGGGGTATCCGGAATCATCAAGTTCAGGTGACTTGATCTCCGGTCTTGACACTCTGCCTGAAGGCGTTGAAGCAATTCATGCCGGCACGGCCTTTGATGATCAAGGCGGAGTTGTTACGGCGGGTGGTCGAGTGCTCGCCCTAGCGGCGCTCGGTGATCGGATTGGTGACGCCCGACGCGCTGCCTATGCTGGCGTCGAAAGCGTCCAGTTCGATGGACGTCAGTATCGAAACGACATTGCTGCTGTGGCAGCCCAGGAGGAACATTGAGCGGTACAACTGCCGGTGACGGGGAGTCCCTCGCCGAGGTTCAGGGAGAGGTTGAGCAGGCATTGAGCGGACTGGCCGTTGATGCTCCGCTGGTCGGAATCATCATGGGTTCAGCGAGTGACATGCCGATAATGGAGAAGGCGGCAAAGGAACTCACCGAGCGTGGTATTTCCAATGAGATTCGCGTGATGAGCGCGCATCGTGACCCGGACACCGTTGCCGACTATTCGAAGAACGCGCAGATGCGTGGCCTGAAGGTGATCATTGCTGGAGCCGGCCTTGCCGCGGCTCTGCCGGGGGTAGTTGCCGCTCATACCGCGCTACCAGTGATCGGCGTTCCACTTACCAGCTCAATGTCGGTGGCCGGTGGGCTTGATGCGTTGCTCTCAATCGTTCAGATGCCACCCGGCGTGCCTGTTGCGACGGTTGGCGTCGACAACGCCAAGAACGCAGCGGCGCTTGCCGCGCGGATTATCGACACAGCGTGATTAACCGCTACACGCGACCGGAGCTTGGCTCCCTTTGGACGGATTCCGCAAGGATGGAGGCTTGGCGGCAGGTTGAGGTTGCCTGCTGTGAGGAGCTTGATGGCCCAAGCGAGGCTGACCTTGAAGCGATCCGCGCGGCAACCTTCAGCGTTGAGGCGGTAGATGAGCGCGAAACGCAGACCGACCACGATGTCGCCGCCTTCATTGATGTGCTCGCTGCCACGGCCGGTGAGTCAGGTCGTTGGATCCACTACGGGCTGACGAGCAGCGATGTATTGGATACGGCGCTCGCTCTGCAGATCAAAGCCGCAGGCGAGGTCATTATTGCCGCCCAGGCTGCCCTTACGGAGGCGCTTGTGGCTCGCGCTCGCGAGCATGCAGACACTGTTTGCGTCGGCCGTACGCATGGCGTTCATGCTGAACCGACGACATTTGGGATCAAGCTCGCTGGGTTTGCGTTTGAATCAGCGCGCAACCATCAGCGGCTCGCCCGCGCCTTCGACCAGGCTGCGACCGGAGCGATCTCCGGTGCGGTCGGAACTCACCAGGCTCTCGGCCCGGACTTTGAACGTCGGGTAATGGACCGCCTCGGTGTCAACGCCGAACCGGTCTCAACTCAGGTTGTTCCGCGTGATCGCCACGCCGAGCTTGTCAATGCGATCTCCCTCGCTGGCGCTGGACTTGAGCGGCTTGCTGTTGAGATCCGTCACCTCCAGCGGACGGAAGTTGGCGAGGCATCAGAGCCATTTGCGACCGGCGTTCAGAAGGGCTCATCGGCAATGCCGCACAAGCGCAATCCGATCAAGAGCGAGAACATCACCGGACTCGCGCGGCTGTTGCGCGGTTATGCAGTGGCAGCGACCGAGAATGTTGCCCTCTGGCATGAGCGCGACATCAGCCACAGTGCTCCGGAGCGCGTGATCCTGCCCGATGCAACGATCCTGATTCATTACATGCTGGTTCG
>Ga0194063_10002532_pt1 | contig 11325 bp, 13 predicted proteins | sample SepL3720m_MetaG_FD_155459 | JGI IMG/M metagenome (GOLD analysis project Ga0194063, IMG submission 155459) | Anoxic zone freshwater microbial communities from boreal shield lake in IISD Experimental Lakes Area, Ontario, Canada - Sep2016-L373-20m | ecosystem: Environmental > Aquatic > Freshwater... | reverse complement strand
TCACCGCCCCACCAGCTAGACCCATGCCCATCGGCACCCCCAGCGTTCCCTACCGCCTTCCCGGCAGCCAGTACGAGCGCTGGGTCGACATCTACACCCGGCTTGGCGTCGAGCGGATCCTGTTCCTCGGCCAGGAAGTGACGGACAGCATCGCCAACAGCCTGGTGGCTCAGATGCTGTACCTCGACTCGGATGACAGCTCCAAGCCGATCTATCTCTATATCAATTCCCCTGGCGGTTCGGTCACCGCCGGCCTGGCCATCTACGACACGATGCAGTATGTCAAGAGTGACGTCGTCACCATCTGTGTCGGCCTGGCGGCCTCGATGGGCGCCTTCCTGCTGACGGCCGGCACCAAGGGCAAGCGGCTGGCCCTGCCCCACAGCCGCATCATGATTCACCAGCCCCTGGGCGGCACCAGCCAGCGTCAGGCCAGTGACATCGAGATCGAGGCGCGCGAGATCCTGCGCATCAAGGACATGCTCAATCAGAGCATGGCCGACATGACCGGCCAGCCTCTGGAGAAGGTCGCCAAGGACACCGACCGCGACTACTTCCTCAGTGCCGCCGAGGCGGTGGAGTACGGGCTGATCGACCGGGTGATCGCCAATCCCAGCGAGGCCTGATCCGGTCCTCGCACCTCCCGTCCGGAAAGCCGGCCGCGGCAGGCTGCTGCGGTCAGCGCCTGGGTTGAGCGCAGCTCGGCTCAATCCTCGGGACTCTCCAGCGCTTACCGTGAACCCGTCCTGGCGCTGCCCTGGAATGTTGGTCCGTCGTGGCTGATCGGTTCCGATCAGCGGCCTTTTCCCCCTCGGGCACCTCGACGGTTCCGGGAAGCACCAGGGCATTGAACCCTTGCCCTGCTGGCCACTCCATGCCCACCACCCTCGAAGAAGCCGCCGACGCCTTCTATGCAGCCGGGAACAAGCTGCTGGCGGGAGATATCTCTGCCTTCGAAGCCATCTGGTCTGAAGCCGACGACATCAGCCACCTGGGGCCCATGGGTGCCACCTACACCGGGCGTACGGCCGTGATGGAGGAATTCGCCCGGGAGTCCGCCATGGGCTTCGAGGGCACTTTGGTGGCCGATGAACGCCGCTTTGTCGAAACCGCGGAGCTGGGCTACATGGTGTGTGTGGAGCGCACCCGCGGCATGACCAAAGCCGGCGCGGCGATCACGACGGACATCCGCGCCACCACCATCTTCCGCAAGGAAGCGGGCCACTGGCGCGTGGTGCATCACCACACCGATCGCTTCTGATTGGCCAGCCCATTCCCTGAACCGGGGGCTGGGCCTCAGACCTTGCCGGTGAACGCCAACAGCTGGGCGGCGGTATCGGACGCGATCGGCAGACCGGCGGGATCAAGGAGACCAAGCTGGGCCAGGAGCCCGGCCTGGTCCCAGTAGATGTGCTCATAGGCCACCTTGCCCTCGCTCACGCCCACGATCACCACCAGAGCCATCTCCACCCGCCGGCCGGTGGGCGCCACCCCTGGCAGCAGGTGGCCAATCGTTTCGGTGTGGGTGAAGCGGATCACCAGCTCATCCACCAGCCGCTCGCCGTCCACCGTGCGGGAGATCGGGATGAACTCCACATCCGGCGGAAAGAACTGACCGATCAGGCGGGTGGCGTAGAACTCCTTCACTCCCTCATGACCAGTGCCGCCAGTTCCGGAGGCCAGGTTGAGCAGGTGGGGCTCGGCCACCATCGTGGCCATGGTGCTCTCCAGATCAGCCTCCAGCTCGGCCCGCATGTGGGCCTCGAACAGGGCGGCGGGATCATTGGCAACGGGGAGGGGCATCGCAGCGGATCGGCAATCCTGAAGTTAGAGGCTCCTGCCAGCTGGCGTATGGCAGGAGCTGCCGCGCTCCACCGTGCACCGCCCGTCCATCTCCCGGCCACCGCTCCCGCGGTGCCGCTCCGGCACTTGGGTAGGCTGCTTCTTTGCTCTGCCCACCGTCCGGAATGGCCCAGCTCTTTTACGACTCCGACGCCGACCTCAGCCTGCTGAACGGCAAGACGGTGGCCATCATTGGCTATGGCTCCCAGGGCCACGCCCACGCCCTCAACCTCAAGGACAGCGGCGTGAACGTGGTGGTGGGTCTCTACGAGGGCAGTCGCTCGGCGGACAAGGCCCGGGCCGATGGCCTCGAGGTGTTCAGCGTCGCTCAGGCCTGCGCCAAGGCGGACTGGATCATGGTGCTGCTGCCCGATGAGTTCCAGAAGGCCGTCTACGACGCCGAGATCGCGCCCCATCTCAGCGCCGGCAAGGTGCTGAGCTTCGCCCATGGTTTCAACATCCGCTTCGGCCTGATCGAGCCCCCAGCCGATGTCGACGTGGTGATGATCGCCCCCAAGGGCCCCGGTCACACTGTGCGCTGGGAATACCAGAACGGCATGGGCGTGCCCGCCCTGTTCGCCATCCACCAGGACGCCTCCGGCAAGGCCCGTGAGTTGGCCATGGCCTACGCCAAGGGCATCGGTGGCACCCGTGCCGGCATCCTCGAGACCAACTTCAAGGAGGAAACCGAAACCGACCTGTTCGGTGAGCAGGCCGTGCTCTGTGGCGGTCTCTCCGAGCTTGTCAAGGCAGGCTTCGAAACCCTGGTGGAAGCTGGCTATCAGCCCGAGCTGGCCTACTTCGAGTGCCTGCACGAGGTGAAGCTGATCGTCGATCTGATGGTCAAGGGCGGCCTCACCGCCATGCGCGATTCGATCTCCAACACCGCCGAATACGGCGACTATGTGAGCGGCCCGCGCCTGATCACCGCCGACACCAAGGCTGAGATGAAGCGCATCCTGGCCGACATCCAGGACGGCACCTTCGCCCGCAACTTCGTGGCCGAGTGTGAGGCCGGCAAGCCGGAGATGAAGAAGTGCCGCGAGCGCGATGCCCAGCATCCGATCGAGCAGGTGGGCATTGGTCTGCGCTCGATGTTCAGCTGGCTGAAGGCGTCCTGATTGCTGCGATGGCAGCCAACGTCCCCGGGGAGCGGCTTTGAGCCAGCTCCTGGCAGCTCCGCTGCAGAGCTGGCTGATTGTGCTGCTGGCCTGTGGTCTGGATCAGCTGCTGGGGGATCCCCGCGGCTGGATCCATCCGGTTCAGGTGATGGGCGCGGCGATCAGCCAGTTGCGCCGCTGGGCCGAAGCCTGGGCTGGCGACGCGCCAGGGCGGCTGCGATCGGCGGGGGGCCTGATCACCCTGCTCGTTGTGGGCGGCAGCATTGGGGCGGGCTGGGCCGTTGAATGGTTGGCCCTGGCCTGGCCCCTGCTGGGTCTTCCCCTGCTGTTGATCGGCCTGGCCAGCGCCCTGGCGGGCCGCAGCCTGGAGCAGGCCGTGGCCGTTGTGGTGGCCGCCTTGCCGGATACGCTGCTGGCGCGTCAGCGGCTCGCCTGGATCGTCGGCCGCGAGGTGGAGCATCTCGATCACGCCGAGATCCTCAGGGCGGCGGCCGAGACCGCCAGCGAAAATGCCGTCGATGGCCTGTTCGCGCCGCTGTTCTGGATGCTGGTGGGGTCCGCCCTCTGGGGCGCTGCCCCGCTGACGGCCGAACCGCTGGCGTTGCTGCCCCACGGCGCTGAGCTTGCCCATCCCGGTCCCCTGGCCCTGGCCTGGGCCTTCAAGGCGGCCAGCACCCTCGATTCGATGCTGGGTTATCGCCGTGGTCGCCTGATCTGGCTGGGGACGGCCGGCGCGCGCCTGGATGATCTGCTCACCTGGCTGCCCTGTCGCCTGGTGGCCCTCAGCCTGCCCCTGGCCGCGGCTCGCCCCCGCAGCACCCTGGCCTGGTTCCGTGCTGCCCTGCAGCAGGGGGCCAGCGATCCTTCCCCCAATGCCGGTGTCTCCCAGGCGGCCTATGCGCTGGCGGCCGGCGTTCGGCTTGGCGGCACCAATCGCTATGCCGAGGGGCTGCGAGAGAAACCGATCCTGGCTCCCCAGCATCCAGCCGCCGATGCCGCGGCAGTGCAGCGGATCCTGGGGCTCAGTGCCAGGCTGGAGGGACTCTGGCTGCTGGTCAGTGGTCTGGTGTTTCTGCTGCTGGGCTGGGGCTGAGCGCTGCTGACACCAGGCTCTGCAGCCTCCTGGATGGCGGCGGCGGGCTGCCGCCGGTCCAATCAGTAGGCGCCGCGGTCGCGGGGATCAAGGATCACGGCGATGGTTTTGACGATGATCGTCAGATCCATCAACACGCTGCGATGGCGCGCGTAGCGCACGTCCAGGTCGACCCGTTCCTCATAGCTGAGGTTGTTGCGGCCCGACACCTGCCAGAGCCCGGTGAGGCCGGGCCGGACCGCCAGCACCTCCTCCATGCGCTCGCCGTAGCGGGGCAGTTCTTTGCGCACGATCGGTCGGGGCCCGACCAGGCTCATCTCACCGCGCAGCACATTGAGAAACTGAGGCAGTTCATCGAGGCTGGAGCGGCGCAGAAACTTGCCCAGTCGGGTGATGCGGGGGTCGTTCTTGAGCTTGAAATCGTTGCGGAATTCTTCCTCCAGATCCGGTGAACTGAGCAGCAGGGCACTGAGCACCTTGTCAGCATCACGGCGCATCGTGCGAAACTTGATGCAGCCGAAGCTGCCGTAGTCGCGGCCGATGCGCTGCTGCACGTAGAACACCGGCCCCCGCGAGGTGAGCTTGACCAGCACACCCAGGGCCAGAAACAGCGGCGCTCCGAGGGTCAGGGCCGCGAGGGAAAAGGCAATGTCGCCGCTGCGTTTGAAGGTGCGCGCCCGCCGCGACTGCAACTCGATCAGCTGTTCCGCTGTCGGGGTTGGCGTCAGCAACGGCAATGGGCCGGCAGCCATCAAGGGGGACCGGGCAAGGGGGGCTGGGCTGGCGGAGCAACCAGCTCGGTTGGGGCTGAGCGGGCGGGATGCGGTTCCTGGCGCTGCACTCATTGACCCCCCAGCAATGTTTGAATCTAAAGACCTGTCTCACTGGGACTCCAGCTTCTGGGGTCACTCATGCCAGAGGCACAGCTCCTTTCAAGCCTGGTGTCCATCCAGGGGTTCGGGGCTTCTAGCCTGTCGCAGCCTCTGCTGATGCGCCTGCCAGAGCTGCTCCAGCAGGGGCAGCAGGCGCTGCTCGAAGCGGGCGGACGAGAAGTTGTCGGCCCAGCGCCGCTGGGCTTCCGCCGGCAGGGCTTGCCAGAGTCGACTGGACTCGAAGTGCTCCAGGGCCGCCGCCAGGCAGGTGGCACTTTGTTCGCCGAACAGCAGCCCGGTGGGCTGGCTGGCGCCCTGGGCCAGGCAGCGGACGCTGTCGCAGAGGCCGCCGGCCCCGTAGCCGATCACGGGCGCTCCGGCGGCCATCGCCTCCACCGGTGCGATGCCGAAATCCTCCAGCCCGGCATAGACGTAGGCCCGGCAGCGCTCCAGCCACTCGGTCGCCTCGGCATCGGAGCAATGCCCCAGAAAGCGGATATGGGGTCCGGCCAGCGCTTCCAGGCGCCGCCGTTCGGGACCGTCGCCGATCACCACCAGTGGCAGACCGGTGCGGTTGAACGCCTCGACCACCACATCGACCCGCTTGTTGGGGACCAGACGGCAGAGGCTCAGGTAGACGTCATCCCGGGGCTGATCCCAGCGGAACCGCTCCACCGCCACCGGCGGATGCACCACCTGGGCTCGCCGCCGCCAGCAGCGCCAGATGCGCCCGGCGGTGAAGCGGGAGTTGGCCACAAAGGCATCCACCCGCAGGCTGCTGATCGCGTCCCACTGGCGCAGCTGATGCAACTGCAGGCGCACCAGCGGCCCGAGCGGACCCCGGGCCAGGCTGGAGCTGGCCAGGTAGGGATGCATCTGATCCCAGGCGTAGCGCACCGGCGTGTGGACATAGCTGACATGCAGCTGGTCCGGACCGGTCAACACCCCCTTGGCCACGAGGTGGTTGCTGCTCAACACCAGGGGATGGGCGGCCAGATCGAGCTGCTCAATCGCCAGCGGCAGCAGGGGCAGGTACTGCTGGACGTGGCTCACGCCCCAGGGCAGGCCCTGGATGAAACTGGTCTGCACCTGCCGGCCCGCGAGCCAACTGCCGGCCCGGCGGCTTTCGCCATCGACCAGGGCATACAGCTGGGGCCGCCGGCCCACGGCGCTGAGCATGGCGTCAAGCTGGCGCACCACCTGCTCGCTTCCGCCCAGGGAGCGGGGCGAAAACCACTCGTGCACAAGGGCAATTGGGGCGGGCAGCGCGCTCATCGGCCCACCGTAAGGGGGCGATATCACGAAAACTCTCAGCCCATTGCCCTGGAGGTCAGGCCTGCCGATGCTGTGACCATCTGGAGCAGGGCGAAGGCCGGCACGTGATGGCAATCCGCGAACTGCTGGAAGAGGCCCTCAAGGAACCTTCGATCGGCAACACCTCCCGCTTCACCTGGCATGCCACGCCGGTGGGCATCGCCGCGCTCTGGAGTCAGGGCACGCCGCCGTCATCGCCGCCCTTTGACGTGGCTCTCGAGGAGGGCCTGCTGGTGGGCCTTGACCTCAGTCGTGAGGAGCGGGAGTTCCATCAGGTCAAATCGGGCCTGGTGTTGTTGTTCCACTCCTGAGCCGATGGCCAAGGCCCCAACCCCAGGCGGCGATCGGCCCGTGGATCCGGCTGAACAGGCCGAGGTCGAAGCCCTTTGCATGCAGTGGTTCGAAGCGATTCTGGCGGCTCCCGAGGATCCCGAGCCCCTCTGCGGTCTGGCCAGGGCGCTGCAGGATCTGGGTGAGCACGAGCAGGCCCTGTCGCTGTGGCAACAGGCGGAAGGGCTGGGTGCAGCGACCGTCGAGATCCTGATGGGTCAGGGGAAATGCCTGGAACAACTGGGCCTGGATCAGGAGGGAATCGCCCTTGCCGAGCGGGCCTGTGCCGCCGATCCGACCCTGGCCGAAGCCTTTCGGCTGCTGGGTTTCCTGCACTGGCGGAGCGGTCGCTGTGACCAGGCGGAAGCACCGTGGCGTCAGGCTCTGGAACTGGAGCCGGACAATCCTCTCAATCTGATCAATTGCGGCGGCGTTCTCAATGGTCTCAATCGCCTGGACGACGCCATCGCGATGCATCGGCAAGCGGTGCAGCTGGCACCGGAGAAGATGCTCTGTCGGATCAATCTGGCGATCACCCAGCGGAGGCTGGGCGATTTCGCGGGCGCTGTGGAGACCCTGAACGAGGCCCTGAATCTGGAACCGGACAACCCCCAGCTGCGCTGGTGCATGGGCCTGACCAAGCTGCTGCAGGGGGATTACGCGGCGGCCTGGCCAGACTTCGAGCAACGTTTCAGCATCACCGATCCCTCCGAACTGGTGGCCGATCCGGCTGGCCGACGCTGGTCCGGTCCGTCAGCTTCGCGCCCTTCCAGTCTGCTGCTGATCGGCGAGCAGGGACTCGGCGACATGATCCAGTTCTGCCGCTACGCCCCGTTGATGCGGCGCTTCAGTGACCGGGTGGAGCTATGTGTACCGGCATCGCTGCACGGCCTGCTGGGCGATGCGCAGCTTGCCGATCGGCTGATCAGCCCCGAACAGCTGCAGGAGCAGCCGCCCCAGGACTGGCTTCCCTTGCTCTCGACCCCTGGATTGCTGGGGGTGTCGGTCGCCGATCCCCTGGTGAGCGAACCCCACCTTCGGGTCGATCCTGAGCGGCTGGAGCGCTGGCGGCAGCGCTTGCCCCGTGGGCCGGAGCGGCTGATCGCCATCAACTGGCAGGGCAACCCGGCGACGGAGCTGTTGGAGGGATTCAGGGGGCGATCGATGCCGCTGGAAGCGCTGGCGCCGCTGGCGGCGCTGCCAGGAATCCAGTTGGTGTCGCTGCAGAAGGGCGCGGGCCTGGAGCAGCGCGACGCCTGCAGCTTCCGTCATCACTTTGTCGAAGCTCAATCAGAGATCGACAGCCAGCTCGACTTCGCTGACATGGCTGCCGTGATGGCCTGCTGCGACCTGGTGATCAGTACCGATACGGTGATTCCCCACCTGGCCGGGAGCCTGGGTCTACCGGTCTGGGTGTTGCTGAAATGGGCTCCAGACTGGCGCTGGGGCTTTGAGGGTGATCAAATTCATTGGTATCCGAGCATGCGACTGTTCCGTCAGAACCGCGCCGGATTTTGGCAGGACCCCGTGGAGCGCCTGGTGCAATCACTGGCTGCCTGGCTGGAGCTCCATGGGCCGCGCCCGCCTGGCCCGTGGCCCTCAACAGCGAAACCAAAGCAAGAGCCCCCCTGGCCACCAGCTTCAGCCTCCCCCTGGCCCTGACCCGGGAAGTGGCTTGGTGACGGATGGTGCTCTGAACGGATTCAGGGCTCAAGAGGGTGCTAAGAACACTTTGTACCTGCCTTGCAGACCGCAGCGGCGATGGGTAGTCCAATCGACGAAGCAACATTCCTGAGCAGGGCGAGAGCTCGCTTTGGCGAAAGGTATGACTACACAGGTATTGTCTATAAGAGCTACAAAACGCCGATCAAGATTCACTGCGTCGATCATCCCGTACGCGATATCGTCATCACTCCTGAAAAGCATCTGCAGACCAGAGGTGGCTGCAAGTTCTGTCTGCGCTCCACCCGGTTGCGCATTCTGGAGCGGGAATTCATGATCGCTGATGCTCCGGAGCCTGCCGTGCAACGCGCGCTTGAGTGTCCTGTCGTCGCCCGATCCCCAGCCCCCAAGGGCTCGACCCTCAGCGGCTGAATCCCGCCGGGTTGCCCGTGGCTGGATCCTGGCCAAGCCTGATCAGGGCCGGGCGCGATCCGGGGCAAGGTGGGCAGACAGTCACACAGCGGCCACCACGGAGCGTCACCGCTAAGATTGCCTGGTTGGAGTTTGTCAATCCTGCCCTGGCTTCAGGCCTCAAGAGCCACCGCCGAATCTGGGTTCAACTTCTCCATCCCACTCTCAGCCACCTCCTCCAGACACCATGTCCACATCAACCAGCGGCAAGGCAGCGACCGTCAGGATCGGCGCGGCCAAAGCAGCGCTTCTGGCCGCGTCCATGGCTGTCGTCGCGTTCACAGCTTCCAGTGTTCAGGCCTGTGAGAAGCATCTCAATGGCCATCAGAATGGCAGCGATACCCATCAAGAAGTTCAATCAGGCAGCCAGCAACACTAAGCCCATCCCAGGACATTAATTCCAGGGCGCGGATCACTTCTTCAGATCTCTTCGAAGCGCCCTTTTGGGGTCAAATTGTAGCACCTGAGCCGAGCTGAATCGAGGCTCTTGAATCTTTCTCATGCTGTGATTGACCAAGCCCACCAGAGTCGCACGGTGCAGTCAGAACGAGAAAGGCAAGTCCAGGGATTGCCTGGTTCGCATTCTGGACACTTGTTCAGATGCTGTACTGTCCAAGCAGTTAATCTGACTCATCTGGTTTGTGCTCGGGCGATTGCCTTGGCTTTGTTCAGCTGTGGTTGCCCCTGGGAGTGTGGTTGTACCCTTCTCGATAGCTCTAGATCACATCGGCATGGGAAAACAGTGTTGTTTCATCCCATGGTGATCATTGATCACTGTTGCGTCTAAGGCCTTGTTCATTGAGGAGAAGGTCACTTGTCTCACTCGAGTTGTATGGACTGTCCAATGACTGAGTCGGCAGTTGCCGACAACGACTTCAGCCCGGTTTCGACCTGAGGGTGGTGATGTTCATTCAGACATTGTTGATAGAGGTTATCGGCATGATCGCTTGCCATGAGAAAAAAAACTGCAGAGTTTAAGGGGCGATCACGTAGCAATCTCGGCCACAGCGCTTGGCTACCAATGACGCTTCATCAACACGGCGGTAGGTGTCGGCATAGGTTTCATTTGGCGTATGCAGGGCCAGGCCAATACTTGCTGTCATTCCCACACCAATCCCGTTGCAATCGAGGCTAATTGATCTCACGCCAGCCAGTGATCTCTGTGCAATAATTTCCGCTTCTTTCAGGTCGGCATCAACAACAAGGCCCGGAAACTCTCCGCTACCTCAGCGTGCGCAGAAATCATTGGAGCGAACATTGGAATTGAACTTCTGGACTAACTCCACCAGTATTCGATCACTAAACTCATGGCCATAAGTATCGCTTATTGGCCTGAGGTGATCAGCCTCAAGCACGACTAATGCGTAGTTGGATTCATCGGCAAGGCTCCTTTCATCAGCTTGGCGACAGCATTCACTCATCAGTCTGCGATTGGCGATTCCCGTCAACAGATCGCTTGCCAATCCGCTTCCACGCCAGGGCTTGCTTTGATCGTTGGCATGGTCCTTCGCCATGTTTGCCGACAGCAGCTGTTGGGCCTGAGTGCAAGCCCTGCCTGAGCCAGGTCGTGCGTTCAGCTCCCCGCCAACCTCCTTTCCCCGGTGCAAGCCGCGCTCCTCTGGCTGCCCGGGCTGGTGTGGACTTCAGTTCCGTGCCGCTGTCATGGTCTCATGAGAGGATGGCGACTGATTCTGCGGCCTCGGCAGTGGACTCAGCCCTGGAGGGGTGGTCGAGTGGTTGATGGCTCCGGTCTTGAAAACCGGCGAAGGGAAACCTTCCGCGGGTTCGAATCCCGCCCCCTCCGTTGAAATAAGGTCCTGGGACGACCATGAGAATCCAGTAACCCAGTCAGCGACTGGGTTTTTTAATGCCTTTAGTCCGAAGCAGTCTCAAAAAGGACCGGGCAGTGCTGCTCTGGTGTTGGTGTGAATGTTGGTGTAACCTAGGGTGGTGTTGGTGTATTGGGATTGACCTTAAACGACGCCCAGGTCAAGGCAGAAAAACCAGGCAGCAGCAGGCGTCGGGTTTCTGATGGAGGTGGTCTGCTGCTGGAGATCGATCCAGCGGGTGGCAAGTACTGGTTGTGGCGACACCGCTACCCCCCGACCAAGGAAGGCAAGCAGCAGGACTACCGAATTGGTCCCTACCCCAGGATCACCCTCAAGAAGGCACGGCAGATCAGGGATGAGCAGCGGCAGCGAATGCTTAGCGATGGCATCAACCCCTGCCTTGCCAAGAAGCAAGAGAAGGTTGAACGCTTTGCTGCCCATCAGGCACTGACAACCTTTGAGGTTGCTGCTCGTGACTGGTACAGCAACAAAGCGGCAGGCACCTGGAGCACCCGTCACACAGGGGATGTGCTGCTGAAACTGGAGAAGGACATCCTGCCCTCCCTTGGGGCACTGCCGATCAAGGAGATCACCACTCAGGATTGCCTGGCAGTCTTGAGGAAGATTGAGAAGCGTGGATCGCCAGAGCAAGGCAAACGGACGCTGGTTCGCGTCCCCTGCAGTGGTGTAAATCCCCTGGCCTCAGCCCCGGCGTAGCCGGGGCTGAGCTGATCACCACTCCAAGCTCCAGCGCTTGAAAGGGGTGGGCAGGCCCGTTTCCCTGGTTTGAG
>Ga0194063_10002531_pt1 | contig 11328 bp, 9 predicted proteins | sample SepL3720m_MetaG_FD_155459 | JGI IMG/M metagenome (GOLD analysis project Ga0194063, IMG submission 155459) | Anoxic zone freshwater microbial communities from boreal shield lake in IISD Experimental Lakes Area, Ontario, Canada - Sep2016-L373-20m | ecosystem: Environmental > Aquatic > Freshwater >... | reverse complement strand
GGCTGATGGCGTCGGGGTTTTCCAGCACATGCTTGTAGGTCGCCGAGGAGCCGATTGCGCTGACAATCCCCTGGCCGACGCGGGCGATAATGGTATCCTCACCGGCGCCGCCAACGAGTTGATCCAGGTTCGTGCGCACGGTCACACGGGCCTTGACCAACATGCGGATACCGTCCTTGGCCACGGCGTCCAGCATGGTCACCTGGCTCTTCTGGGGATCCGGGCAGTCAATTACCTTCGGAATAACACTCGTGCGGACGGCTTCCTGAACATCGCGACCGGCGAGGTTGATGGCGGCCGCCTGCTGGAACGTCAGGGAGATGCTGGCTTTGTCGGCGGCGATCAGGCCGTTGACGACATTGATCACGTCGCCGCCGGCCAGATAATGGGCTTCCAGCGGGTCGGTGGCGAGGGTCAGTCCCGCCTTGATCAGGCGGATGCGGGCATCCACGATCAGCAAGGGCGGAACGTGCCGGAGTTTCATTCCGACGAGCGACAGGATCGGGACGCGGGCGCCGGACATCAGGGCGCGCACCCAGACCTTGATGAAGTAGAAAAACACACCCAGAATGATGAAGGCGATAATCGCGGCGAGGATGATGACAATTCCAACAAAGTTCGGCATAACAGGCTCCTTTTCTTATTTCTTTCTTTTCACAACACTAAAGCAATTCAAGTCAATCTCAAGGGATATTTTCACATCACACAGCGCCCGGCGGAAAATTCCCCGGCACCGGCGGGGGCTTGGTCTGGGCGTCCGGCGGATAATTAACCATGACCGGTATGCGTCTGTCCAGCATGGCTCCCACCAATGAACCCATCCCCGCCAGCGTGATGGAGAACCAGGCGATCAGTCCCAGGGGGAAAGGAAGGTTGACGGCCGCATACAGCAGCAGCAGCCCCAGCGCCATGACAGGAAACAGAAGATTGGGAGGGATGGGGGTCTTCCGGCGAAGGAGAAGATGGCCGACGTAGAGGCCGACAATGATCTTGCTCAGGTACATCAGGATAAGATAGGCAAGACTCAGAATGACAGCCAGCGGAATGCCGGCCAGCGTGAAGATCAGGAAGAATGCCGAAACAGGAACCAAGGCGAAGGTGATAAACCCGTAAAGGGTGCAGCGCCAGAAAGACTCGGCCAGTTTGTGGATACTGAGCGACACAATGCCGGGCATGAGGGAAACAAAGACAAGTCCGACCATGATGGCTCCGCACAGCAGACCCAGTTGCAGGAGCATCGAGCCGGCTGTGGTTGTTGTCGTTTCCGGTGCCGGTTTGAGAAGGTCGGCCTTGATCATCCTGCCGCCCAGGTCCACCCGGGAATCGAGGACCAGATCGCGATCCATCCGATAGGTCAGGTTTCCCGCAATCCGCGTGCCGGGCATGACGGTAAGGTCCGTGGCGGTGATCGAGAGATCGCCGTTGAATTGTCCGGCCAGGGTGACGGTGGCCCCGATAATCCGGGTATTCCCCGAGATGGTTCCGTTGAGGATGATATCCTGTCCGACCAGCAGGGCGGTTCCCGCGATGGTGGCGTTTGTTGCGAGGGTGATGGTGGGGGCAAGCGCGATGAGATTACGGCCAATAGGGCCGGCCAGCATCAGCGTTTTCATGGCGGCGAGCCGGGCGTGGCGGGCAAGGGTTCCTTTCACCTCAACGGTTTCTCCGGCAGCCCAGACATCGGCGAGGAACGTTCCCGGGAGACGTAAAGTGGGAGGGTTTGTCAAGGATCCCTGGTTCATGCTGTCGGCCAGCAGAAAGCAGTCATCGTTCGCCTGCCCCGCGAAGGTGATGGTGCGGGCCTGGAGCCAGAGTTCATTGCTTACCGTTTGATCAGCCGGCAACACATAGGTCTCCGCAGCCTTGAAATCGGTGGCGCGGCAGATCGGGGAGGCCAACAGGATCAGTATTAGGGTGGAAAGGGCGCGACGCTTCATGCTTCAATTTTCCTCACAATAACCCGGTTCCCCTCGACCTTGATTACCTTCAACGGTTGATCCTTGTCGATGATGCCCCCCTCGGCGATGACATCCACACGTTTGCCGTCGATCAGGGCGAACCCTGCCGGGCGAAGTTCTGAATAGGCGGTGCCTGTCTTGTCCAGCAGGTCTGCTTTTGAACCAGCGGCTTTAAACCCGGTTCCGTCGACACTCAAGGTCATTTTCCTGCCTACACTGGAACGCGGGAAATATTTAACCCATACGTAAACCGACGCCACCGTGAGGATCAGGATTCCGAAGGATGTGTACAGTCCCCACTGCACGCTGATGCCGAAAGCCACAATGACCGCGCCGAAAAGGGAGAGGGCGCCCAGTGTTCCCAGAACCGCGCCCGGAACAAAGATTTCCGCGCCGACCAGCAACATGCCAGCCGAGAGAAGGAGAATGAGGAGGGTGATGTTATTCATAAATCAGGCTTTCTTGATGGGTTCGACAATTATGCGGTTTCCGTGGGTTTCGGCAACCACGATTTCCAGACCGGGATCAATGAAATCACCCCGGGCTACAACATTCAGCCGATCATCACCGAAAAGAGCCGCCCCGGCGGGGTTCAGGCGCGTGAGCGTGACTCCCTTCCGTCCGACCAGTGCGGAGGAGTCAGGCGCCGAGGTATAGCCGTCCTGGCGTTTGGTGGCGCTGTCCAGAACCATCCTCTTGAAGGTTGAGGTCTGCGGGAGAAGACCCGCGACCGCCCAGAAGCCAATGGCTGAAATGAGCAGGGATTTCCCGAATTGGATGATCGAGAAGGAGAACTGGGGCAACGTAGGCCACGCGGGGGTACCGGGATAATGCTGGAACATGGACAGCAGGATTGAGGTGATGATCAGACACACTCCGATGACACCGGGCAGGATGACGCCGGGGAAGAAGAACAGTTCCACCAGAATGAAGATCAGGCCAAGGATGAACAGGGCCACTTCCTCCATGCCGGACAGTCCCGCGATGTTGGCGCCCCAGAACCAGATGGCCAGTAGCGCGACCCCGAGAATGCCGGGCAACATGACTCCGGGTGTCTTGAATTCGATGTAGAGTCCGAGCAAGCCGAGTCCGAGGAGGATAATCGAAATGGATTCAATGAATCGCGCGATTTCCTCAACCATGGTGACGGTCAGTTCGATTTGGGTGCATTTATCCTTGCCGATCTTTCTCAGGAGCGCGTCAAGATCCTCCACGGTGCCCTCGGACAGGAGGGGCTTTTTAGTGGTGCCCACCAGTCTCTCGGCGTCCTTGTTTGTGAGGGTCAGGAGCCGTCCTTTCTTCGAGATCACCTCATCGCCGATTTTATACTCGGTGTCGCGGCGGACCATGGCCTCCGCGAGTTGGGGGTCATGACCGCGGTGCTGGGCGGCGGCCCGGATCATGGCGGCAACATAGGACACGGATTTTTCCTCAATGGCTTCGGGCATCGGTTGCACCTCGCCGGTCATCCCGAGCATGATGGGCATGGCGTCGCCGATTTTGCTGCCGGGAGTCATGTAGATGTGGTCGGTTCCCATGGCAATGATGGCCCCGGCGGAGATGGCGTTCGGGTTGACCAGCGTGTACGTGGGAACCTTGACTCCCCGCAGCATGTTCAGGATATCCTCGGCGGCGTCGACCCGTCCGCCCGGGGTGTTGATGTCGAAGATAATCGCCTCGGCGTTCTCGTCGTCCGCCTCGTTCAACCCGCGGCGGATGACATAAACCAGGGCGGTGTCGATTTCATTATGGATGGGGATGATGTAGACCGTTCCCTCCTTGGATGCCGCAGCAGGCGAGGAAATCGGCGAGAGGGAAGCGGCCAGGAGAAGGAGGAAGGTGACAAGGCGGCATATCGTTTTCATGGGGTGGGTTCTCCCGCGGCCACGGCGTCCCGCACCCGGAGGATTGTGGTGGCGTGGGTGGCCAGATTTTCGACTTCAAGATCCTTGATCATCCAGTCATGGTTGATCTTTTTGAAACTCTTGACTGACAGTCGGCGGAGCGGGTTTTCCAGTTTGTCGTGGCCAACGGCTTCAAGCAGCATGGAGACGCGCGTGTCGACCCAGATGCGCATGCTGGCATAGGGGGCCATGGCGTAGACCGGGGCATGGCGGTCGAGGACATAGCAAGGCTGACCGCGGTTCTCCTCTTGTCCGATGATTTTGCCGCCATCCCACCAGAGGAACCCGAGGGTCAGGTCCATCCAGGACATCGCCGTGTTCTGGATGGGTTGGTCAAGCGAGGGGGCGGGGGACCCCGCCATGGGGTCGCCGGTCAGATAGAGGTATGAGACCCTTCCGTTATTCCGTAGTACGGTCAACTGTTCCAGCGGTTTCCCGAAGGCATCGCCGATGGTGTAGGTGGCCTCACGCGGATAACGCAACTGGATCGCGATGGTGAGCCGTGTTTTTTCACCGTCAGCAGGTGAAGTCAGCAGATCCCCGGTGATCATGATCGGTTTGGCGGGCAGTTTCGCCAGGAGATTGCCCATCAATTCGTCGACCGTCGGCAGTTTGGCCACCGCCGCCGTGGGGGGCGCGGGCGCCGCCACAGAGGTGTTTGTCTGTGCCATGGTGGGAAGGCCGACGGCACACAGCAGACAACAGAAGTGTGGTTTGAGACTTGAGATATGAAATTTCAGATGCAAAGCCCTTACCCCTACCCCATCCGTGACTGGATTTCGGACTCCAGTTTATCCGCCGGAATGCGGATCTGTTGCATCGAATCGCGTTCCCGCAGGGTCACGGTATTGTCCTTGAGCGTGTCGAAATCGACCGTCACACAGAAGGGTGTCCCAATTTCATCCTGCCGACGGTAACGGCGGCCGATGGCGCCGGTCTGATCATAGAAGCAGGCCCAGTTCCGGCGAAGGGCGGTGAAGATGTCGCGGGATTTGTCCACCAACTCCGGTTTGTTTTTCAACAACGGGAACACGGCGACCTTCACGGGCGCCACGCGCGGCGCGAAGCGCATCACGGTCCGGGCCTCAAAGCCTTCGGGTGGCTGCTTGCCGGGTTCAGAAGGGATGGCGGGGCCTTCCTTGGGAATCCACTCTTCGCAGTAGGCATTGCAGAGCAGGGCCAGGGCGATGCGATCCACGCCTGCGGACGGCTCTACGACGTGCGGGATGAACTTCTCGTTGGTTTCCTGGTTGAAGTACTCCATGGATTTTCCGCTGAATTCCTGGTGACGGCTCAGGTCGAAGTTGCCGCGCGCGGCGATTCCCTCGAGTTCCTGGACGCCGAAGGGAAAGGCATACATGATGTCCACGCAGGCGCTGGCGTAATGGGCCAGTTCCTTCTTGTCGTAGACGTACTGGGTGATGCTCTCCTTGGGAAGGCCGATGGACTGGTACCACTTCACGCGTTCCGCGACCCAGTAGTTGTGCCATTCCTGGTCGGTGCCGGGTTTGATGAAGAATTCCAATTCCATCTGCTCGAACTCGCGGGAGCGGAAGGTATAGTTCCGGGGATTGATCTCGTTCCGGAACGCCTTGCCGATCTGGGCGATGCCGAATGGGACTTTCTGGCGCGAGGTCGCGAGGACGTTGCCGAACTGGGCAAAGATGCCCTGGGCGGTCTCGGGGCGCAGGTAGGCGACCGATGACTCGTCCTGCAGGGGGCCGACAAAAGTTTTGAACATCAGGTTGAAGGCCCTGGGTTCGGTGAATTCCTTGGAGTCGCAGGCGGGGCACTTGGTACCCTCCGGGACCTTGAACTTCTCCTCCACCTTGGTGCTGTCATTGGGTTTCAGGCCCAGTTCCTCGAACAATTGGTCGGCGTGATAGCGTTTCTTGCAGCCACGGCAGTCAATCATCGGGTCGGTGAAGCCACCGACATGGCCTGAGGCCTCCCAGATGCGGGGGTGCATGATGATGGAGCAGTCCAGTCCGACGACATCCTCGCGATGGCTGACCATGTCCTTCCACCAGGCGTCGCGGATATTGCGCTTCAGTTCGCAGCCGAGGGGGCCGTAATCCCAGAAGCCATTGATGCCGCCGTAAATTTCGGAACTCTGGAAGATAAAACCCCTGCGCTTGCATAGCGACGCGAGGTTTTCCATGGATAAGATAGATTGTGCCGTACTCATGGGCAACATCCTGTAGGAGGGGGGGCGGAGGGTCAAGGAATTTCAGAGGTCAGGGGCGGTTGCAAAGGTGAACGCTTCGTGTATAGTATGCCGCACTATGGATATTGGAATGATCATGGGATTCTTGATTAAGGCGGCCATTTTGGTTTTCTCCATTGTGGTACACGAGGTGGCGCATGGATATGCGGCCTATCGTATGGGTGACCCGACGGCGGCCTATTCCAACCGGCTAACGCTCAACCCCATGGCGCATGTTGATCTTTTCGGCTCCATCATTCTGCCTGCGATCCTGATCCTGACGGGCAGTCCCGTTGTTCTGGGCTGGGCCAAACCGGTTCCCATCAATCCTTATTATTTCCGAAACCTCAAACGGGGTGTCATGATTACCGGCGCCGCAGGACCCCTCTCCAACTTCATCATGGCCCTACTCGGGGGGGTATTGTTGTTTCTCGGACTGCGCTTTGTTCCGAACCTGCCGGACGTTGTGGTGGGAAGTTTGGGCCTGTTTATGGGCATCAACATCGGTTTGGGCGTTTTCAACCTGATTCCCATACCGCCGCTGGATGGATCCCGGATTCTCTACGGATTTCTCCCCCGCGGTTTGGATGACAAGTATATGAGTATAGAGCCGTATGGCATCTATATCATCATCGGCTTGCTTGCCATACTCAGGTATTTCTAAGAACACCCCAAACCGTGCTGCCCAGGGTTCTTACTTCCGAACTTGCTTGCCCGGTTTTTTCATGGCGGGCAGGAGTTTTCGTTTGGCCAGCAAGTCCTGAATTTTCTGAGGGGTCTCGCCTGTCAGATTCCGATCCCATTCATGAACGGTTAAACTGCTGGTCTTGACGGCGGCCAGACTTTCGCGGATGAACCCGAGGGTCTTCCGGTCGGCGACAAGGACCAGCGAATGGGCGTCCTCCTTGCGGGTTTGTTTCAAGGACTCCTTGACGATCAGGGCCGAGAAATGCCGTTGTTCCTCCAGCTCACGCCGTTCACGATGATCCTCAAACGCGCGTCCGTTCGCGGGGTTTCCCCTCCGCGGTGACCCCGGTTTGGCTTTTTCGGGGTTTACGAGGCATTCCTTTTCCACCAGTTTCGGACTGGATTCAACTTCAGGGGTCAGGGAATCTTGCAGCGAAAAGAACCGTGCGCGTTGCGCATCGGCAACGACGATGGTATATTTGCTCATGGTCGCATCCTCCCGAGGGTTTGAGCGAGGAACCTCGGATCCCGCTTCGGCTACCTGCCGAACCCAGCGGTATCCATACATCCGTCTCCTTCATTCCCTCTACTGAAAATTTAAGCACTTTGCCACCCTTTTGGCAAATTGTGAATTTCCCGTGTCGCTGCAAATATACCATGTATTTCAAAAGACTGTCGTGGGAGCAGAGGTTTTAGCTTGATTCCGGGGGAGACTATCAGGAATACTCCCGCGAGTCTTTTTAGATAAGTCGGCAGGAGACAGACATGGCGCAAGAACTGGCATTTACGTTGATCAATCCCTATACGATTTCCAAATCACGCACAGGTGGAGTGATTGGACGGTTGATTAGTCGGACCGGTCTTGAGTTGGTGGCGGCCCGGATGTTTGGACCCAGTAAAGAACTGGTCAACCGTTATGCGGATTCTCTGCTGACAAGTAACCAGTCCGAACCTGAGTTTGCGCGATTGTTGAGTGAATATGTCCGCAAATCGTATGCTCCCGATCCGGCCACACGGCGTCCACGTCGCGTTATTCTTCTTTTGTTTGAGGGGGAGAATGCCATCCAGAAGGTGCGTGAAGCAACCGGCCATCTCAAGGCGGGCTGGATTGGCGGCGAGACGATCCGCGATACCTATGGCGACTGCATTGAGGGCGCTGACGGAAAAATCTCTTATTTCGAACCGGCGGTACTTGTGGCTCCCAGTGTCGAGCGAGCGGCTTCAGTACTTCGTCTGTGGGCGGAATATGCGGATCGGGACGGCGGGATTGTGGACAAGAGTCTCGATATTGCTGATACAGAGGGCATCCAAAGCACCCTTGTATTAATCAAGCCCGACAACTTCCGTTTCCCCAGCGTCCGCCCCGGGCACATCATCGACCTGCTGTCACGTTCCGGTCTCAGAATCGTGGGGCTGAGGAAGTTCTCCATGACCGTGGCTCAGGCGGAAGATTTCTACAGTCCCGTGCGATCGATCCTGAGGGAGAAGTTCAAGGGGATCGCCGCTCAGCGAGCCGGTGATATTCTCTCTGAGACCCTCACGATCGACATTCCTGAGGACGCCAAGGCGGTGATCGGCGAGCACATTGGGCCGATTATGGGCGAGGCCCAGTTCGAAGAGATTGTCAAATTCATGACCGGTTTCAAACCTTCCCAGGTTGCGGAAGCCGATAAAGCGAAGGCGGGCTCGGAGAACTGTCTGGCTCTCATCTACAAGGGGATGAGCGCGGTGGAGAAGATCCGATACCTGCTCGGACCGACAGACCCTGCCAAGGCGCAGCCGGGTTCCGTCAGGCGGGAGTATGGCAGCGACATCATGGTGAATGCGGCCCATGCTTCTGATTCACCCGAAAATGCGGTGCGCGAGATGAAAATTGTGGATGTCCAGAAGGATACAATCAAGGAATGGGTGGAGAAGTATTATGGAACTTAATGAACGGGTGGCGGGGATCGCGCCGTCGGTGACACTGGCCATTGATGCGATGGCCAAGTCTCTCGTTGCGGCGGGAGAAAAGGTGTGCGGATTCGGAGCCGGGGAGCCTGATTTTGATACCCCCGAACATATCAAGGAGGCGGCCGCGAAAGCGCTCCGCGAGGGAAAAACAAAGTACGCACCCAACGATGGGATCGTCGAATTGCGAGCGGCTATCGCGGACAAACTTTCGCAGGAAAACAAACTGTCCTACAAACCCGAGCAGATTCTGGTCAGTAACGGCGCCAAACATTCCCTGTTCAACATTTTCATGGCTTTGTGCCGCGCTGGTGATGAAGTCATCATCCTCGCCCCGTTCTGGCTCAGTTATCCCGAAATGGTGCGCGTTGCTGGCGGCGTTCCCGTATTTGTCCGGGGCCTTGACGCTCATGGGTTGAAGATCACCCCGGTCCAACTGGAGGCCGCGATTACCCCGCGTTCCAAAGCCCTTGTGATTAACAGTCCGTCGAACCCGACGGGAATGGTTTATTCTCGCGAAGAACTGCGAGCCCTGGCCGAAACGGCCGTCAAGCATAACCTGACCATCGTGTCGGACGAAATCTACGAACGGATGGTATATGATGGCGTGGAGGCGGTCAGCGTGGGCGCTCTTTCGCCTGAGATTTTCAAGCATACCATCACCGTGAACGGCTTCAGCAAGCCCTATGCGATGACGGGCTGGCGTCTCGGATATTTTGCCGGCCCCAGCGAGATCGTCAAGGCCGCGTCAGCCCTTCAGAGCCACAGCACCTCGGCGCCGAACACCTTCGCGCAGTACGGCGCGGTCGCCGCACTTCGGGGCTCCCAGGATTGCGTCGTCAAAATGGTGAGGGCCTTTGATGAACGCCGTCAATATCTCTATAAGCGGTTGACGGGAATGAAGGGCATCACCTGCTCCAAACCATCGGGAGCGTTCTATGTTTTTCCAAACATTGCCTCGTTTGGCCTTACGTCCATCGATTTTTCCAGGAAATTACTGGAGCATGAAAAAATGACGGTGGTTCCCGGGCTTCCCTTCGGGGCTGATGAGAATGTCCGTCTTTCCTATGCCTGCAGCATGGCGAATATCGAGGAAGGCATGATGCGCCTCGAACGGTTTACTGCGACGCTGTGAGAAGTAAAGCCTCGCGCCACGCCCTGACAGAGTTGATAAGCCAGAGTCTTTTGCATAAGCCAAGGTCGCGAGTCAGGATGACGGCTTCCCTGATTTTACCCGTATTCAGCAGTTCGGCCCGGTAGGCTCCGGGCAGAAGACCGCAGGTGACTGGCGGGGTCAGGAGTTTGCCGTCCCTTTCCACGACGATATTGGCGATCGTGGATTCCGTCAGTTCACCCTCCGGGTTCCAAAGCAGGACATCATCGCAGTCCGGGTGATCACGCTTGGCCTCTTCGTAAACCGTCCGGTTGGTCGTCTTGTGGTAAAGAAAGCGATTGGCGGGATCAACGGGCTTGTTGGCCAATCTGACCTGGACTGGGTACACTCCGACTGACGGATCAAGAGGAGCGGATTCAAGTCTGATGGTGCCATCGCGGGTGACCAGAAGCCGAACGCGTCGGGAAGCGTGTGTCTCGAACCCTGAAGCCTGACGATTTAATTCGGATCGCAACTCAGGCAAAGACAGAGAGATATCAAAATAGTCCGCAGAATCCTGCAACCGCATCAGATGTCGTTCCAATAGAAAGAATCCGGCGTCCGGCGTCCACAGAAGGGTTTCCAGAAGTTCGAAGACGGGTTGACTTTCTGTTAATACACGGGCCTTGAGCCAGCACTCTTCATATTCATTTCCTGTTTCGGAATCCCAGACAATACCGCCCCCGACTCCATATTCCGCCCGGTTTGTCTTATGTTCCACCAAGGCGGTCCGGATGGCGACATTGAACTGGGCCTGCCTGCCCGGGGCGAGGTAGCCGATGGTGCCGGTGTAAATCCGGCGGGGGGTGGATTCCTCGCTGGCGATGATCTCCATGGTGCGGGGTTTTGGGGCGCCGGTGATGGATGCGCAGGGAAACAGCGCCGCCATAATGTCGCTGAGGGAGGCGTGCGTTTGTGCCGTGACGGTGGAGACCATTTGCCACACGGTGGGATAGCGCTCCACAGTGAACAGGGGGCCGGCTTCAACCGTACCGGGGATGGCGACCCGCCCCATGTCATTGCGGATCATGTCCACAATCATGACATTCTCAGCCTGATCCTTGGCCGATTCGCGCAGGGTGTGGGCCTGACTCCGGTCTTCCTCTGTCGTCCTTCCACGTTTCGCTGTACCCTTCATGGGTCGTGACTCGAGGTGTTGACCATCGAGCCTGAAAAATAATTCAGGTGAGGCGGAGCAAAGCGAAAACGAATCCATCTCCACAAAAGCCGCATAATGAGCGCCTTGTGCCCCGACCAAGTGTGCAAAGAGTACCCAGGGGGATACCGGGAGGGACGAGGCCAGGCGGAATGAAAAATTCACCTGATAGGTGTCGCCAGCGTAAAGATAGTGTTTCAGGCGACCGAGCGAGAGACAATACTCTTCACGGGAGAGTGAAGGAATCCATGACGGAGTGGCTAAGGGGGTAGGGGATTCAGCGGTAAAGGGAGGGAACACGGGGAACTCACGGG
>Ga0194063_10002530_pt1 | contig 11330 bp, 10 predicted proteins | sample SepL3720m_MetaG_FD_155459 | JGI IMG/M metagenome (GOLD analysis project Ga0194063, IMG submission 155459) | Anoxic zone freshwater microbial communities from boreal shield lake in IISD Experimental Lakes Area, Ontario, Canada - Sep2016-L373-20m | ecosystem: Environmental > Aquatic > Freshwater... | reverse complement strand
TTCCGCGCCTTGGCGGAAAAGCATGGCCTCGAGCTCAGCGGCCTGATGTCGTTCCTCTACTGGGGGGCGAATGCCGCCAGCGCGGATCCCGCGGTTCGGGAGAAGGCCGCGGGCATTCTGGCGCGGCAGATCGAATGCGCGCGGCAGCTCGGCATCGACACGATCCTCGCCGTCCCCGGCGCGGTCGGAGTCGATTTTATCCCGGGTTCGGAAATCGTTCGCTACGACACCGCCTATGAACGCGCCACGGACTTCATCAAGGCGGCGCTTCCTCTTGCGGAAAGCGCCGGCATCACGATCGCGGTGGAAAATGTCTGGAACAAATTCCTGCTCAGCCCGCTGGAAATGCGGGCGTTTGTGGACCAGTTCGACAGCAAGAATGTCGGCGTCTATTTCGATGTCGCGAATACCCTGGCCTTCGGCTATCCGGAGCACTGGATCGAAATCCTCGGCACGCGGATCAAGCGAGTCCATTTCAAGGATTACCGCCGCAACGTGGCGACGGTGGACGGGTTCTGCGACCTGCTTTCCGGCGATGTGGACTGGCCTGCGGTCATGGCGGCCCTTCACAAGGTCGGCTACGAGGGATGGGTGACGGCCGAGATGATCCCGCCGGTTCCCTTCTACAAGCACTGCCCGGAGGTCCTCATCCACACGACTTCGCGGGCGATGGATGCCATCCTCAAGCTCTGAGCCATGCCAAGACCAATCAGCAAACTCGCCCCCGACTGGTGGGACTACACGACGCTCGAACCCGATCTGCTCGCCGATGCGGCGCGGATTGATGAAAGGAAGCTCAAGGGCCTTTCCCGGACCGGGTTCACGATCCACTTCTACGACACGATCCAGGAATTCTACGCGGCAGAGGCGCTGGAATACATCGATGCGTGGCGGCAGAGCACGCCGGATAATCCCGCCGGCATCTGCGGCCCGATCGGGCCGACCGAGCAGCTTCCGATTGTCGCGCGCATGGTCAACGCGCTCGGGATCAACCTCAAAAAGCACGAGGCGCATTTTTGGGGGATGGACGAGTGGGTGATCGATGGAAAAGCGGTGGATACGACCCACCCGCTATCGTTCGCCAAAGCCGACAGGGATCTCTGTTTTCACCGCATCGAAAAAGCCCTGCGCATCCCGGAGAAGAACCTGCATTTCCCGAGCGGCGATCTGGCGGCCTACAGCGACAGCTACGATGGCATCCGCTGCGTGGTCATGCAGGGCGGCCAGGGCGAGATCAAGCACTGGGCGTTCAACGACCCGCTGCCCCGGGCCGGAAAATACAAGTCGGCCCCGCCGACCCCCGAAGAATACCGAAAGCTCGGCACGCGGGTCGTGAAGCTGCACCCGGTGACGATCGTGCAGAATGCGCGCACGAGCGGCGGCGGCAATGTGGCGCTGGTCCCGACCTCGGCCGCGACCGTCGGCCCCCGGGAAACCTGGAAGGCGGAGAAAGTCTCGATCTGGCATCCCGGCCACCATGACAACCCCTTCGGCCTTCGCCTCAGCGCGCTGATGATCTCGAAGCGGATCCCGGATTCCAGCGTGCCGATGTCGCTCCTCGCCGATCACCCGAACGTCCACTTCCACTACCTCCGCTCCGGGATCGGCACCGTGGAGGTGCAGATGCATTAAAAAGGCCGGCCGGGCTCACCGCGAAAGAAAAAGTGCGAGGGGGAGCGAGGCGGCCGCACAAATCGTGCTGAGCACGATCGACCTGCCGGCGAGCGGTTCGTCTCCACCCATCTGCCGCGCCATGACAAACGACGCCGCGGCGGTCGGGCAGGCCGCGAGGACCAGGGCGATTTTCAAGTTGTCGCCCGCGATGCCGAAGAGCGGGGAAAGGAAATAGACGAGCAAAGGAAAACAAAGGTTTTTGAGCAGGGCCGCCGCCAGAATTCCGCCGAGCCGGTCTCCCAGTTTCGCATGGGCGAGCGAGCCGCCGATGCAGAGAAGCGCGATGGGCACAGCCGCGCTGCCGAGGGACTCGAGGGTGCGATCCAAAAAAACCGGAAGCCGGGTTCCGGTGAATACCAGGGGAATCCCCGCCATGCCGCCCAGGAGCAATGGGTTCGTGAAAATCGAGCGGAGCGCCGTGCGCAGGGGGTTCTGAGCCCGCTGCCCGATGCTCAGAATGACGACCGCGAGCGCATTGCAAACAGCCGTCAGGAAGGCCATGACGATGATGGCTGTTGAAAAGGCCTCCTGCTTTCCAGGCAGCCCCTCAAAGGCGTAGGCGAGCACCGGAATCCCGATATAGGCAAGGTTCCCGCGGAATGCGGATTGCGACAGGGTTCCCCACGAGGATTGTGGCAAGCGCAGCAGTCCGGCGCTGATCCACCCCGCCGCCGCGATGAGAAGAGTGCCCGCAACCAGCAAGGCCAGCATGGCAAATGTCGCGGCGCCGGGCTTGTCCGCATGGGCGACGGAGCGGAACAGGAGCGCCGGAAGGGCCACCCAAAAAACCAGCTTGTTCAGATCGCCCATGAAGTCGCGCCCGAGGAATCGCAGGTGCGCCAGAAAAAGCCCGATCAGCACGAGCAGCAGGATGGGGGCGAGGATCTGAATCATTCCGGTGCCGAAAGTATCATGCCTGCAGAAAGAGGCGTCAATTCCACAGGGGCTGGTATGCTGATAATACCAGTTGTCGGGCTCCTGACGCTGAACCGGCGCGGCGCCATCGCGGCACTGGTCATCATTTGTTACCAAGTCAAAGATGTTGATCCGGGGCCTGAAAATGAGAGCTTCGCAGCATGAGTAAAGCTGGTGAGCCGATCATTGGTAGGGATGGCTCGCCGAGCCGTCCGACTTCTCTCGACGGACGCCCTCTCCGCGTCGCTACGGTTGTGCTCCCTGCACCAAACGCTCGACTGGACCCATTCACGAAGCGCTGTCGCGCTGGTTTTGGCGAGGCGTCCCTACCATCGCGGGTTGGGGTCATCCGTTTTCCTCGCTCCCTCATTTTCCTGGATGACACATCAGGATCTCCAAACTTCAAGAACACGACCTGCATGGCAAATATTTTTGTGAGGAAATGAATCCCTCGCGCGAGCTGCCGATCCGCACCACGCCAGGAGACCCGCGCGAAGACGTTCCTCGCTACATCAAGTGGTTTTATTTCCAGACCACTTCCAATATCGCGCTCATCAACTGCACGCTGGGAGGCCCGCTTTTCAGCCTTTATCTGGGAACCCTTGGTCTCGACGCCGCCCGCATCGGCATGGTGGTTTCCTTGTTTCCCTTCATGCAGGTGCTGGCGCTTGCGTCCGGGGGTCTGGTCGAAAGAATGGGGTTCCGTCGCGCTTTCGTCATCTTTCACGGAGTGCGGAAGTTTTTTGTCATCGCCCTGGCGGCTGCCCCCTGGGTGCTGGCCACGTGGGGGCCGGCTGTTGCGTTCGGCTTTGTGGCGGCGTGCGTGGCCGTGTTTGGCATTCTGCGCTCGCTCGGCGAAACGGCCATTTACCCCTGGATGAAGGAGTTCATCCCCGACGAATGCCGCGGGCGGGTTCTGGGAACTGCGGTGGTGTGGAGCGCGATCACAACGGTGGTCGGCATGTTGCTGCTGTCGGGTCTGGTGCATCAAGGTGCCCGGTTGGGCTGGAGGCCGGCGACCCCCTTCCAATTGGCTTTTGTGGTCCTGCCTCTGCTCGCGCTTTGCGGAGTCATGGGCACCACCAAGCTTCCCGGCGGACACGCCCCCAGAAGGCACAAACCCCTGTCCGTCTTTTTTCGCGGACTGAAACGGGCGCTGCGAGATGCGCATTTCAGGCGGTTTCTGCTCGGCGATGCGATGATCGTCGGCATCAGCGCGCTTTTTGTGGGATTGATGCCGGTTTATCTCCTGACTGTGGCGGCGTTCGACAGCGCTCAGATTCTCCTGCTTGGCATCGCGCAGATGGCGGGCGCGGTTTGCTCGGGATATTTCAACGGGCGGGCCGTGGACCGCCTGGGGAGCCGCCGTGTTCTTCTGCGTATTTTGGCAGGATTTTCTCTGCTGCCCATCCTTTGGCTCGCGTTGCCCGGCCTTGGCCGTTGGAGCATTCCCGCCGCCTACCTCGTGTATTTCCTCTTCGGCTTTGTTTATAATGGCGCCGCCATCGCAATCGTGCGGATCCTCTACAACGGAATCGTTCCGCAGAAGCGCAAAACCGAATACCTCGCCGTCCGCTATGCCGTCTCCGGAGCCTTGGCCGGCTTTTTCCCGCTCCTGGGTGGCTTGAGTGTGTGCTGGATGGACGGCGTGTCCAAACACGGGGTCTGCTCCTACCTTCCCGCCTTTCTCGCCTGCATGCTGGCTTCCCTGGGGGGAGTGATCGTGTTCCGTGGAGTTAATGGGGGCGATGCGGCGCGGTGAAATCCTTTCGCCGGACTTGCGCTGAGTGGTCATATTGGCTGACCAGGGCGGAAACTCTTGATCCGCCCCGTCCCCGCCCATACCGTTGCCCGCCGTGAGGATCCTCTCCATTTCAAAGATCCAAGCCGATGGAGCACATCATGCTTTCACCGGATGAGCCTTCTTTGAAAACACCTCTTTTAGTTTATTCAACAACAGACAGCAGATCACCATGAACGAATTCCCATTTGAGCCACATGAAGTTGTCCCCTTCCGGGACCAGGAAGCCATCGAGCGGGTGCGCCGCATCAGGCGCGAGGATATCACCCGGCACTCGAATCCCGATTTCCACATCCACGTCGTGCGCGACAGCGAAATCGGTCTCATCACCCTGATCGATCGGTTTTACCGGCTGAAAACAGCCATGGACGAAGGGCGCGAAGTGGCATTCATCCTGGGCAACCCGAATCCCGGCTATGTGAGCTTCGCCCGGATGATCAACCGGTTTCAGTTGAATTGTTCCGGCCTCTGGGTTTTTGCCATGGACGAATGGGCCGATGAGGCCGGGAACATTGCGCCGGAATCCTACGAGCGCGGATTCCGACATGCCTTGCTGAAATATTTTTACTACGAAATCGATGAAGCCCTGCGGCCCCCCGTGTCGCAGTTTCTTTCCCCAAACAACCAAAACATTGGCGACTACAGCCGGATGCTGGCCGACAGGGGAGGGGCTGATGCCTGCTACAGCGGTTCAGGGTGGGCCGGGCATATCGCATTTATCGATCCGCGGACACCGCAATGGTCGCGCGACCTTGAGGAGTTCAAGTGCCAGGGCGCCCGGGTTGTGGATTTGCATCCGCTGACGATCGCCCAAAATTCGCTGCACAGCTCTTTTGGCTTCAGCGGCGATGTGGCCAGCGTGCCGCCCAAGGCTGCAACCATTGGACCGGCCGATGTTTTGGGAGCAAAATACCGGATGGACGTCAATTCGCTCAGCACGATGGGCACATTTTCCTCCTGGCAGCGGCTCATCACCCGCCTGGTCGCGCACGGTCCGGTCACACCGGACATCCCGGCATCCATCCTGCAGACGGTCCCCACCGATTTTTATATGGCCGAGTCCGCCGCCGCAGACATCGAAACCCACTGGTATAAGGGATATTGAAATCAGGTGAGAATCGTTTGGTCGGAGAGATCCTTTCCGCCATGCGAATACACCAGGCTTGCCGCGCGGAACTCTTTCAGCGGCAGCCGGGACAGCGGGTTGACAATATGAAAGAGCGTGGGGAGCTCTTCCCAGCCGGACTCGCGGAATTTGAAACATCCCCCGGCGGTCAAACGCCGATCCACCACCAGGTGGGGGTTCTCCGTCGGGGTCATCACCGCATAGGCCGCATCGGCTTCTCCGGGGCATCCGGTTTTTGGAATATACTTGTAGTGCAGGAGCGGCCGCCTCGCGGGGGCTGGCCCGGTCGCTTCCCGCAATCCCGTGAGCTCCAGCTCCGCAAAATGATGGCCCAGCCAACTGCCGGAGTATTTCTTTTCGTTATCGTCCGAGGCCGTCTCCCCGATGTCGCACCAAAGCTTGGCAAAGCCGAGCTCCTCGCGTCCGCTGAGGATCGGATCCGCGAGGTTTTCCCAAAGCACGGCGAGGAAGTCCCCCTCGACGTCTCCGGTGGCGGCCGGGAAGATGGCCGGGAATTTGACCCCCAGTGTCGAATACCCGCGCCCGGCAAGCCAGTCGAGGTTCTCCAGCTTCTGCATCTCGACGGTCACGGTCGGATCCGCACCCGGAGCGAAACACGGAGGAAGCAGTTCCCGGATGGCGTCCCGCTCGGTGAGATAGGTCACCGAGGCCACCGTGCGGCGGCTGGTGGTCGGCTCGCGCCGGCCGGGGTGCGGGATCTGGCGGGGCCCGGGGAATGGTCCGAAACCCACCGGCATGCGGCGATACAGACCTGCCCCGTTTTCCGTGTGATCGCGCGGAGAAAAAACTATGGGATTTGTGCTCATGACCGTTAAACCCGAAAACAACGGAAGTGGCCCGCGAATCCCGCGAATCTGCGCGAATAGGTAGGACTTGCAGCAGAACAAAGCGGGGTGCTTTTTTCCGGCTTCCCTTTTCCTATCCTCCTCATTTTATTCGCGTTCATTGGCTTTATTCGCGGGCAAAATCCGAATCCAGGTTAAAATAGAGCTCACTTGGCCCAGATCTCTCCTTCGCCAAGCCCGAACCATCGCGTGGTGGTGGTCTTGCATTTTGTGTAGAACGCCACGCCCTCTTTCCCTTGCATGTGGAGGTCGCCGAAGAAGGAATCGTTCCATCCGGCAAAAGGAAAATAGGCGAGCGGTGCGGGGACGCCGACATTGATGCCCACCATGCCGGCCCCGACCTGCCGGCGAAACTCGCGGGCGGCCTTCCCGGAGCCGGTGAAAATGCAGGCGCCGTTTCCGAAGGGCTGGCGGTTGGCGAGAGCGATCGCCTCTCCAAGCGTCTTGGCCCGCAGGACCGACAAGACCGGTCCGAAGACCTCGGTGTCAACCAGCGGGTTGCCGTAGTCGAGCCGGTCCACCAGCGTCGGCCCCAGGTAATAGCCGTTTGGGGCCGCGCCAACGCGCACGTTGCGCCCATCGGCAAGAATTCGCGCGCCGCCGCGTTCCCCCGCATCAATGAGGCCTGCAACCCGGTCCCGATGCTCGGAGGAGATGAGCGGCCCCATGTCGGGCTGGGTGCCGGCTTGATCGGTCGGCCCCACCTTCATCGCGTTCACGCACTCCACCAGCGCCGGCAGAACGCGCTCGGAGGCCTCGCCGACAGCCACGACCGCAGAGGCGGCCATGCACCGCTCCCCGGCGCATCCAAAGGCGGAATCTTTCAGCGCACCAACTGTCCGGCCCACGTCCGCATCGGGCATCAGAATGACAAAATTCTTGGCTCCCCCGGCGGACTGCACGCGCTTGCCGTTTGCCGTGCCCACGCGATAAATTTCCCGGGCCACCGGGGTTGACCCGACAAAGCTGATCGCCGCGACATCCGGATGCGAAAGGATGGCTTCCACGCATTCGCGTCCGCCGTGGACGATGTTCATCACCCCGGCCGGCAGGCCCGCCTTTTCCAGCAGAACCGCGATCCGCTGCATCGTCAGGGGAACTTTTTCGCTCGGCTTGAGAACGAATGTGTTTCCGCAGGCGATCGCGATCGGCCACATCCACATCGGCACTAGGGCCGGAAAGTTGAACGGGCAGATCCCGGCTACCACCCCGAGCGGATGGCGATCCGTGTGGCAATCGATCCCCCGGGCGATGTTCTCCAGGCTCTCGCCCATGAGCAGGGACGGAATGCCGCAGGCGAACTCCACCACCTCGATCCCCCGGCGCAGGTCGCCGCGCGACTCGGACAGGGTTTTCCCATGCTCGATGGAAATCCCAAGGGACAGGTCGTCAAACGCCTCTTCCAGCAAAAGTTTCAGACGATAATAAACCTGGGCCCGCTCGCTGGGCGGAGTGTCCCGCCAGGCCGGGAACGCCGCCGTGGCTGCCGCAACCGCCTCGCCCACCTCGCGTGCTCCGCACATCGGCACCCGCGCGATATCCTCCCCGCGGGATGGATTGAATACGGAAACCGTCGGCTTCTCAGCCGCTTCCCGCCATTTTCCGCCGATATACAACCGGCAAAGTGTGTTGTCTTTCATGTGATGTTCTCTCTCCGGAATCTCTCCGCGCCGAACGCGCTGGGATTCCCGTCGGGACAAGAATCAGTCATCCGGAAGGAGGCGTCAATCCCACAAGGGCTGGTATGATGATATAACCAGTTTCTTCGTGGCGCAAAGCGGATCGCGCCCCGAAAATCATCGAAGCTCCTTATCGATCCGGCACCGCCGCAATGGACTCTGCCTTGCAGAATTCGGGGATAATCCGGATGTGCTGCTGGCGCGCCACCCCCGAGTCGGCGATTTCCGAAACCAACCGGCAGATTCCCGAGGCGATTCTCCGAACCGGTGGCACATAATGCGCAATCGAGGGCATCGAAATTCCATCGTAAACGGAGCCCAGCGAAATGGCTGGAAGCGATCTCCCGCAAAACCACTCCTGGACGGCACGCGACGACATCAGCAGGGTGAAAGCCTTGAAATTCCCCCTCTCCCCGAGATGCTTGATCGCGCGCGAAGGACGGTTTGTGCCAAAATCCGGGCGCGCCACGATCTCAAGGCGCAGACCCTGCTCGTGGAGGGCGCGCTGCATGTAATCGATCAGAAAGATCAGACATCCTGATGTGTCATCCAGGAAAATGAGGGAGCGAGGAAAACGGATGACCCCAACCCGCGATGGTAGGGACGCCTCGCCAAAACCAGCGCGACAGCGCTTCGTGAATGGGTCCAGTCGAGCGTTTGGTGCAGGGAGCACAACCGTAGCGAAGCGGAGAGGGCGTCCGTCGAGAGAAGTCGGACGGCTCGGCGAGCCATCCCTACCAATGATCGGCTCACCAGCTTTCCCCACACGTCAGGATGTCTGAGGCTGTGGCGTTGAGGGGGGGTTAACATGACAACAGAGCTCCAGCAGCACGAAAAGGTTTGCCTTTCACTTAACAAGTGCGTATACCGCACAGGATATTCTCTTATGACAAAACCGTATGACCAGCGCAACCACATTGTCGGCCTGGAAAAGGGCCTTGCGGTCATCGAATGCTTTGATGCCGCCCACAAGAAGCTGACCATCGCCGAGGTGGCGGTGGCCATCGGACTTTCCAGGGCGGCAGCGCGTCGCTGCCTGCTCACCCTCACCCATCTCGGCTACGCCGAATACGATGGAAAATTTTTCCGGCTCACCGTCCACGCGATGCGCCTGGGCTACGCGTATCTGGCCTCGACGACGAATCCCCAAATTCTCCAGACCTTTGTCGAACGGCTTTCCGAGGAGACCAACGAGTCAAGTTCGGCAGCCATCCTGGATGGAAACGAGATGGTCTATGTCGCGCGGGCGGCGGTGAAACGGATTCTCGCCATCAATGTGAGCGTGGGGACCCGGCTGCCGCTTTTTTGCACGTCGCTGGGACGGGTTCTGCTCGCCGGGCTGGATCCTGCGGATGCGGAGATCCTGCTGGAGAGCACTCCGCGCACGGGATATACCGAGCATACGATCACCAGCCTTCCCGAATTGAGGCTGCAGCTGGCACAGGTGCGCATCGGGGGATATTGCCTGGTGGAGGAGGAGCTTCAGCTCGGGCTGATCTCGCTCGCCGTTCCAGTCTTCAACTCGGCTGGCCGGACCGTGGCCTCGATTTGCGTGGGCTCCCGCCCGCATCGCATGACCGCCAAACAGATGCTCAAGGACTACCTGCCCAAGCTGCTCAAGGCTCAGAACGATCTCAGCAGCATGATCCAATAGTCGCTCAGTGCGGCACCGTCGCGCTGAGCCCGCCGTCCACGACAATCTCCGTGGCCGTGATATATTTCGCCTTGTCCGAGGCCAGAAAAACTGCCGCCTCGGCAATGTCCCAGGCATCCCCCATCCGTCCCAGCGGGACCACGCGATGCCGGCGCTCCCTCATCTCCTCGACATTGCAGCCGTCATAGCAGTCCTTGAGATAAACCTTGATGCGCGGGGTGTCGATCAGGCCGGCCACGATGCTGTTCGCCCGGATGCCGTAAGGCGCGTATTCGATGGCGACTGTCCTGGTGAATTCGATGGCGGCGGCCTTGGTGGCGGCATAGACGAGCGATGAGTAGCCCAGATGCCGGCGGGCCGCGATCGATGAGGTGGTCAGAATGACCCCACTCCGCCGCTCCTTCATCCCCGGCACAACGGCCTGCGTGGCGATATGGAGCGCGGTCACGTTGGCATCCTGGATCGTGCGCCACTCGGCCCCGCTGGTCTCCCGGGGATCTCCCCGCTTGCTCAGGCCAACGTTGTTGTGAAGCACATCCACCGGCCCCAGATCGCTCTCCACCTCGCGCACCATGGCCATGATCGACTCGTCGTCGGTGACGTCCACCGCGAACGCCCTGGCGTCGCCGCCCTCGTTCCGGATCAGGTCCACCGTCTCCCGGGCGGATTCGAGATTCAGGTCGGCCACCGCGACCCGCGCCCCCTCGCGGGCATAGGCGAAAGAGATCGCCCGGCCGATGCCCCAGCCGGGAGCAATGGACCCCCCGCCGATCACCAGACAGATTTTTGACTTGAGCAGTGGGTTCGGAGACAACATGAGAGAGGAATGATAAGGCGCGGTCATCTTGAGGAAAGCCCCAAACACTGGTCTTATCTTACGACCAGTTGCTGCGGCCGCCTTGCCGGTTCCGGGCAGACAGCCAGGGATTCCGCTTTGCAGAACTGCGGGATGATGCGCATGTGCCGGAGCGGGAACGGGCCGTCCGTGGCCCTTTCCGGTTCCTCCGCAAAAAGTGTGTTTATTTTGAGTTTCCAGAGGATGGCTCGTCTGCGGCAGTTGGGAGTTGGGGAACGGAAGAATCTCCAACACTCAAGGAATATCCAAGGGCGGAATAGCGAGGCTGGAGGCGCAGTCCTTCTTCCTTGGATATTCCTTGGCGGGCTTGAACCCGGCCTTGGCGCTGAGGGCGGCCCCGGCGTTGTGGCGGGCGAACAGGGCTTGGAGCTCGCCGATGATTTCGTGCTGCCGGTATAATTGGTATCATCGAACGTGACGAAGAGCTTTGCCGTTCCGGCCTCAATGGATGCTTTTGCCTCCGCAATTCGGATGGGGAGCACGTGCTCATTGGCAACCGCTATCATCTGCTGCTCGCCACGCCATCGGGCAACCTCGCATCCACGCAATCTGACCCCCTGTGGTTTACCTGACACAAAATATGCCGCTGACTTTGCCTAAAAATAATCTCAGAACTTTTGCAACTGTCAATAGGGATGGCTCGCCGAGCCGTCCGACTTCTCTCGACGGACGCCTCGGCAAAACCAGCGCGATAGCGCAACGAAAACAATGGGCAGGTACCGTATCTTGGAAATCATCGGACTTCGCGGGGATCAAGGG
>Ga0194063_10002529_pt1 | contig 11347 bp, 5 predicted proteins | sample SepL3720m_MetaG_FD_155459 | JGI IMG/M metagenome (GOLD analysis project Ga0194063, IMG submission 155459) | Anoxic zone freshwater microbial communities from boreal shield lake in IISD Experimental Lakes Area, Ontario, Canada - Sep2016-L373-20m | ecosystem: Environmental > Aquatic > Freshwater >... | reverse complement strand
AAAGCATACCGCCGTCTGCGTGATTATCTGGGATTGCCAAAGAAAGATGTTGTTATCGTCGATATGCTTCAACAACTGGCACAGGTGGATGATGATGTGATGGACTTGATGGGCGTAGATATGCGCAATGTCTCCCCGCGCTCGACAGCCAGCTTTAAGATTGAACTCAAAGAAACTGACGATGGTCGGTATACTTATTTCTATGATGAATACCAAATCGGTTGGCGGATGCCCAAAGAGGGCGGGATGTACTATGACATGTTTGACCACCCGCTGAGCGGGGAAATTAGCGACGATGATGTCGAATGTTTCCAATTACCGGATCCGTTGGATCCCTCGCGTTTTGCCGGTTTGATAGCAGCAGCTCATCACGTGCAGGATGTGGAGAAGCGCGCCTTGGTTGTTGGCAATATCTCGGCGGGCATCTTTGAACTCTACACTTGGACGCACGGCTATAAAGATGCGTATGCTGATTGGGCTGGTAACCCATCTCTGGCGAAGAAACTGCTCCAAAAGTTCATGGATTTGCAGCTTACGTATTGGGAGAAGATGTTCGAAACGATGCAAGGCATTGAGATTGATGTCGTCCAAATGGCGGATGACCTGGCAGGTCAAAACAGCCTGCTCATCTCTCCCATTTCTTACCGGAAGATTCTCAAGCCATTCCACAAAGAGATGTTCGATTATATCCATGCCAAAAGCCATGCTAAGATTTTCTTCCATTCCTGCGGTGCGGTGCGCACGATCATTCCTGATTTAATCGAGGTTGGCGTGGATATCCTTAATCCGGTGCAAGTCAGTGCAACCAATATGGATTCTGCCGAGTTGAAACGTGAATACGGAAAAGACATGAGCTTCTGGGGCGGCGGTGTAGATACCCAGAATGCCTTCGACGAACGCCATACGCCTGATGAAGTGCGGGCTGATGTGCGCCGGCGCCTCAATGATTTAATGCCCGGCGGCGGTTTTGTCTTTAATACCGTCCATAATATCCAGGGGAACGTTCCCCCTGAAAATATCATGGCGATGTGGGAGACGGTGCAGGAATACGGCAAATATTAACCTGCTTAACGACCCGCTGATTTAGATATCCATTCTCACCTCATCCGACGATTCAATCGGGTGAGGTGAAGTATTATTTGTTGAGAATTTGCGCTCATTCATGGGGTATAATATAACCAATAAAAAAAACAAGTTGAGTGTTTCTATTCATCAGTAGAGAGTGTGCCGGCTCATCACACTCCATGAACCGCTGTACGAAAAAGAGACTCAAACATCGCCTGCTTTAAATTCAGAAGGGGCGCGTTGGCAAGCTTTATTCGATGGTGACGTTTAGGCTTACTGTGTCGATGGAATCTTAATGAAAACTTCGAAGTTACCCACGCTGCAAAGCATCACTTTTAAGTTGCTGGTCAAGCGCCAGTTGAACTTCTCATTTCTTGGGATTCTGGTTGTCGCGCCTGCTACTAATATAGGCAGACAGAGCCTGATTATAGCACAATGGCGCGATACCGTTTTTCTTGGTGGTTTAGGTTCAGACTATAGCTCATATCTTAGAGGAATTGGTTGTCAGGTAATCGCGGAACTGGCAAATCTATGGTATTGATTCGATGATTCAAAATATTAATTCTTCCATCAGACAAGAATATTTGGTACAATTATTATACGGATATTTGGGATGCTTTGGCTTAAAAATATGATCATCATCCAATGCCCTGAGGTTATTTTAAAGACTAAATTATGAAACGTTTTCTGCTTGGAACTTCGTCGTATATCACCGGACAAAAAGAATTTGACTCTTACCTGAGCGATGCTGAGCAGCACTTCCGCAAAATGTTTGAGAATCATAGCGCGATCATGCTGCTGATCGAACCAGGATTGGGTAGGATTTTAGACGCCAATGCTGCGGCTGTCCGATTTTATGGTTACCCGGTGGAAAAACTTCTATCCATGTCGATCGACGATATCAATACGCTGGATAGTGTGCAGCAAGCCCTGGAAAGAACAAAAGCGCTGAATGGCGACCAGAATCACTTTATGTTTTCACATAGACTGGCTGGCGGGGAACTTCGGGTGATCGAAACTTATTCCAACCCGGTTATGGTTAGAGGGCAGACAGTCCTGTTTTCCATCATTCATGATATCACCGAACGGATGCAGGCTGAGGAGGCGCTGAAAGATAGTAACAGGCGTTTCGACCAGCTTGCCGAGCAGAGTCGCACCATCACCTGGGAGCTTGATGCGCATGGGATGTACACCTATACCAGTCATGTTGTTAAAACGGTGCTGGGCTTCCAGCCTGAAGAAATTGTAGGCAAGCTGAATTTCTACGACTTTCATCCTGAAGGCAACCTCGAGGCATTCAAGGATGCGGTGTTCGATGCATTTAAACGAAAAGAGCCGTTTCTGGATTTTGAGAACCAGGCTCTAACAAAAGATGGATGGACGATCTGGATGTCAACCAACGGTATGCCAGTTCTGGATGCCAACGGTGATTTGTTGGGCTATCGCGGATCCAGTACTGATATCACAGCACACAAACAGGTGGAAGAAGAATTGGAGCAGATCAATGACCAATTAGAGCAGCAAACGGCTTTTGCGAACCAGATGGCAGCAGAAGCGGAAATGGCGAATCTGGCAAAAAGCGAGTTCCTGGCAAACATGAGCCATGAAATCCGTACTCCCATGAATGGCGTTATCGGTATGACTGGGCTGCTTCTTGACACTGCTTTGAATGATGAACAGCGTCATTATGCCGAACTGATTCATGCCAGTGGTGAGAGTCTCTTGGCGCTGATTAATGATATTCTCGATTTTTCAAAGATTGAAGCCGGTAAACTGGAATTTGAGATCCTGGACTTTGATTTGCTCAGCCTTTTGGATGATTTTGCCGACACAATTGCCATCCGCGCCTATCAAAAAGGATTGGAGCTGTTGTGTGCCACTGATCTCAATGTGCCGGCTTTATTAAAAGGTGACCCAGGTCGTCTGCGCCAGATTCTGACCAACCTGGTCGGTAACGCCATCAAATTTACCCAGCAGGGAGATGTTACATTGCGTGTTTCCTGTTTGTCTCAAACAGAAGATGAAGTTGTGTTGCGATTCTCGGTGCGCGACACCGGTATTGGCATCCCGCCCAGCAAGGTCGGGTTGCTCTTCAACAAGTTCAGCCAGGTAGATGCTTCGACCACCCGCCAATACGGCGGCTCTGGGCTGGGTCTTGCTATCTCGAAGCAGTTGGTGGAATTGATGGGCGGAAAAATCGGTGTGGAGAGCGAAGTGGGTAAGGGAACTGAATTTTGGTTTAGCATCCGTTTTATGCGTCAACCTGTAGACAATTTAAATCCAATGCCTGTCTTTGCAAATCTGGAAGGTGTCCACATCTTGGTGGTGGATGATAATGCTACCAACCGCGAGATCCTGAACGTCCGCTTAACATCTTGGGGTATGCATCCTGTGGAAGTGGGAGATGGTGTGACCGCTCTACAGGTATTGGCGCAGGCGCGGAAGCAGGGCGATCCTTTCCAAATGGCAATTTTGGATATGCAAATGCCAGGTATGGACGGAGCAACGCTTGGATGGACGATCAAGAACGATGAAAATTTGAGCGCGATCCACCTGATCATGTTATCCTCCTTGGGAGATCAAGGTGGATTGCGCCGTTTCGCGGAGCTAGGTTTTGCAGGTTATCTGAACAAACCCTTGCGCCATATGGATCTATTCAAGCTTCTATCCACTGTGCTTGCCAGCCGCGATTTACCGGCTGAAAAACACCTGCCTATGCAATCTGAAAAGATCCCTGAAGCCCATCATGTGCCTATTGATTCTGGAAAGCGAATTCTGTTGGTCGAGGACAATATCATCAACCAGAAAGTGGCGTTGGGTATTCTCAAGAAACTCGGGTTGCGAGCGGATGCCGCAGCCGATGGTATCGAAGCGCTCAAAGCCCTGGAGAACCTGCCCTATGATCTGGTACTGATGGATGTGCAGATGCCGGAGATGGATGGGCTGGAAGCTACTCACCACATTCGCGATCCCCAATCGGCGGTTCTTGATCATAACGTTCCTATCATTGCCATGACCGCCCACGCTTTGCATGGCGACCGAGAGCGTTGTATAAACGCAGGAATGAGTGACTATATCTCAAAACCGGTTGAGGCACAGGCGTTAATGGAGATTTTAGAGCGCTGGCTGCCAGACAAGGCTGAAGAAAACCAGTCCGCAGGAAAGGCTGCCATTGGGGATTCTCTCGAAAAAAGGAGTAATGAGCCTTTGCCCATTCAGAGTATCAACCAGCCGTCGGTCTTTGACCGCGGAGCCTTTATCCAACGTCTGATGGGTGACGAAGAACTGGCAACAACCATCATTGCAGTCTTTCTAGACGATATTCCCCTTCAAATTCAGGCGCTGAAAGATTATCTGGATGGCGGTGATACCGTTGGCGCTGTACGTCAGGCGCATACCATCAAGGGGGCAGCCGCCAATATCAGCGCCGAAGCGCTGAGTGCGGTGGCTTTTGAGATTGAAAAGAATGGAAAGATGGGTGACCAATCTGTGCTAACAGCCAAATTAAAGATGCTGGAAGGGTTGCCCAATCTTGAAGCGGAATTTGAGCGTTTGAGGCACGCGTTTTAGAGGAGATTATTTGCATGAAGATTTTGATCGCCGATGATGACTTGACCGCTCGCACGATACTGACGGGTATCCTGAAAAAATGGGATTATGAAGTTGTGGCAGCTCAAGATGGATTGGCAGCCTGGGAGATTATGGAGCAACCGGACTGCCCCCTCCTGATTATTTTGGATTGGATGATGCCGGGATTGGATGGACTGGAACTCATCCGCCGATTGCGCGCCAAGTTTTCCTGGCAGCCGCCCTATATTATTTTACTCACCAGTAAAAATGAAAAAGGTGATATCCTTTCAGGTCTCGAAACCGGCGCCAATGACTATATTAAAAAACCTTTTGATTCTGAGGAATTATATGCCAGAATCCGGGTTGGTCAGCGAACAATTGACCTGCAAACCAGCCTCTATGAATCCCAGCAAAACCTGGCACATCTGGCAGCCCACGATCCTCTCACTGGCATCCTTAACCGGCGTGCCATCCTTGAACAGTTATCGAAAGAATTAGCCCGTATCCAGAGATTGGGTGGTCGCGATCAGGATGATGATGGGCTAAGTGTCGGCTTTTTTGACATTGACCATTTTAAACACATCAATGATCATTATAGTCACCAGGTTGGGGATGAGGTTTTACGTGGTTTGGTGGAGATTCTGAGCAGTCAAATGCGGGCTTATGATTCATTCGGTCGCTTGGGCGGGGATGAATTTCTTGTGATTGCGCCGGGATTGGATGTCTCAAAACGTAAAAATTTCTTTGAAAGATTGAAAACGACCATTGCTTCATCTGGGATCAAAACCAGTGCCGGAGATTTGTCTGTAACAGTGAGTATGGGTGTCACCCATGTGAGTCCAGAAAACAATATAGATCAAGTACTGGATAGCGCCGACACAACTATGTACCGCGCAAAACGGGATGGTGGAAATAGCATCGTCTATACAGAATAAGGGGGAAAATAGGGGATATTTTATCTATCAAAACCACCTTGTCCACTATTCAAGGCGGTGCTATAATTTACTTGTTTGCCCCAATAGCTCAATGGACAGAGCGAGGCTCTCCTAAGGCCGAGATCTGGGTTCGATTCCCGGTTGGGGCGCTCATTCTCAACCCCCTCTCTATATAAGGTATCATGATCCGGATTCTCTACCTCACTCCTGAAGGAAAAATTGAAACCCAATTGACATCCGAACAGATTTCATCCGCCATGCACACGGAACAAGGTATGCTTTGGATTGACATCATGGATGAACCCATCGATTCTTGCGAAGATATTCTACGCGAGAAATGCGGCTTTCATCCCCTGGCTGTTTCGGATGCTTTGCAGACAATCCATGTTCCCAAAGTGGATGACTGGGATTGGTTTATCTACCTGGTTTTACACGGCATCTCGTTGTTAAATTCGGAAGACAATGAAATTACCTCAAAAGAATTAGATATTTTTATCGGCAAGAATTTCATCGTTACTTATGAGGAATTTCCTCTTTCCGAAGTGGAAATCGTTTGGAAGTTATGCCAGCAGGATGAGCGTTATCTCAAGCGCGGGTCAGCCTATATCCTCTATCGTCTCGCGGATGAGTTGATTGACGATTATACGCAAGCCATCGATTCAATCGAGGATACCATCGAGAATATAGAGGACGCGATTTTCAACGATCCCCAGCCGGAAACGCTGCAGCAGATTTTCACCATCAAGCGTACCCTGTTGCATCTGCGCCGCATCATTACACCCCAACGCGATGTCCTTAATAAGTTCGCCCGTGATGAATATACGGTTATCGATGCCCAATACCGCGTTTTTTTCCGCGATGTTTACGATCATCTTGTGCGTCTCACAGATGTCAATGACTCGATGCGTGAATTGGTGGGGGAGGCGTTGAATAGTTACCTTTCGGTGGTCAATAACCGCCTCAATGACATCATGAAAGTCCTTACCATTATCACGACCTTGTTCATGCCGCTCTCTTTCCTGACCGGCTTCTTCGGTATGAATTTTTTCCAACCGGTCGTTAATCTGGAGTCCTGGACAGGCATGACTGCCTTTATCATCATTTTGGCTGTTATGGCATTGGTGCCCATCAGTATGTTTTTATGGATCAAAAGACAGCATTGGATGTAAACAACACCGCAAATTTGCAAGCGGTGCGTTTTTTCCTATTGGATTTTGATGGCACTTTTTGTCTGGGTGAACATCTTATCGAAGGGGCATTGCGTTTTATCGAAGTGCTTCGCTCGCAAGGCAAAGACTTTCTCTTCGTGACAAATAATTCATCCAAACATCCCTGGCAGTATGCGCACAAGATCACCCACTTAGGGCTTCCAATCGACGCAGGAAAGGTTTTCACTTCTGGTGAAGGGACGGCGCGTTATCTGGCGGCGCGTTATAAGCCTAAGCTGCTCCGCCTTTATCTTGTAGGTACGCCCGCGTTAGAGGAGCAGTTTAAGCAGCATGGCTTCAAGTTGGTAAAAGCACAGCCACAGGTTGTCGTGCTTGGTTTTGATACCACCCTGACTTACGAGAAACTGAGTATCCTATGCACTTGGGTGTCTAACGGATTACCCTACTTTGCCACTCACCCGGATATAAACTGTCCGACCGAGGATGGATTCATCCCCGATATTGGCGCCATGATCGCTTTCGTGAAAACCTCCACTGGACGCGATCCGGATGCGATCATCGGCAAACCCAACCGTCTGATGGTGGAGATGATCTCGCAGAAAATCAATCGACCCTTCTCTGATTTTGCCATGATTGGCGACCGGCTTTATACCGATATCGCTTTAGGACAGGCGTGCGGCATTCCGAGCATCCTGGTTCTGAGTGGCGAGACGCGCCGTTCTGACCTGGCGTCGTCGCCTTACCAACCGACCTGGGTCTTTAATCACCTGGGTGAGTTGGCGGAGATCCTTGCATCAACTTTCTGATAAATGGCATTTGATCCTTCGTTTCTTGCTTAAATAGTGATATAATTTTTCCCGCGTCTAAACACGGCTCAATCAAAGGATATTCGATTTGAGTTTATTCCTTTGGCGGCTTATCCCGGTTTTTCGTGCCTGTTTTCAGGCGAATAATTTATCTCTCAGCTATGGAATATCTCATTATAAAAATCGTTATTTTTTTAAATATTATTTGTTAACAAGGTAAAACGTTTATGAAAACAAAAACCACATCTTCTCAATCACATTCTTTTATGTTCGGTATTATCCTCTGTTTGATTTTACTTGTTCTCGGGGTTCTGAGTTATCAAGCCTGGGAAAAAACAACTGGCTTAATTCTGATCAGTGCCTCTTTAGGTGGCGCAGTGAGCTGGATCATTGGATGGTGGTTCTTCCGCCGCACAATATTCAATGCGCTTGATCCTCTCCAGAAAAGCGAACAAACCCTGGCGGAGAAAGACACGGGTATTCTTCTGGATGGTTTGAATGCAATGGCGCAGGGAGATTTAACCCGCAAACTCACTTTTCAAACACAAATTTTGGAAGAGTCTTCCATTCCAGAAACCGATTTGCTGGTGAAGGGATTTAATGCTATCGCCCAAAACTTAGCGGAAAGCGTCTCTGCTTTTAATACGATCACGGATGAACCCTGCCGCCGTTTGTGTTATGTCGGCTCTGATTCGTATATGGAAGGTATTGCCTGTGGGGAAGCCATGGGAGAGACGTTGGGTGGGAACGGTGAAGTTTTGATTATCGTAGCTAATCTTGAATCAACGGCTCATATCTTACGCCGCAAGGGATTTGAAAGCCGCCTGAGAGAAAAATATTCTGGGGTTCGAGTTGTTGAGGTGCTTGAAAATCATGCCCTTGTGGACAAGACCATTCAAGTTACACAGGCTGCCTTGGGACGCTTTCCTTCCTTAAAGGGGATTTATGTAACAGATGGAGGCACTCCTTTTGCTGCTGCGCGTGTCATTGTAGAGATGGGGAAAACAGGAAAGGTTGCTGTAATAGGTCATGATCTGGTGGATGAGACCATGAAATATGTGCAGCAAGGAGTCATCACCGCAACTTTCGATCAGGTTCCATATAAGCAGGGCTATGATCCTGTTATTCACGTTTTCAACCACCTGGTTACAGGCTGGATACCGGTTAACCCCCGTCTCGTTATCCAAAGCCAAAAAGTCACCCGTCAAAATATGGATCTATTTTGGCGTTCTGGGCAAGGGCTGGTCAAAACAGATGAAAGCATGCTTGCTAAACCTGCCAAGGCTTCCCCAAGACCCCTCAGGATTGCTGTTCTGGGACGTTCAGAGAGTATCTTCTGGGAACCGGTGAGAGCCGGTGTGCTGGCAGCCGCTGAAAAGTTGAAACCTTTGAATGCAACAGTCGAATGGATTATTCCCGAAAAGCACCGCCAAACGGGGGACTACAGCGCAGCCTATTATGGCTCCATAATGGAAGACCTGGTTAATAAGAAATATGACGCCATCGTTACCGGCATTTTCGAGCAAGGTTATATTTCTTATATCAACCGGGCGGTTGAAAAAGGTGTTCCGGTAACCGTGTATAACAGTGAGCCGAACAGTTTGCGCGGTTTGATGACAACCGTCAACCAACGTGCGAAGATGTTGAATAATGTCAGTCAGGAATTAAATCAATCCGTTGAAAACATGCGTCAAGCAGCCAATAACATTGCCTTTGAAGTGCAGCAGATGGCTTCTGCCTCAGAAAAAGAAGCCAGTGGGTTAAGTGATGCTAATAATTCAGTTCAGTGGGTGGGTAAGACCATTGCAGAAGTCTTTCAAAGCATCCAGGCACAGAGCCGCTATCTGGAAAATGTATCCGTTGCGGCTGCTCAGATTTCAGAAGCAGTTGTTCAAGCAACCAGTAACTCCGAACAAGTTGCCGCGGCTGCCTTTGAGTCGATTCAAATTGCTCAGCAGGGTGTCGAATCAGTGCGCCAGACATTGCGAAATATGGATTCTGTTAATCTTTCTGTTCGCGAGTTGGCTGGTGTAATATCCCAGATGGATACATATTCTATCCGTATCGGCGATATTGTCGCTACAATTGAGGAAATTTCATCTCAAACCAATCTGTTAGCCTTGAATGCTGCCATCGAAGCGGCGCGGGCTGGACAGTACGGCAAACCATTTGCTGTTGTCGCTGAAGAAGTGCGTAAACTGGCGGAGAAAGCAGCTCAATCTACAAAAGAAATCAGCGGCATTTTATTTACTATTCAGAAAGACATCGCCAAAGCGGGTGATTCGGTTCAAGTTACGCAAAAGACGGTGGAAAAAAGTTCAATGCAAGCAACGACTTCCGGCAAAGCGTTGGATCAACTTTTAGCCTCATCCAGTGCGATGCAAGAAAAGACGGGCATTATGACCCAGGCGAATCATGATGTCAATAAAGTTTTATCGCATTTGTTGGATGCGATTAACCAGATATCGGCAGTCATAGAGGAGAATATTGCCGCAACGCAAGATATGTCAAAGAACATCAATGAAACCCTGTCCCGCGTAGATGCTATTGCTTATCTCAGCAAAGATAATGCAAACTCGATGAAGGGGGTATCGCAAGAGTCAGGTAAAATGACTTTTCAGGTGGATCAAGTCAGCCTGGCTTCCGACTCGCTAAATAATATTGCCCAAGAATTGCATGCTTCCACCGCGTTGTTCAAAGTATAAAACCGGGCTTTAATTGTTCCCTCGTTATTATTCACTTTCGTCCGTAGGATGGGTGCTGCGCCACTCTTGAATGTCTCCAATGATAACGATGGGTTTTCCTTTCAAGTGTGTCAGGAAAAGGGTACGCTTTTCGCTGCCGGATAAACGTAGATCGTGCATCAATGCCTCCGGTTCGAGAGGGGAACCGCGTTTCTTGATAATCACTTCGCCAACGTTCTGGGCGCGTAAATAGCTGCGCAGGCGTTTGAGTTGGAAAGGGAACCAGTCCAATATCTGCCAGACGCGCCCAAAAGGCGTCGCATGGTAAGTGTCTCCGGTCAGATATGCGATGTCGGGGTCGAGTTGGCAGGCATTGATTTGCATTCCAAAATCGGTGACTAAACCTGCTCGCAGGATGGATGGATCGGGTTCGTATAGATATGCGCGTGGGATGCTGATTGGCAGCCTATCGCTCTCCATTATCGTGGCTGTGAGGGTATGCCCTCCCGGTAAAAGTGTAGCCCGTCGCCGTGTCCTTGCCAGATCTCCAAACCATAATACCGCTTCCTTAAGGTCTCCTCGAACAGAAATAAATTCAACCTCAGCGCCCAGGTCAGTATATTCGCGCAGTTCTTGCCAGTTCACACCGGGAGAAAGTTTAACACCCAGGTGCGGGGAGTGGGGCAGCCAGGTCTTGATAATTCCCAAGGGAGGCAGGTAATCCTGCGTTGAGAAAACCCGCCGGTATTCAATCCGCCGCGCCGGGTCGAAGAAGAGCGCAGCATTGCCGAGGATTCTGAACGGCAAGGTGGAAGTCAAGTCTGCCTGGATGAGGTGGGCGCGTTCATTCAGACCGGATGCAGCCAGGTTAGCCTGTGCCATATGCAAACGCAGGGGGTCGATATCCAATCCGCTCACGGGAAGGATTTTAGCCATCGCCAGTAAATCTCCACCGATGGAGCAACCCAAGTCAAAAGCACGCTTGAAGCCGTGATAACGCTGGGCGCGATGGGTTGCAACCGTATAGGAAGAAGCCTGTTCCAGGGCTGGGCGAAGATAATACAATTTTTCGGCATGCTGAAATTTACCGCTGGTAGATGCCTTGAGACGCAGAATGG
>Ga0194063_10002528_pt1 | contig 11347 bp, 4 predicted proteins | sample SepL3720m_MetaG_FD_155459 | JGI IMG/M metagenome (GOLD analysis project Ga0194063, IMG submission 155459) | Anoxic zone freshwater microbial communities from boreal shield lake in IISD Experimental Lakes Area, Ontario, Canada - Sep2016-L373-20m | ecosystem: Environmental > Aquatic > Freshwater >... | reverse complement strand
CATCGCCACTGTGCCCCCGGTGTTCCCGAACGGCCTGGTCAATCCCCTCACCATGCGGGCTTTCAACGAGGTGTGGTTCCGTAAAGCGCCGATGACCAGGAGGGGGGAGCTGCTGCCCATCGCCGCCTTCTTCCACCCGCTCGACATCGCGCACGAGTGGAATCGCGGCTACGGTCCTGCCGGCTTCCTGCAGTACCAGTTCTCCGTCCCGGACGCTGCGGGCCACCTCGTCGGCACGACCCTCGACCGTCTTCGCGCGATCGGAGCGATGTCGCCGGTCACGGTGCTCAAGCGGTTCGGCGCCGCCAACCCTGGGCCGCTGTCCTTCCCTCAGCCCGGCTGGACGCTCGCCATCGACGTCCCTGCAGGGGTCCCCGGACTCGCGCAGGTCCTTGACGGACTCGATGAGCTCGTGCTCGCCGAAGGCGGCCGCCTCTACCTGGCCAAGGACTCGCGCATGTCGCCCGCGATGATGGCGGCGTCGTACCCGCGCCTTGGCGAGTGGCAGAGGGTGCGCGATCGTATGGATCCCAACGGGGTTTTCACGTCGGACCTGGCCAGGAGGCTGTCGCTGTGAGGATGACGTCATGATGGATGCGCTCGGCGAACCGCAGTCGGTTCTGGTCCTCGGTGGCTCCAGTGAGATCGCCCTGGCCACGGTCAAGGCACTCCCCCGTGCCCGCCTGCGCCGGGTCATCCTCGCCGGCCGGCTGTCGCCCGCGCTGGACGCGGCCGTGGCCGATCTCATCGCGATCGGCATCAGCGGCGTCGTGGCCGAGTCGTTCGACGCCACCGACACCTCGGCGCATGCAGAATTCGTGGATCGAATCTTCGCGGCCGGTGATGTCGACGTCGTGCTGCTCGCCTTCGGGGTGCTCGGCGACCAGGCCGAGGCCGAGAACGACCCCGCGCTCGCCGTCACGATGGCGACCACCAACTACACCGGAGCGGTGAGCGTCGGCCTGCACGTGGCTCGACGCCTGCGCGTCCAGGGCCACGGCACGCTCGTGGTGATGTCGAGCGTTGCCGGTGACCGGGCCCGCCGCACGAACTTCGTCTACGGGTCCACGAAGGCGGGGCTCGACGCCTTCGCCCAGGGCCTCGGTGACGCACTGCACGGCTCCGGTGCGCGCGTGCTCATCGTGCGACCTGGCTTTGTGCGCACGCGGATGACCGCAGGACTCGACGAGGCACCCATGACCCTCGATCCCGAGGATGTCGCGGCGATCATCGTGACGGCGCTGCGCAAGGGCAAGGAGACCGTCTACGCGCCCGGACCACTTCGCTTCGTGATGATGGGCCTGAAGTCGGTACCGCGGCCGGTCTTCCGCAAGTTGCCGATCTAGGCGAGAGTGTCCCGGGTGGATGACTCAGTCGCTCGAACAGCCGCTCTCTTCGACGCACTCTCGTCTACGTACGACGCGGTCGGCATCGACTTCTTCCAGCCCATCGCCGCGAGCCTCCTGTCCGCGCTTCCGCCAGCACCGGGGGAGCGGTGGCTCGACATCGGCTGCGGACGCGGCGCTGTGCTGCTGAGGGCTGCCGAGGGCGTGGCGCCCGACGGCGTCGCTGAAGGAATCGACATCTCCCCCGCCATGGTCGCGATAGCGAATGATCTCCTCGCAGGGGCAGGTCTGCCTGGTGCGCACGCACGCGTCGGCAATGCCATGTCTCCGGACTTCGCCGAGGAGTCGTTCGACGTCATCGCCTCGTGCCTGGTGCTGTTCTTCCTGCCCGACCCCCAGGCGGCACTGACTGCCTGGCGTCCGCTGATCGCCCCGGGCGGTCGGCTCGGCGTGACCACGTTCGGCGCCATCGACGAACGCTGGGAGCACATCGACGATGTGCTGACTCCTTTCCTGCCCCCGGCGCTCCTCGATGCTCGGGCCAGCGGGAGGCGTGGGCCGTTCGCCGACGATGCGGGGATGGAGGCGCTCGTGTCGGCGGCTGGGTACTCCGATGTCCGAACGGTCGTCGAGACGATTCCGGTGCGGTTTGCGAGTGCGGAGAAGTGGTACGAGTTCAGCTGGTCTGTCGGCCAGCGCATGATGTGGCTGGCCGTTCCTGACGACCAGCGTGCCGACGTGAAGGCCGAGGCTCTCAGGCGGTTCGCCGCGTACGCGGGCGATGAGGGCTCGGTTGTCTTCTCGCAGGAGATCCGGCACACACTAGGCAGGCGAGCGGCGTAGCGTGTAGCCCATGAAGCGACCGATCACGCTGACGATTGCCGTTGTGCTGCAATGGATCGCGGCCGTCATCGCCACGCTGGTGGGGCTTGAGCTCATCATCGCTGCCATCGAGCTCTCCGATTCGGACACTGAATCAGCGGTCGGCCAAGCCATCGCTAGGACTGGCGTCAACGACGTGTCCTCATCGCTCGTGGTGGAGGGACTGTTCATCGCCGGTGCCCTCGTCCTGGCCCTTGCACTCGTGCGAGTGATCGTCGCGGTGTACCTGGCCCGAGGTCGCGGCTGGGCGCGTGCTGTCATCACCGTCATGGTCGCCCTGAATCTGCTGACTGGTGTGGCGTACTTGTTCCAGGAGGAATTCGTGCGGGGGCTCGGGATCATCGTCCTCGAACTGGTCGTGCTGTGGCTGCTGTTCAACCCACGCTCGAACGCGTTCCTGAGTGAGCGGTCCGGGGCCCCCGAAGCCGCCTGAACGGCGGGGCAGTCAATAGATAGGACCACTCTTGACCGGCTACTTTCTGGATATCCACTCGGGGCTGTCGACCTCATGTTCCGGACATTTCCTCCCGTCCTGAGGGTTCGGCCGCATGGCCGGTGCTCGGGCGTGATCTTGATGGCGACTACCGCAGGAGTGGCCTGATCGGTCCGGAATACGACGATAAAAGGGGCACTTCGCCCCGCTCTCGCCGCTGAACCTGTGCCCGACCTGACGGGATGTCCGGTGGCGGGTCGACTTCGACCAAACAGGGTTGTTTGGACGCGCGGCGTTTTCGGCGGCTAAACCGGGACTTAAGTCCTTATCCACCCCAACGCTCCCAGCCGTCGGTGGGACTTAGGTCCTTCCGGAATTAAAAACTGGGTAAAGAATGTGTACCGAGGGACAAGCGTATGACCTCACCAGCAGTCCATGAGTACGAGTTCGACGGTCGTCCGATTCGCGTTCAGGCCAGCACAGAACGACCCGCACCACCACAAGTGAAGACGTCAACACGAGCACGACGGTTGTCGGTCAAGGCCCGGCTCGGGCGCCCCGAAGCAGTTCGAACTCGTAGTGAAAACCGAGGGGAATCTCATGAAGAAGACGTTGCTGCCGCTAGTGACCGTCGTCGCGCTCCTGGCGATGCCGGTGAGCCAGGCCATGGCGGCTCCCAAGCCAGTACCGCCCGCGGGCGGTCAGATGGACATGACCGCGTCGCAGATGGCCTCAAGCCAACCCGCCATGAGCGGCTGGGACATGGTCAAGATGCGCACCACTGCGAAGATGCGCGCCAGGGCGGCGCACAACGCCAGGCTGAAGGGCAAGCCTGCGCAGGCGGTCGCTGCGTCGACGTTCGTTGCCGCGAAGGGCCCGGACTACTTCGGCTCGTCGCCGAACTACGCCACCAGTTCGATGCCGCACGTTACGTGGAACGCGGGCGGGAACGTCACCCTGCCCATCTTCGATCCCACGATCGTTGCCGCACCGCCGGCCCTTCCGGCCGCGGGCGACCTCGCCAAGCAGCTCATCGATCCGTCGATTCCTGAGTTCCTCACCGACGGCACCGCCAATCCGGCCTATCCGACGTACGTCGCGGTGGGCACGCAGGCTGCTCCCGGTGCGGGCAACCCGTACCAGGTCGACGCCACCGGCCGCATCGTCATGGATCCGATCAACCAGGTGGCGCAACTCGACCTCACCCGAGTACAGGTCACCGGTGGTGTCCGTAAGTTCGTCGAGCCCCTGCCGGGCGTCGGCGGACCCTCCGCTGGCTCGACCATGAAGAACTTTGACGAGAACCAGGCCAATCAGGTCGCGTCGTACATTCCCGTGGCCACCGCGGACACCACCACGTACCCCGGCTCGGACTACTACGAGATCGGCCTGAAGGACTACTACCAGACCTTCTCGCCCGACCTGCCGCCGACTCATCTGCGCGGCTACTACCAGAAGAATGCCCCGACGGCTGCCGAGGCGCGGCCGTTCTACCTCGGCCCGATCATCGTCGCTCGCGCCGGCGTCCCCGTGCGCGTGAAGTTCGTCAACGAGCTTCCGACCGGTGCAGGCGGCAACCTGTTCATTCCGACGGACACCACCGCCATGGGCGCGGGTGCCGGCCCGGATGGCACCTACTACACGCAGAACCGCGCGGTCATCCACCTGCATGGTGGCCTGACCCCGTGGATCTCCGACGGCACGCCGCACCAGTGGACCACCCCGGTGGGCGATAACGCCACGTACCCGAAGGGTGTCTCCGTCACCTCCGTGCCCGACATGCCGGCCGTGCAGACGGTCAACTCGGACGGCACCAAGAAGACCGGCGCCGGCAACTCCGACGGCACCCTGACCTTCTTCTACACGAACAAGCAGGCGGCTCGCATGATGTGGTACCACGACCACGCCTACGGCCTGACCCGGCTCAACGTGTACGTCGGCGAGGTAGCCGGCTACCTGCTCAAGGACAACTACTCCGACAACCTGGTGACGACCGGCGTGGTGCCGGGCGCCGGTACCCCCGCCAACGAGGGCATTCCGCTGATCATCCAGGACAAGGCGTTCGTCCCAGAGAACACGCCTTCGGGCTACTTCCCCGACGGCCAGCTGACCACCCAGGACCCGACGTGGCTGCCCAAGTGGGGCGGCACCGGCAACCTGTGGTTCCCGCACGTCTACATGCCCAACCAGAACCCGTACGACAACTCCGGCGCTGCCCCGATGGGTCGCTGGGACTACGGCCCCTGGTTCTGGCCGATCTTCGGCACGAGCGCGGGCCTGCTTCACGGTGAAGTGGCGAACCCCTACTTCGACCCGACCAACGCACCGTGGGAGCCCCCGATGATCCCGGGCACCCCGAGCACCTACACCAAGGCGCAAGGCCTGGCCACGTCCGATGCGTCCCTCGTACCTGAGGGCTTCGTCGACACCGCGGTCGTCAACGGCGTTGCCTACCCGTACATGAACGTCGACGCGAAGGCCTACCGCTTCCGGATCCTCAACGGCGCCAACGACCGCTACTGGAACCTGCAGATGTACTGCTCGGCCGCCGACATCCCGGCCGCTTCCGGCATGTACACCGCAGCCAATGCGGCCGACATGTGGAAGGCCGACGGCACCCTTCAGAACGGCGCCGCTGGCGAGGTTGCGATGGTCCCGGCCGTTCGCACCCCGGGCTACCCCGCTGACTGGCCGACTGACGGTCGCGCCGGCGGCGTGCCCAACCCGTACTCCTCGGCTGGGAACTTCGTCCAGATCGGGACAGAGTCCGGCGTCCTTGCCAACGCAGCTGAGGTGCCCAACCAGCCCGTCAACTACGTCTACAACCGCCGCGACATCATCGTGCTGAGCATCAGCACGCATGCGCTGCTGCTCGGTCCGGCCGAGCGCGCCGACGTGGTGTATGACTTCGCCGCAGCTGCCAACAAGGGCTGCAAGAACGTCATCCTCTACAACGACGCGCCGACCCCGGTCCCGGCATTCGACCCCAGGAACGACTTCTACTCCAACAACGGCGACCAGACGAGCAGCGGCGGCACCCCGTCGACCCTGCCCGGCTACGGCCCGAACACCCGCACGATCATGCAGTTCCGCATCAACGGTGCGGCGGGCGGCGGCACGCCGATCGCACCTGCGGCCGTGGGATTCGACATGGCGAAGCTGAAGGCCGCCGTGCCGACGTGGTTCGCGTCGACGCAGCACAAGCCGATCGTCCCGGAGGTGCGCTACCACGCGGCCTACCCGACCGATCCGATCGGGGACGCGAATGTGTACTCGACCATCGGCGACAACAAGATGTCCTTCAACACCTCGACGGTCGGCGATGTGGCAGCCCTGAATCTCGATCCGGGCAGCTCGGGATACGGCCCGACGGTGACCGCCACTGGTGGCGGCGGAGCGGGCGCAGTGCTCGTGCCCGTCATCGGCACCAACGGACGGGTCGCCTCGGTGACGGTGGTCAACCCCGGTGCGGGTTACCTAAGCCGGCCGACCCTGACGGTCAGTCAGCCAGTGGGCGGGCAGGCCGCGACCCTTCGGGCCAGCGTCGCCAACGGCGTCGTCACCGGCGTGACCGTGCTCACCGGTGGTTCGCTGTACAGCACGGGGGCGACCGTGACCGTCGCTGCTCCGACGACCGGTAACACGGCCTACGGCACGGCGACGGTTGACCAGGTGACGGGGGCAGTAAACGCCCTCACGATCACCGATGTGGGCAACGGTTACACCGCGGCTCCCGCAGTGACGATCAGCGCACCGCTGTACGTCGGCGGCGTCCAGGCGACGGCGACGTCGACTCTGGCCACCTCCGTGACTCCGGTAACCGTCAAGATGGAGCCGAAGGCCATCCAGGAACTGTTCGAGATGGACTACGGCCGGATGAACGCCACCTTGGGTGTCGAGCTTCCGTTCACCAACGCGGGTAACCAGACAACGTTGCCCCTGGGCTATGCCGAGCCGGTGTCGGAATTCATGAAGCCGTCCGACGGCGCCTCGCAGGTCGGTACCACTCGCAACGGCACGGAGATCTGGAAGATCACGCACAACGGTGTCGACACGCACACCATCCACTTCCACCTCGCCGACATTCAGCTCGTCAACCGAGTCGGCTGGGACGGCGCGATCCGTCCGCCGGACGACAACGAGATGGGCTGGAAGGAATCGGTCCGCATGAACCCGCTCGAGGACGCCATCGTCGCGATGCGTCCGGAGATGCCGGAGACGCCGTTCAAGATCGGCGACAGCGTGCGGTCGATCGATCCCTCGATGCCGCAGAACCATCAGATGACGACCCTCGACCCGCTGACCGGTGTCGCTGTCACGTTCCCCAACACCCCGGTGTCCTTCGGGTGGGAGTACGTGTGGCACTGCCACCTGCTCGGGCACGAGGAGAACGACATGATGCGCCCGGTCGACTTCAAGGGCTCACCTGACGCACCGACCATCGGCGCGGCGGTTGCCGGCCCGAACGGCGGCGCCACCGGGACCATCACGGTCAACTGGACGAACAACGCCAACTGGCAGCTGACGAACTTCGTCGTCCAGCGCGCTGATGACGCCAACTTCACCACCGGTGTCGTCAAGACCCTGTCCGACAAGGCCCCGCTCACCACGGGCAGCTACCTCAACTGGCAGGGCGCCAACACCACGCTCGGAATCGTCAACGGCAAGGCGACGTCCTTCGTCGACTCACTGTCCAACGCGGCGACGCAAAGTGGCAAGAGGTACTACTACCGCGTCCGCGCGGAGGGTGCGCAGGGCTACTCGGCGTGGTCTGACTCGGTCCGGGTGACGGCACCGACGTTCAGCGTTCCGGTTCCCGCTCCGGCGGCACCGACCAACGTGCGGATCACCAGTCTGACCCGCTCGTTCGGGCAGCCGGCCTTCACGGCCAGCTTCACCGGCCTGACCAGCACGGCCAACCCTGGCGTGTTGTTCGTGGTGCGGTACTCGGCCACGAACACGTTCCCCGCGGCCAGTACGTACACGGTCAACGTGAACGGCAACACCACCGGCACGTACCAGGGCCGGGTCCGCAACGGTGCCGGCACCCCGCTGGTGTCCGCAACCACCTACTACGTGCAGGTGCAGACGCAGCTGAACGGCCAGGCCTCGGCCTGGACGCCGGCTACGCCGCTCACCGCAGTTCCGCAGTAGGAGGCAAGACGTAGCACCCGGAGGGCCGGTCGAGGGAGACCTCGGCCGGCCCTCCGGCTTGTCACAGAGGACTGCCACTGCAGCCAGCACGCCAACTGAGAGTGCCTGATTTGCACCTTTTGAGGTTACACAAGACCTTATAGCCGGACATTGATCGGTCAAATCCTTCCGATGACCCTCGGGTCCACGACCGTCAATAACCCATATGCGGCATGGGTAAACCCCCTATTTGGGGGGCTGACCAGTCAAATGACCAGACTTGGCTTTTCTTGAATCTCGGCTTTACTCGCGCTTTAACTTCGCATTCGGCACCGGTCAGGGTGACGACTTGGCGAGTCAGTGAGTGTGACCGAGGGGGATACACATGAAGAAGACCCTGCTGCCGCTTGTGACGGCGGTTGCCCTTTTGACCATGCCGGTCAGCCAGGCGATCGCCGCTCCGAAGCCGACGCCACCGGCCGCGGGCTCCGGAAGCCAGATGAACATGAACGCGGCCCAGATGGCTGCCGCCCAGCCGCAGATGAGCGGTTGGGACATGGTCAAGATGCGCACGACCGCCAAGATGCGGCAGAAGGCGGCGCGCAACGCCACGCTCAAGGGCAAGCCCACCATGGTGGCGGCCGGATCGACTTACGTGCCGGGCAACGGCCCCGACTACTTCGGGACCACGCCCAACTACGCGAGCAGTCCGATGCCGAAGATCAAGTGGGTTGCCGGTGGCGGCGACGTCATCCTGCCCGTGTACGACCCGACCACCTTCACCCTGACCGATCCGATCACCAATGCCGTGATTGACCCCTGCAGCGCGCAGAGCCCGTACCTCACGGTGGCCGTGCCCGCCAGCCCGGGAGCCGACACCCCCCGATGCGGCCAGCTCGCCGGCGGCAGCATGCGCCCCCTCATCGACCCGATCAACAAGATTCCCCAGCTCGACCTCACCAAGGTGAGCATCGCGGCGGGCGTGGATGCCAATGGCAACGTTGGGGCCATTCGGAAATTCGTCGAGCCGCTCCCGGGAATCGGTTCCCCCGCGGCCTCCTCGACCGTGCAGAACACCAAGGGGACCGCCTACCTTCCGGTGGCCGTCCCCGACACCACCACCTACCCGGGCTCGGACTACTACGAGATCGGCCTTAAGGACTACACCCAGCAGTTCTCGCCCGACCTGCCGGCAGCCAAGCTGCGTGGCTACTACCAGATCAACGCGCCCGGCGGCGCGGCGGATCCGTACTACCTGGGCCCGATCATCCTGTCCCAGAAGGACAAGCCGGTCCGCATCAAGTTCGTCAACAACCTCCCCGTCGGCGCGGGCGGCGATCTGTTCCTGCCCGTCGACACCACGGCGATGGGCGCCGGGGTCGGTCCGGACGAGACGACCGTCTACAACCAGAACCGCGCGGTCATCCACCTCCATGGTGGCCTCACACCGTGGATCTCCGACGGCACGCCGCACCAGTGGACGACGCCGGTGGGCGACACGACCAAGTACCCCAAGGGCGTCAGCGTCACCAGCGTGCCGGACATGCCGGCCGTCCAGACCGTCAAGCAGGACGGCACTGCGGCAGACAACAAGGACTCCGACGGAACCCTGACCTTCTACTACACCAATCACCAGAACGCTCGCCTCATGTGGTACCACGACCACGCCTACGGCATGACCCGCTTGAACGTCTACGCCGGTGAGGTCGCAGGCTACGTGCTCACCGATGATGCCGAGCGCAAACTGGTGGATGCCAAGGTGATCCCCGGTGGCGACCAGCCAGGTGGCGAGGGCATCCCGCTGATCATCCAGGACAAGGCGTTCGTTCCCGACAACGTCACGTCCGGCTACTTCCCCGACGGCCAGCTGGCCGATCAGGACCCGACGTGGTCCGACGGGGTCGCCAAGCACAACTGGGGCGGCACCGGCAACCTGTGGTTCCCGCACGTCTACATGCCGAACCAGAACCCGTACGACAACTCCGGCGCGGCTCCGATGGGCCGCTGGGACTACGGCCCCTGGTTCTGGCCGATCTTCGGCACGGCCGCTGGCCTCGTGCACGACGAGATCAAGAACCCCTATGCGAGCGCCGCTGCTCCGTGGGAGCCGCCGATGATCCCGGGCACGCCGAGCACCTACACCAACAGCCTGGCGGCTGCCAACAAGGCGCACTCGCCTTCTGACTCCTCGCTGGTACCCGAGGCATTCGTCGACACCGCCTTGGTGAACGGCGTGGCCTACCCGTACCTGAAGGTCGATCCCAAGGAGTACCGCTTCCGCATCCTCAACGGTGCGAACGACCGCTTCTGGAACCTGCAGATGTACTGCTCGGCGGCCGACAAGCCGGCCGCGTCAGGTCTCTACAGCCCGACGAACCCGGGAGCGGCCAACTACGGCAAGGACATGTGGAACGGCGCCACGCTGGTCAACCCGGCTGCCGGTGAGGTTCCCATGGTCCCGGCCGTGCAGACCGACGGCTTCCCGGCCGACTGGGCCAAGGATGGTCGCTCCGGCGGCGTTCCGAGCCCCTTCGCCGCCGCCGGTAACTTCCTGCAGATCGGCACCGAGTCCGGCGTCCTGCCGAACGCGGTCGACGTCCGCAACGGCCCCGTTGGCTACAACTACAACCGTCGCGACATCGTGGTGCTGAACATCCAGGAGCACGGACTGCTCCTGGGCCCGGCCGAGCGTGCCGACGTCGTGTACGACTTCAGCGCAGCCGCGAACATGGGCTGCAAGAACGTCATCCTGTACAACGACGCGCCCACTCCCGTGCCGGCTTTCGATCCGCGCAACGACTACTACACGAACAACCCGGACCAGATGGACAGCGGCGGCACCCCGTCGACGCTTCCCGGCTACGGCCCGAACACGCGCACGATCATGCAGTTCCAGATCAATGGCGTGACGTCCGGCACTCCGGCAGGAGTGACTCCGTTCGACTCGACGGCGCTCCGCAGTGCGGTTCCCGCACTGTTCAAGGAGTCGCAGCACAAGCCGATCGTTCCCGAGACCCGCTACGCGGCGGCCTTCCCGAACGATCCGATCTCGGCGAGCGATGTCTACTCGCGCATCCAGTCGAACGACATGTCGTTCAACACCACCAACAGTGACGTCGTCAGCAAGGTGACGTTGACCAACCCCGGCTCGGGCTACGCCCCGCTGGCGACCGTCACCCGCAACCCCGCCACGAACCGTGGTGCGGGAGCGACCGCCTCGGTGACCTTGGGGGCCAACGGCACCGTGGCCAGCGTCAACGTGGTCACGCCCGGCGCCGGCTACAGCCGGCAACGTCCGCCGATCGTCACCATCTCGACACCGGTTGGCGGCACCGTAGCCACCGCTCGTGCGGTCGTGGTCGGCGGCGCGGTGACGTCCTACCGGATGCTGACTCCTGGGTCGGGATACCAGACGCCGGCGGCAACGCTGACGTTCGATCCGTCTCCGGGAGCCACGGCTCAGGGCACGGCGGCCGTGGACCTCAGCACGGGCACCGTCGCATCGGTGAGCCTCGGGGGCGCCACCAACGGCGGCACCGGCTACAAGACAACG
>Ga0194063_10002527_pt1 | contig 11351 bp, 12 predicted proteins | sample SepL3720m_MetaG_FD_155459 | JGI IMG/M metagenome (GOLD analysis project Ga0194063, IMG submission 155459) | Anoxic zone freshwater microbial communities from boreal shield lake in IISD Experimental Lakes Area, Ontario, Canada - Sep2016-L373-20m | ecosystem: Environmental > Aquatic > Freshwater... | reverse complement strand
TGCAGGTGGAGTTCCTGGGCCCGCCGGCTCATGTCGAGCTCCCCGCGCACGAAGGACACGATCTCGCCGCGGAGTCCGGAGCAATCGCGGCGCCAGTTTTTCGCGGAACGCAACAGCTTCACGCAACGGTGGAGGTCGCAGATCTCGACCTGCTGGGCGTCCGAAAAAATGACCCCGCGGATCCTCGCGCGCAGCAGTTCGAAAAACAGCAGCTCGTAGCCCTCGCCCGCGTCGCGCGCGATCTCGACCAGCGAAATCCGGACCGGTGGCGGCATCGTCCGGAAATGGCGGGCGACATCGGAATACCCGATCACCTGCAGCACCGACTGGACCGCCCGCTCGATCCGGCAGATCGTGACCACGTTGTCGTCGAAGTCCTGCTCGAGATAGGTGGTGACGCTCTCGGTGACGTGGTCCGCGAGCCACCACTTTTTGTAGCCGGCTGTCTCCGCCGCCCGGACGAGGGCGGTCGAAAGCCAGCTCCGCTCGAAATTCATGACGCTCCCGTCATGGAACCGGACCAGAGGCAGGCTGTCTCTCAGGGCGATCATGCTTTGAACAGCTCCGGCTGGGCGGGGGTTTTCCCGGCACGCTTTTCAAACGACTGGATCTCGTCGATGAAATCCCCGATCTCCTGGAACTGCCGGTAAACCGAGGCAAACCGGACATAGGCCACCGGATCGAGGACGTGGAGCTTTTCCATCACTCTCGCCCCGATCGTTTTGGTCGTGACTTCCCGCTCCTGGGGGGCCTCGATTTCGCGTATGATATCCTTGACCGCCTCCTCCATTTCCTCGAGCCCGATCGGGCGCTTTTCGCAGGCTTTGGCGATACTCCCCAGGAGTTTTTGACGGTCGAGCGCTTCATGGCGCCCGTCGCGTTTGATGACTCGCAGCTCGAGGCGCTCCAGCTCTTCGTAGGTCGTATATCTGATCTCGCATTGCAGGCATTCGCGCCGGCGACGGATGCTCCCCCCGTCTTTGGACAGGCGGGAATCAATGACTTTGTCTTCCAAAGTGCCGCACTTAGGGCAACGCATATTGTGGGCAAGCGGGGTTGATTTGGCCACTTCAACACAACATATTGATTGGTCAATTATTTTTTCCTCTTTTTCGCGTCGCTTTCGAGCGTCGGGATGCATGACCGGAAAGTGGGCCAATGGAGCGCGACGCCCTCTCGACCCGAGGGCCAGGAAGCGGCCATGGGACCGCGAATGTTTTTCTGGTCGGGCCGGGGGCGACCCGACTCCTTGGAAGATGCGGACACGAAAGGGATGCTTAACTTTCGCGTCATGCGCAGCGTCTTCGCGAATGGGCAGGTTGTCTGGGCCTCAGGCTTTATTTGGCCTGGCTGCTGAGCATGCGCTCGATGGTGCCGGTCGTGGATCGACCGGGGACCATTTCGGCGAGGACGACGCGGCCGCCGTGCGCCTCGACGATATCGCGGCCGCTCACGTAATGGGCCCAGTCTTTGCCTTTGACGAGGATTTGGGGGAGGATCCGGGCGATGAGGTCTTTCGGCTCATCCTCGTCGAAGATCACGACAAAATCCACGGCGCGCAGTGAGGCGAGAACAAAGGCGCGGTCGACTTCGGGATTGACCGGGCGCGAGGGGCCTTTGCTCCGGCGCACGGAGGAGTCGCTGTTGAGCCCGACGCAGAGGGCGTCGCCCTGGGCGCGTGCGAACGCAAGGTATTCCGCGTGCCCGCGGTGGAGGATGTCGAAGCACCCGTTCGTGAAGACGAGATGCTTTCCCTCCTTTACGAGGCGGTCGCGCTCGGCGCGGGCTTCCGCGGGTGTCAGAATCATCGGGCCCATCAGTCGCGGTCGCGGATTTTTTCGAGGTTCGCCTGGATCGAGGCCAGTTCCGGCGCGTCCGGTTTTTTGAAGGCGAGGTAGGTTTTCAGCGCGGCTTCGTAGTAGCTGCGGGCCTTTTTGAAATTCGAGCTGGAGTGGTAAACGACAGCCAGGTTGGCCAGCGACTGAGCCACCTCCGGGTGCATGGCCCCGAAGACCTGCTCCCGGATCCCCAGCGCTCGCATGTGCAGGTTTTCCGCGCGCACCCAGTCGCCGGATTCGGTGTAGGCGACCGCGAGGTTGTTGCAGACGAGGGCCACCTCGGGGTGAACTTCCCCGTGAAGCCGCACGGCGGTTTCGAGCGCCTGCAGGTAGTGCCGCTCGCATGCGGGGAAATTGCCCGCGTGTTTTTCCAGGCCCGCGAGGTTGCTGGCCAGCATGCAATGCTGGGAAAAATCGTGGGCGGCTTCGTAAAGCTCCATCGACTGGCTGTAGTATCGCCTCGCCGTGGCCTCCTCGCCCTGGTGTTCCGAAAGCAACGCCAGTTTTCCCGCCACGCGCGCGGCGGCGGTGATGTTTCCGTTCTCGAGATTGTGAGAGAGCGAGTCTTTGAAATCCTGCACGGCGTCGGAGAAAAACCCGGCGGCCTGGCAGACATCTCCCGCGATTTCCAGCGCGTCGCTCAGCCGGGGGCTTCCTTTTCGAAAGACCTGCTGCGCGGCCTCTTTGAACTTTTGCGCGGCCACCCGGTGATTCTCGCCTGTTGGCTGGTGGCGCTGCGTCTCCAAATCGTTGCAGAGAACCTCCCAGAGATTTGCGGTTGTCTGCATGGGGCCGGATTCTACCTGAGCCATTATTTTCAGACGAGAGGATTTTTCGCTTCCAGCTGCCGGAGGAGCGCGGACCGCGATTTCGGGATCTTTCCGCAATGAGCCTCCAGCGCGGCGAGGGGGTGGGAAGAGGCGTCGTTGATCCCCAGCGCGCGCCCGAGTTCCTTCTCGAAAAAATCGAGGGCGCGGAGGGAGGCGGGGTTGCCTTTGAGGTGGGCGAGCGCCCGGTTGAGGAGATCGAAGATCCCGGAAACCGGTGTGCCGGGTTCAGTCACCAGCTCTGCGAGCTCCGCAAAATAGCAGCACAAAAAAAGGTTCGCTCCCGCGAGGCCCGACGCGTCGAACGGCTCGTGGATCTCGACCTCGCGCAGGGTGTGAAGGGAGGATTTTTTTGAGATCACGAACGAGATTTCGCCGATGTAGAAGAGATCGAGCTTGCCCGAGAACGGGCTGGCGGGCCGCCGGGCGCCGCGGGCCACGGTCGAAACCTTCCCGTGTCCGAGGGTCAGCCAGGTGACAATCCAGCTGGTATCGCCCCAGGCCCGCCTGCGGATCAAAATGGCCGGAGAGTGTTCCACCTGGCTTTTGTCCCATAATCCCGCGCGGAAAAAAAGCATTGGTTGCCTTTCCGCGGTGCGGTAGAAGCAACGGGCATGCCCTGCCGCGCGCTTGTCATCTGCCCCCCGCACCTGGAAGGTCAGGTTTTTCCTCCCGCGGTTCTCGGCGAGATTTCGCAGTCGGTCGAGCGCCCGTGGCCGGTTCTCGATCCCGCTAATTGGAAGGAAGCCGGCGAGGTGCTTTCCCAAACCGACGTCATCGTCAGCACCTGGGGGATGCCGGCTCTCGACCCGGAGTTTTTGGCGGCGGCCGCCACTTTGAAGGCCGTGTTTTATGCGGCCGGGAGCGTGAAAGGGTTCGTGACGGCTGCGGGCTGGGAACGGGGGATCGTCGTCTCCAGCGCCTGGGCGGCCAACGGGATTCCCGTCGCCGAGTATTCGCTCGCCACAATTTTGCTCAGCCTGAAACGGTTCTGGCACTTTTCGCGGATGATGCGCGGGGAGGCAAGCGGCCAAGGCGATATCCCGGTTCCTGGCTGCTACCATTCCAAAGTCGGACTGATCTCCCTGGGAGCGGTCGGGCGCGCCACCGCCCGCATGCTCCGGCCACTCGACGTGACGCTCCTCGCGCACGACCCGTTTCTTCCCGAAGAGCAGGCGGCCGAATTGGAGGTCAGCCTCGTTTCGCTCGAGGAGCTTTTCTGCGAGTGCGATGTGATCAGCATCCATGCCCCGTGGATCCCCGAGACCGAGCGAATGATCACCGGGGCCCTGATCTCTTCGATGAAGCCGGGGGCCACGCTCGTCAACACGTCACGCGGGGCGGTCATCGCGGAGGATGAGATGATCGAGGTCCTGCGCGGCAGGCCGGATCTTTCGGCGGTTCTGGACGTGACATTTCCCGAGCCGCCCGCGGCGGACTCGCCGTTGAGGTCGCTTCCCAACGTCGTGCTGACACCGCACATTGCCGGAAGCATGCAGGGGGAATGCGCGCGCATGGGAAGCTGGATGGCCGACGAGCTCCGGCGCTTTGTCGGCGGCACGCCGCTTCGATACAGAGTGACACAGGCCATGCTGGCCAAAATGGCATGAGGTATACTCGATGAAGCCCGGCCTTGTTTCCGTCACCTTCCGCCAGCTTTCGCCGCAGGGCATTGTGGACCTCTGCGTGAAGTCGGGGCTGCAGACAATCGAGTGGGGAGGGGACATTCATGTTCCTCCCGGCGATGCGGACGGAGCATCTCGAGTAGGGAAAATGACGCGCGAGGCCGGGCTTTCGATCGCCGCCTACGGTTCCTACTACCGGCTTGGCATTCCAGAGGGAGCCTCCTTTGAGGAGGTGTTAGCCGCTGCGGTGGCGCTCGGTGCCCCGGCCATCAGGGTCTGGGCGGGCAACCGCGGGTCTGCGGACACCGATGTCGCCGGACGGAGGGCTGTCGCGGATGATGCGCTCCGCTGCGCCGACCTCGCCGGCGCAAAAGGAATTTCCCTCTGCTACGAATTTCACGGCGGGACCCTAACCGATACCACGGAATCCGCTGTGGCCCTTCTTGCCGAAACGGAGCACCCGTTTATCCAAAGCCTTTGGCAGCCTCCGAACGGAAAATCGCAGGAAGAATGCCTGGCCAGCCTCCGCGCCATCATGCCGCGGCTGCACCATCTCCACGTGTTCCATTGGTGGCCGGATCACAATCACCGCCATTCGCTGGCTGCCGGACGGGAACGCTGGGAGGCGTATGTGGCAGAATTGAAAGCCGCCCCGAAAAGCCCGGACCTGCTGCTGGAATTTGTGCGCGATGACGCCCCTGCCGCCCTCGAAGCGGATGCGCGGACGCTTCAGGACATCCTTGCGCTTTCGGGCGGATAATCCCAATATCCCCGCGTGCTTCAATTCGTTGTCCGGCGGCTTTTGATCAGCTTCGTTCTGCTTTTCGGGATCAGCCTCATTTCGTTTTTCATGATCACCCTGGCCCCGGGAAGCCCGTATCCGTGGGGGGAGCTGAACCCGAAGATCACGCCTCAGGTGAAGGAGATGTTCCGGAAAAAATTCCATCTCGACCAGCCGCTCTACAAGCAATACTGGCTGAACATGCACGATCTTTTCAGCGGCCGCTTGAAAAGCATCAAGGACGACCGCCCGGTGCTCCAAAAAATCCTGGAGCGCCTCCCGGCCACGATCACGCTGAACATCGCCTCCATCCTTCTCTCGCTCACGTTCGGGCTCCTTCTGGGGATCTATTGCGCCCGTTATGCCGGAAAGCCGCCGGATTTCTGGGTCTCGCTGCTCGCGTTTGTCTTCATCGCGGTCCCGACGTTCTGGATCGCCAACATGGCGATCATCGGCCTGGTGAAATTCACCTCGGTGCCCGTGCTCGGCACCCAGTCCTACGGGATTGATTTTCCGAATTTTCTGGCCTCGGGGCTGGATCGGATCTGGCACGTCGCGCTGCCGGCCGTCGTGCTATCGCTCGGCGGCATCGCCGTCCAATCCCGCTACATCCGGGCCAGCATGCTCGAGACGCTCCGCGAAGATTACATCCGCACCGCGCGCGCCAAGGGGCTCGAGGAGGATGTGGTTTTTTACAAGCACGCGCTGAGAAATTCCATCAGGCCCCTGATCACCGGGATCGGGTCGCTCCTTCCCGCCCTGATCGGAGGTGCGGTGATCGTGGAAACGATCTTCGCGTATCCCGGCATGGGCCGCCTTGGCTACGAGGCGGTCCTGGAGCGCGACTACCCGACCCTGGTGGCGTTGAACTTTATCGTGGCGGCCCTCGTCCTTCTGGGGAACCTTCTCTCGGATATCCTTTACGCCGTCGTCGATCCGCGCGTGCGGCTGGAATAAATGCCTCCGGACCGCCTCTGAGTTGGGCCGGGATATTTGTGTCGTTCCGGCTGGTTGCACTTTTGTCCCGAAATGTTTATGTCATGCGCCATGAATATCTCCCACGATCTCTTCGACGCCGCTCTCCGCAGAATCCCCGGTGGCGTCAACTCGCCGGTGCGCGCATTCCGCGGTGTGGGCGGTGAACCGTTCTTTACCAAATCCGCCAACGGCTGCCGCCTGATCACGGCGGACAACCGCGAGCTGATCGACTACGTGGGGACCTGGGGGCCTGCGATCCTCGGCCATGCCCCGGCCGTCGTGACGAACGCGGTTCGTGAGACCGCGCAGCACGGGCTCAGTTTCGGAACCCCGAACCCGCTCGAAGTCGAAATGGCCGAGACGATCTGCCGGTTTGTCCCATCGGTGGAAAAAGTCCGCATGGTGAACAGCGGGACCGAGGCCACCATGAGCTGCGTCCGCCTCGCCCGCGGGTTCACCGGGCGCGACAAGATCATCAAATTTGACGGATGCTACCACGGTCACGTCGATTCCCTGCTGGTGACAGCCGGGAGCGGAGCCCTCACCCACGGCACGCCGGACAGCGCCGGCATCCCCAAGGCCCTTGCGAGGCTGACCGTCTCCGTTCCTTTCAACAACATCGAGGCAGTGCGCGCGGCATTCGCCGCCAATCCGGGAGAGATCGCCGCGGTGATCCTCGAGCCGGTTCCCGCGAATGCCGGGCTCTACCTCCCGGAGCCAGGATTCCTGGAGGCCCTGCGAACCCTCTGCACGGAGTCCGGCGCACTCCTGATTTTTGATGAGGTGATGACCGGGTTCCGCCTCGCGCGCGGCGGGGCGCAGGAAATCTACGGCATCCGCCCCGATCTCACCGCCATGGGCAAGGTGATCGGGGGAGGGCTTCCGGTCGGGGCCTTCGGCGGTCGCGCAGACATCATGGACCAGCTCTCGCCGGATGGCCCCGTTTACCAGGCCGGAACCCTCTCCGGAAACCCGGTCGCCATGGCCGCCGGACTCGCCCAGCTCCGCGAACTCGAACGTTGCCAGGGATGGTCGCAGCTGGAGGAGATCGGACAGTCGTTCGAAGCCCGCGCCAGACACGCCATCCGCGGGCTTCCGCTCACGTTCCACCGGATCGGCTCGATGTTCTGCCTCTTCTTCCGCGAAGGCCCGGTCATCCGCCTCTCCGATGCCATGCAGAGCGACCGGGAGCGGTTCGCGAAATTCTTCCACCACTGCCTCGACGCGGGCGTCTATTTCGCCCCGTCCCAATTCGAAGCAGGCTTCCTCTCGCTCGCCCACTCGAGCGCCGACATCGATGAAACCGCCCGCGTCATGGCCGACGCGCTGGAAACCGTCTTTTAAGAGGAGTTGCGTTCCCGCAAATTCGGGTTATACTTTTCAACATTGGGGGCGTACTGGTTTCGACTTGAGGTGTGAAGCCCGGCCCGCATGCCGAGGATGATTCGTTGGCCTCGTAAAAAATCGGATCAAAAAACTAAATGCAGATTACGAAGATCTCGCTCTCGCGGCTTAATTGACCACGACGTTTCCCGGCGAACGCCTGCTACTCCGGGAAACGACGACAGCAGGCTAATTTCCAGCCGGGGTGGCCGCGGCGGGAAGTGAATCGATTTCGTGGCCGCTCTGGGGTGGGTGGCGTGACGGTTCGCAGCTTCGCCCCGAGATTAAAGACCGTATAAGCATGTAGAAGGTTGTGTGGATCGCTTGAAGGACAGGGGTTCGACTCCCCTCGCCTCCATTCTGTTTATAATCAACAGATTACAGAACGGAAATAGCTCATATAGGAACATAGGTAGGAACAAGTCCGCCAAAAGCTGCCTTTGTGCGCCTGCATCCGACGCCCAGAAATTTCTTGGGGGACGCAACTTTTTCTGGTCAACTCAAAGCATGACCTGCGCCGAATCGCACGGTTCCACTGAGGACGCAACACGCAGTCCGCGACAACGAAACAAAGACCACCATGAGGCGCATGGACGTTGTTACGGGCCGATTCCACAAGAAGGGATGAATCGCTTGTGCGGTCCAAAAGTTTCGGGTTCAATCTGAGGCGTGAGATTCTTCGCCGCATCGCGGGAATGTCGGGGGCTTGGCGTGGAAGGAGCAATTCAAGAAAGCTCCCGGCGAGCACACGAATGAAACAGCCATGAGAAACCCGATCAAACTTGCCGCGTGGACCCTCCTCATCGCGGTTGCCGTGTGGATCTCCATTGTCACCGTCCTGAACATCGGTCAGCCGCGCCACTGGGGAGCAAACCCAGAAATCGGCCACCGTGCCGCCCACCAGTCAGGCAACCCGCCGCCGCACAACAAGTAAACTCCCTGCCGTTGCCGTCCTCGCCAAGCCTCGCAGCACGGCGAGCGTGATGACGCAAGGCGAGCGTGAACGCAAGCGCAGGCAACGGACGCCAGCGCGAGCGATCCAAGCAGCCAACCCAGAACCAGAAGAGAGAGGACAGGACACCGCGCACACAATCCCCGCCAACGCCCGATCAGGCCAAAGCCCGGAACCGACCCGGCAACCCCAAACCGCCCGGAACAGGCCGAAACCACCCAAAACCACCAGAACCAGCCAAAATCGTGCGCGTAAAATCCCCGCCACGGGCCGAGAGCGAACCGGGCAAGGCAATGACATTGCCTGAAAAAACCAAGTGGGAGTGATTTCCGACGAATCAAAACCAGCCATCGCCGGGACCGGGGCAACTCCACGGCAAGGACCAGAACCAGACAACGCCCATTCGGGACCAAGAGGAACCCAGAAAGGGGAGCGATCCGAAAAACCCAAGTGGGGGATGGGAACGAATCGCATAGTAAATTGACAGCGCATCGCGCACACACGCGAGACACCCCGGAACGCCATTGCCAGAAATCCCAAGTGAGGGCAGGGCCAAGCCAGAAAGCAACACTCCCGACAGCGCAGGATCCGGCAACCCGACAACGCCAAGAGAAGAGAGGACAGGATCCCAGCAAAGAACCAGAGAGGATATCCCAAGTGGACGAGAGGATCTGATGGCACACGGCAAGCAGACCCATCGCGCCCGTGCGCGATGGGCAGGCGGGATCCGGGCGATGTCCGATCATGCCAAGTGCATCACATATCATAACAAGACACGGGCAAGGGCAGGCAAGGCAGGGCATGGACAGGGCCGGGCAGGCGCAGGGGGATAAGAGTGGGCATGGACAGGGGACAGGGGCTACCTCTCCCAGCATGGGAGGGGAACTACAATCCGCCCCCCGACACCCACCCCTCATCGGGGTGGGTCAGAACAAACAATCCTTCCCCTCCGATAGCGGATCGATTTCTGGCGGGAAGTGTTGACCCGATGATTCGCGGCGAATCAGTTGAAGGGCTGGCCCCTGATTGTGAAAGTATTCGTGACGAATAATTGTGACCCAGATGGGGAGGGGAAAGGGGCAGGCGTTGCCGGTCAGGATTCACCCGAGTTCTTGCAGGTCTCGAACGGTTTAATTTGCGGAAACATCACGCCATGCTTTGATTCCAAAAGCGTCGTGATCAAGCAGAGTGGATCTTCGGGCACAGGAACGGGGGTCCGAACCGTGTTCCCTAAGAGAAATCTTACCTGCGGCGGGATGTCTTTCGACAAAATCTCAATCAATTCATTCCAGAACCCGCTTCCAAGATTGTGAGCAATTTCAGGAGTGGCAACTCCTTTCACCGTCCCATCGTCCGTCTTACAACTGAAGCGATCTGGAAGTTTTCTCTTGGGGACAGTAAAAAAATCACTTCCAGACATGGTGTGGAGAGTTCGGAGCTTTTCCTCTCGCGTTCCCAGAAATCCGTATGCGCGGCCCATGTAGCTGTAAGCAAGCCGCGACTGTTCATCGACGACTATCCATAGGTTAAAACAGATTTCAATGTTTTTGGGTGGGTATTCCTTCATAAAGATCCGTTTGGATGTTCAGAACCAAAACAGGGAATCTGCCGTATTCCTCGCACCTCAGTAAAACCTCTGACGGGATCCGTGTTGTCAAACGAGAATCTGACGGTTTCTTGAATCACAGGTATCCTTTCTTGGCGAATAGCGACAGCCCAATCATTTGGTTCATATCCGGATTCATTCCGCCATTGAAGAAAAACCAGTGAAGAAGCTCAGCGTTTCGGACTGCCTTAGCCGCATTGTGAGGGTTTCCGTCCATCATAACACGACGATAAACATCGCGGATGTGTTCTTCCGTAAGACCAATTCCCATCATCAGTTTTTGGACCGAGAGATCGTTGAGCGCGGCCTGAATCGCTCGCTCAGCCTCTTGCTCTTCGCGTGTTCGTCTCCTCGCCCCTGCTGGACTGCGCATTTCACGAACAGTTTCTACGGCTCTACGATAATTACGATCAGCATTAGATTCTAAGCCAAGGAGTCGTTTAAGAAAAGACATCTTGTTATGAAGTTTAATAGTAGCGTGAATTATTCAAATCGTTTCAGTCAGTTTTGAAATCAGTGAAATAAGTGCTCACTCATGGCCATAGGTTAGACAATTCGGTTTAAAATGGTATAAGCTAGAAGAAAGAATCCTGGGATAAAGAAAAGGGCAAGACAACCGGATTTCTGGGGCTTTGAACTAGCCTTCTTTCGCAATTCAGCGATCAAGTCCCGCGCCTTTTCGTTCATGTTGTCTTCAAATCCCTTGGTATGCTTCGATGGACGAAGTGCGCCAGCGTCAAGGAGAGGATATACAATGGCCGTAACATACGGCTGGTTGGCATCAAGTAGTATGTCTCCATTGTCGATTGCAGCTTGGAGTATCGAGATGAAGTGTTCTCGCGTGATGCGGCCTGCATCATGGTCACTCACTGCGATGCCGAGCATCTTGGTTATGGTGCCGTGTTCCGCTGTTTGGCGCGGTGCTGGTTGAGACGGTGCGGCAAGAATGAAGTCTTTGAATGCCGTATGCTTACGGGCCATCTGGGCAAAATTCTGCGTGATAAGCTGAAAGAGGATAAATATCCCGACATCTGCGGCCGTATCAGGAAAGAGAGCATCGTTGAGGTCGCAGGAAACCGAAGTCAACACCTCGCCCGCGTCAGACGCCCAAAACGCTGCGTCGTGTCCCTTCAAGTTGTATTCGTCGATTATGGCTTTCGCCGCACTTCGTTCTTCGGGGGTAGAAAGTGCCAACGATGCCGCGATTGCGGCGGGTAGATTGGCACCGAGTGTGCGCAGTTGAGCTTGGACGAGTTGACTGTAAGTCTTGCCGGTTAGGTCGGCAATCATGCGCTTGATGGAGACATCGCGACCCAGTTCAGCGCGGGCGTTTTGATGTTCGCTCTCAGTCATGGCGCATA
>Ga0194063_10002526_pt1 | contig 11352 bp, 15 predicted proteins | sample SepL3720m_MetaG_FD_155459 | JGI IMG/M metagenome (GOLD analysis project Ga0194063, IMG submission 155459) | Anoxic zone freshwater microbial communities from boreal shield lake in IISD Experimental Lakes Area, Ontario, Canada - Sep2016-L373-20m | ecosystem: Environmental > Aquatic > Freshwater... | reverse complement strand
AATTATATCCTTCGGGCAATTCCATAAATTCATCTTCTTCCTCCCCATCTGCTTTGGTGTGTCCCCAGTGTATAATAACCGATTCGGATATTGAGCCATCTTTAACATCATATAATGAAACATTAGGGCCGTTTAGAAAAGCTACTTTATCTTTTAAAGGAATATAAGTTCCAACGGAATTTTCTTCAGGTTGGTTTTCTCCACTCAGGATAATGTCAACTGCAGCCGGAAAACCTTTGGCATTTAATTTATAGCTGAACCAGCCATAATCAGAATAGGCATTACCGGATATTTTTTTTGTTTTAGGATTATACCACAGGCCGCGGGTGTCTATTTGAGTAGTGACAGTATCGGCAGTTAATCTTTTTCCTTTGAAATCAAATACTGCTAAAGGGAAACCGGCATTTCCGGCAAATGAAGCGTAATATTTTTGTGTAACCGGATTCCAGCATACACCGGCACCACGTTTGCCGCATAATTCATCTTCTGCCGTTTTGGGCATTTGAAGTTCAATTACTTTTTTTAAACTGCGGGTATTTTGTGCAATAACAGTAGATACAATGCATAACACAATAAGCGACAGTATAATCTTTTTCATGCGTGTAAATTTTTACACAAAATAGATAAATATTTTAATGGGAACATACCTTTAGCAGGGTATTTTGAAAATCTTTATATTAAATAAATGATTTATTTAGCTGGTGCATTAAGCGTGTTCCATAACAGGTCTTTTAATGCCGAAAGTCCTGTGCCATTTACTGAAGAAATAAATATATGTGGAATATTATGGGGCAGTTCTGTTTCAATGGCTGCTTTTAATTCATCATCGAGCATATCGCTTTTGCTTACTGCAATTACAAAGTCTTTTTGCAGCATATCGGGATTGTATTCCTTTAATTCATTTAACAGAATCTCAAATTCCTGTTTATGGTCTTTACTGTCGGCAGGTATTAAGAAAAGTAAAACTGAGTTACGTTCTATATGACGTAAAAAACGATGACCTAATCCTTTTCCTTCTGCAGCACCTTCAATAATGCCAGGCAAATCGGCGATACAAAAACTTCTGTTGTCGCGGTATTCCACCATGCCAAGTTGCGGCACCAAAGTGGTAAATGCATAATCAGCAATTTTGGGTTTGGCAGCGGTTATGCTGCTGAGTAAGGTTGATTTGCCTGCATTGGGAAAACCCACTAATCCAACATCTGCTAAAACTTTTAATTCTAAAATTTTCCAGCCTTCAACACCTTCTTCGCCGGGTTGTGCATAATCAGGAGCCTGATTGGTAGCAGTCTTAAAATTGCTGTTGCCCAATCCGCCACGACCACCTTTCAATAAAATCACTTCCTGGCCATCTTCTAATATTTCTGCTTCCTGTAAGCCGGTGACTTCGTCACGGGCAATAGTACCCAGGGGTACTTCTATTATAATATCCTTGCCGAACCTTCCTGTAGAATTATTTTTACTGCCGTTCTCCCCATCCTCTGCCAAAACATTTTTATAATACCTTAAATGCAGTAAAGTCCATAACTGGCTGTTACCTCTTAAAATAATATGAGCACCACGACCTCCATCTCCGCCATCGGGGCCACCAAAAGCGGTTAATTTATTGCGCATAAAGTGTTTGCTGCCTTCACCACCATGACCACTGCGGCAAAATACCTTTATCTGATCTACAAAGTTTGATTTTTCCATTTCTGCTGTAAAGGTCTGTAAAATTTAAGGATTACAGCAATTAAAGACTGATATTCTGTGCACCAGCAGAATGACTTTTATTTATTAAAATAAATATATTTTCAGAAATGATTGAAAATACAGAAATAATATTTACATTTGTGTTGTCATAATGCTTGTTTACAGTTAAAGCATATTTTATGAACATCGCAGCATACGCTTTTTATATTATCATCACTTATCTGATCACCGTTCATGTTGGCAGGGTTTTTTACAAAAACGGACGGCATTATATTTTATCAATTTTAAAAGGAGATGAGCAACTGACCGATTTTATCAATAAAATTTTACTGATCGGCTATTACCTGATGAATCTGGGCTATGCCACTATTATGCTTAGTTTTTGGAAAAGCATCAGTACCTGGACGGAACTGGTTGCCAGTGTAAGCAATATGACTGGCCGTATAATTATTTCGCTTGCCATCATGCACTTTATTAATATGTATGCCATCATTATTATTGGCAAAAAACAACAGATTTTAACACCATCTAAAAAATAAAACAATGAAAACTGATCTTAATTTTATTGCTTATGTAATTTATTTACCTGTAATTATTGCACTTACCTGGTATGTGGCGCATACTTTATTTAAAAACAGCAAGGTATTTATGCTGGATATTTTTCATGGTAAAACAGATATTGCGTTTTCTACAAACACACTATTTGAAACAGGCTTTTATTTGCTTAACCTGGGTTTTGCTTTATTGATAATGGAAGTATCTGTGGAAATTCTTAACAGCAGAAGTTTACTGGAAATACTAAGCGCCAAAGTGGGTGGCTTTGCCATTTATTTGGGCATCATGTTGTTTTTTAACCTCTATCTTTTTTTCAGGGGAAGGCGCATTTCAAAAATGAGAAGTGTAACGAGTACCTCTTATAATGAGGAAATAAAGTAATTGAAAAAGGGATATTGATTTACTGCGGTTGTTTTTCAACCGCAGTTTTTTATGTATTATTTTTCCAGGGTTTGTAATTGGCAGCATCCATCAAAGGATTTTCTTTTATCTCCCGAAGTGGTTCGCAGGGTTTCCAGTTCTCAAACATGTTTTTTGGTAATTGCTGGTACAGTTTTGTGCCTTCCGTTTTCCAGGCCATCATTTCATCATTCACGTCTTTAATTTTTTTATCTCTACTTTAAAGAGCCGGGTTTTCTCCCATATCGCCAGATCTTCAAATCCGAATTTTAAATTATTTATGGGAGTACAGATTTTTTCGATGATAAATTTAAGCATCAAATCTAAAATACCCTATATACTTTATTTACTTATTTTACGAGCTTTTTATCTGTTCTAAAACAAGTGCCTTTAAATAAAGCTACACTATGCTCATGCTGATTTGTGATGGTGATATGATACAGGCCGGTGCTTTTTCCATTATGCAATTCTTTAGTTTCAGCAATAAGTGTATCTCCCACATGCACTGGTTTTATAAAATTTATAGCAGTATCTAAAGCAACAGACAAAATATTTCTATTGTTACAGGCAAATGCAAAAGCACTGTCGGCCAGTGAAAACGCAATTCCTCCGTGAACAATGCCAAATCCATTGATCATTTCATTTCGCACGCTCATTTTAATCTTACTGTAGCCTTCTTTAATTTCCAGTACTTCAATACCCAGCCACTGCGAAAATAAATCGTGTTGCATCATATGTTGTACCACAGATAATGCCGCTGCATCTTTATTCATTGCTATAATAATTTAGAATGGTGAAATACAATAAATCCCCTTCAGGGCATTTATTGACCTTTAAATACAGGTATTCTTTTTTCCAGAAAAGCATTGATGCCTTCTGTATAATCTTCAGTTGCGGCAGCTTTTTGCTGGTATTCATCCTCCAGTTGTAATTGCTCTTCCCATGAATGATGAAATGAACCGTTTAGTGCATGTTTGGTATAAGCCAAACCCTTAGTAGGCATTTGGGAAATGGTTAGAGCAATTTTTTTACTCTCTTCATCAAACACCACATCTGCAAAAATTTTGTATAGCATTCCCAAACGTTCTGCTTCTGCAGCACCCACTTTATCTCCTGTCATCATTAGTGCACTGGCTTTTTGCCAGCCTATTAAACGGGGCAGGGTAAAGGTTCCACCGCTATCCGGTATCAAACCAATTTTGCTGAAAGCCTGAATAAAGGAGGCTGTTTCAGAGGCAATAACAATATCACAGCATAATGCAATATTAGCACCTGCGCCGGCAGCCACTCCATTTACAGCCGCAATAACTGGTTTAGGTAAATTACGGATACGTTGTACAATGGGATTGTAATGCTCGGCTAAAATTTGGCTGATCTCAATTTTTTCATCACCAGTAAGTTCACTGATATCCTGCCCGGCACAAAATGCCTTGCCTGCCCCGGTAATATACACACAACGTACTTCATCTTTTGCGGCACATTCATCCAGACAGTTCTGTAAAAGCAATGCCATTTCGCGGTTGAAGGCATTGAATTTTTCGGGTCTGTTGAGTGTAATAAAAGCAATGCTGTTTTTTATTTCGAAAAGGATAGATGACATAAAATAGTTTTAATAAAAGTGATAGTATTATACTTCAAAACTTTTTACTTCTTTATGATTCAGTAAAAACAAATTAACAGCATCGTAGTTTCTGTCGGGCGAACTGATACGGTATAAATACACCGCGTCATTACTTTCTTTTACCACTTTCATACACCTGAAAGTCATATCGTTTAACTGGAAAAAAACTTCCAGTTCTTTTTTAAATACCTCGCCAATAGATTCTGTTTTAATACGGTAATCTTTAACACGGTGAAATTTATTGATAAAACGTTGTACAGGCTCTAACACAAATAATGTAATCACCACTATTATTGAAACCACAATTGCCAAGGAGTAATGATGATAACCGATGGCCATACCTAAAGCTGCAGTAACCCAAATTAATGCTGCTGTGGTTAATCCGTTAACGGTAATACCTTCTTTAAAAATTACACCAGCACCAATAAAGCCAATGCCCGTTACAATATTACTGGCAATACGGTCGGGGCTCACGGTATTACTTTCTTTACTCAATATGGTGTATAAACAAGAGCCAACACAAATTAATATCATGGTTCTAAAGCCAGCGGGTTTGCTTCTAAACTCGCGTTCAATACCAATAATAGCACCAATGATAAATGCAGCAGATACCTGTGCGGCCTCTTCAAAATAAATAGTCAGATCCATGAATGTAAATTTAGCAATCGATTTGTAAATGTAAGCAGATTAATGGCACTTAAAATAATCGAAAGGCTCTTTACAATCCTTACATTGATACAATGCTTTGCAGGCAGTGCTGCCAAATTCGCTGATGAGTTTAGTATTAGTGGAATTACATTGGGGGCATTCCACACCATCTTCGGCCAGTTCAAATTTTTTATCTGGTGCCGCAATACCATACGTTTTTAATTTCTGTTTTCCAGCCTGGGTCATCCAGTCGGTGGTCCATGCCGGCGCCAGTATTGACGTGACTTTATTTTTATGATATCCGTTTTCAAGTAATGCTAAACGGATTTGCATGGCAATCATATCCATTGCAGGGCAACCGGTATAAGTTGGAGTGATGAGAACTTCCACCTCGTCATCATTAAAGAGTACGTCTCTTACAATTCCCATATCCATAATGGATAGCACAGGTATTTCCGGATCGCAAACAGATTCTAAAACGGTATTAATCTTTTGTTTTGTTATGTTATGCAGGTCTACCATTTACTGTTGGGATAAGCACGTTGTACATATTGTAACTCTGATAAAATAAAACCCAGGTGTTCGGTGTGTATACCCTGTTTTCCGCCGGTTTGCATAAACACTTTTTCCGGAACAGGTAATGTAGCGGCATTAAAAATTATTCTTACTTTTTCTTCCCAAATATTTTTTAATGCTGCTGTATCAATGCCAAATGCAATTTCATAATCTGCGGTAGTAAACATCTCGCCGGTATACGGCCATAATTCATCAATGGCTTTACTCATTCTTGATTTGCTTTCTGCAGTGCCATCGCCCAGGCGTATCACCCATTCACTGCTCCAGCGCAAATGATATTTAATTTCCTTTAATGCTTTGGCAGTAATGGCTGCTAATTGTACCTCTTTATTAAATTGCAATTGTTCAAACAGCAGGTATTGGTACTGACTAAAAAGAAACTGCCTTAAAATAGTTTGTCCCCAATCGCCATTCGGTTGTTCAGTTAGCAATAGGTTTTTATACTCTCTTTCTTTTCTTAAATACGCCAGCTGGTCTTCATCGCAGGTGCCACCAATCAGTGATGCAGCATACTGATAAAAATTTCTTGATTGCCCTAACAAGTCCAGTGAAATATTGGTTATGGCAATATCCTGTTCCAAAATGGGTCCGTGGCCGCACCATTCGCTGTTTCGTTGCGAAAGAATGAGCGTGGTATCTGCAAGATGTAATAAATAATCGGCTAGTTGCTGATGCATAGTTTCCGTTGTTAATACTGTATAAAAATATTTACCCTTACATATGATTTACTTCATCGGGCAGCTGATAAAAACTTGGATGCCTGTAAATTTTATCTGCAGCGGGTTCATATAATTCACCTGCTTCTTCAGGATTAGACGCCGTAATGTATTTGCTTTCCACTACCCAAATACTTACCCCTTCCATCCGGCGGGTATACACATCTCTGGCATTTTCAATGGCCATTGCTGCATCGGCTGCATGCAAACTGCCAACATGTTTATGGTCGAGCCCCTGTTTGCTTCTTATAAAAACTTCCCACAGTGGCCACTGGATGGCATCGGATGCAGTTTGATAATTACTACCGGATCCCTTTTCTTCGGGAATGTCACCGTAGTAAAGTTTTCTTATCTGAATATTCATAATCAAATTATTTTAAATTATTAAGCTACTTCTAAAGCCCCTTTAGGGGTTTGGGGTGATTTTCTTTTTTCAGAAAATGCCATAGCTGCCTCTCTTACCCATTGTCCTTCTTCGTGTGCTTTGCGTCTGGCTTCCAGTCTTTGCTTGTTACAGGGCCCATTGCCCTTTACAACATTCCAAAATTCATCCCAGTTGATTTCACCAAAATCATAATGATTGAGTACTGCATTCCATTTTAGTTGCTCATCCGGTAATTTCATACCCAGTACTTTTATCTGCTCGGCAATCATATCCACAAATTCCTGGCGCAATTCATCATTGGTTTTTCTCTTGATCTTCCATTTCGTACTTTGATCACTGTTGGTAGATTCAGCATCTTTAGGACCAAACATCATCAGGCTGGGCCACCACCACCTGTTAATGGCATCCTGGCACATGGCTTTTTGTTCCTCTGTTCCCTGAGATAAAACTAATAATGCATCAAAGCCCTGTCGTTGATGAAAACTTTCTTCTTTACAAATCCGCACCATCGCTCTTGCATAGGGGCCATAACTGGTACGGCATAGTGCTACCTGGTTTAAAATTGCAGCACCATCTACCAGCCATCCAATGGCACCAATATCGGCCCATGTTAAAGAGGGGTAATTAAAAATAGAAGAATATTTTGCCTTACCACTGTGCAGGTCATTGATCATTTCATCGCGGCTGCTGCCTAATGTTTCAGCTGCTGAATACAGGTATAAACCATGGCCACCTTCATCCTGTACTTTAGCCAATAAAATGGCTTTGCGTTTTAAAGAAGGTGCCCTGCTGATCCAGTTGCCTTCGGGCAGCATCCCTACAATTTCGCTGTGTGCGTGCTGACTGATCTGCCTGATATTAGTTTTTCGGTAGGCTTCGGGCATCCAGTCTTTGGGTTCTATTTTAATTTCCCCGTCAATTTTTTGCTGAAAAATATTTTCAAAATCCTGCATTGGCATGTTTAAAAATTTAGAATTATATTTTCTGTCTTTATTTAATATCAAAATCCACCACTACTTTTTCTGTTTTAGGATGGCTTTGGCAGGTGAGTATAAAACCCTGTTCAATTTCTTCCTGCTCCAGTCCCCAGTTTACATCCATTTCCACTTCACCGGAAATTAATTTGGCTTTGCAGGTACAGCATACGCCACCCTTACAGGCAAAGGGCAGATCGGCACCCTGTTTTAATGCTGCATCTAAAATACTTTCATTATTAAATGCCAGATCAAAATCAAAACTTCTGCCATCCAGCTTAATAGTAATATTACTTTTGGGTCCTGTATCGCTTTTTGCTTTCTGCTTTTTGCTTTCTGCTTTATTCATACCAGGAGTGGTGAACAGTTCAAAATGGATATGTTTTTTATTAATCCCTTTTTGTGTTAAAAAATCTTTCACACAAAAAATCATTGCTTCGGGCCCGCAAATAAAAATTTCATCGGTGTTGTTGTAATCGATCAGTTTAGTAAGAGCTTCCAGTTTGCTTGCATCTATTCTTCCGGAATTAATTGGAGCATCTGTTTTTTCTCTACTGAGTATATTAATAAAATTAAAACGCTGCAGGTATTTATTTTTTATGGCTTCCAGTTCTTCAAAAAATATTATAGATAACCGGCTTTGGTTGCCCAGCACTAATGTAAAACTGCTGCCGGGTTCGGTATGCAAAGTAGTGGCAATAATAGAAAGTATTGGTGTAATACCACTTCCGGCAGCAAATGCCAGATAACGTTTTTTATGATTACTGTTTAATACACTATTGAATCTTCCTGTTGGGGGCAATACATCCAGTTCATCACCCGCTTTTAATACTTCATTGGCATAAGTGGAGAATTTACCTCCATCAACTTTTTTTACTGCAACTTTTAATACGTTTTCAAAAGGAGCTGAACAAATAGAATAGGAGCGGCGTATTTCTTCGCCGTCAATATTTATTTTGATGGTGATGTTTTGCCCCTGTTCAAATACAAATGCCTCCTGTAAATTTTCAGGTACACCAAATGTTATGGAAACACAGTCTGCTGTTTCCTTTTTTATTGTTGCAATTTTTAACTGATGAAAGTGAACCGCCATAAAATTATTTTATCAAGCCTGTGATTAAATGTTTGATCATATCATCTTCCAAAACTTTTGCACTGATACTTTTTTTACTTTTATGCCAATACTCTAATCCACGTACTGCAGAAAGTAAGGTTAGTACTGCCACATAAGGATGAATATTCTTGAATTCTTTTTTCTTAATACCTGCTTCAATAATCGCCATCATTTTTTTTTCGTAGCTACGGCGCTGGTTTAAAAAATTGGTTAAAAAAGGCTCATCCATATATTTCCAGTCATTATTAGCAACAAATACTTCGTCAAAATTGTTCGCCATCATGCTGATGTGAAAACGTATCAAGGCTTCAATTTTAGTTGCTGCATTCCAGTTTTCTTTTTCTGTTTCTTCCAGTTGAGCGGTAAATTCAGCAGCCACTTTAAAACAGATAACCTGCAAAATTTCACCCTTACTGCCAATATGATTATACAAGCTGGGAGCTTCAACACCCACTTCATCAGCAAGGTCACGCATCGAAGCTGCCATAAATCCTTTGGTTCTGAAAAGTCCGGCCCCTTTTTGTATTATTAAATCTTTCTTACTGCTATTTTTAGCAGTCTTGATTTTGGTCATTACTTTTTATACAAAACTAACACTTATTAGTTTTGTATAAAACTTTTTTGCTTTTTTTCTAAAATTCTAAATTGTTAATTTTGAAACTGAAAATTTACCGTTATGCAATTAAAAGCTGTTGATTCAGTAGACGCCATTTCTGCTGCAGACTTTAAACAGAATTACTATAAGGCCATGAAGCCATTGGTTATAAAAAATCTTTCAAAAGAATGGCCTGCCTTTAAAAAGTGGAACTGGGATTATTTTATTGATATGGTTGGTGATAAAGAGGTAGGGGTATATAATAATATTAAAAGTGATGCCTATACCCCAATTAACACAGCCGATGCGTACATGAAATTTGGGGAGTATCTTAAAAAAGTAAAGTCGGGCCCGCTGGATTTAAGAATATTTTTGTTCAATATTTTTCAGCATGCCCCGCAAGTAATAGCTGATTTTACCTGGCCCGAAACATTGATGAAGGGATTTGTAAAAAAATACCCAATGCTTTTTGTTGGCGGTGAGGGTTCAATTACACATATGCATTTTGATATAGATATGAGCCATATCCTGCATACCCAATTTATTGGCCGAAAAAAAGTATTGCTCTTCCCTTTTGAAGAGCAGTATAAATTATATCGTAAACCATGGGAAGTATTGAGCCTGGCCAATTATGCCAACTACAGTACAGATTTTGATTATGAAAATTTTCCTGCTGCAAAACTGGCAAAGGGTTATGAAGTAATTTTGGAACACGGTGATACTTTATTTATGCCGGCGGGCTACTGGCATCATATGGAATATATAGATGGTGGATTTGCTATGAGCCTTAGGGCTTTACAAAGCAGCTGGGGTGGTAAACTGACTGGTCTGTGGAAACTTTTTGGAATGAGAAATATAGATACTTTGATGAAAAAAACCTTTCCGCATTGGTGGTATAACCGTAAAAGAAGGGAATTATATACCAATGCTGAGCAAGAATTAAAACAAGCGGGAAAAATTTAATAAAATAAATTACCTGAGAACAAAAAAAACACTATTTTTACGGCCTGCTTAGTTATTTTAATCCACTCCAATCTTATTTAAAGCTCTAAAGGTACTTTGTATTTATACTGTGCCTGTTATTATCCAATTACAATTTTCCCAAAGACAACACTAATAATAGAGAGATCTAATTATATATATATTATTATACCTTTTTTTCTTGTGGTTTCAGAGGTAAGCAAGGCCGGAGATTTTTATCTCTGGCCATTTTTTTACCGTTATACTTTAGTCAATGGCACTGTTTAAAAAATCAATCAGGGGCTTCATCACTTTAAATACTCCTGCGGCATCTTTCAAAAATGTTTTACTTTGAATTTCAGTATCCGAAAATGATCTGGTTACAATAAAACTCTTCAGTTTTAAATACTCAATGGCAGGATTGATTTCTTCATAACCTTTAGGAGGCCTTACCAGTGCTTCTCCCTTAACTCCTTCGGTAAATGTTTTTTTAAAACTGTTAGTACCGGTAAATTTTTTCCAGGCATCAAAATTATAATCAATCTCCTGTCTTATCTGTGATAACTCTTTTGGCTCGGGCATCCACATTCCTCCGGCAGCAAAACTTGCCCCCGGTTCAATATGTAAATAATAACCAGCCCCATTTCCTTTTTTACCATTTCGGTTAAAATACACTGCAAGATTATTTTTATAAGGACTTTTGTCTTTACTAAACCTAACATCGCGGTTGATACGAAACATACAATCTTTGGCCTTTAAGTTTTCTATCGGCTGATCAAAAGCCGCTATTGCTGCAATCATTTTTTCTGTGAATACAATTACATCTTGCTTTGACTGTTCGTATTGCTTGCGGTTAACATCAAACCAGGGTTTGTTATTATTTTTTTTAAGTTCCTTTAAGAATTTTAATGTAGATGACTGCAGCATAAATAGATTTTTGTATTGCAAATTTAAATAAATAAAAAAGGAATCAGCGATTAGCTGATTCCTTTAACTTACTACTTATAACTTACTACTTATAACTTACTACTTATAACTTACTACTTATACACTTTACTTAACTCTTCCCCAGTTTTCACCACTTTTAATTCGGTAAAGGGTCATTTCACTTACTTTG